>Ga0182739_1000118_pt1 | contig 154441 bp, 142 predicted proteins | sample eDN5th30CBELigBY_FD_128873 | JGI IMG/M metagenome (GOLD analysis project Ga0182739, IMG submission 128873) | Enriched backyard soil microbial communities from Emeryville, California, USA - eDNA 5th pass 30_C BE-Lig BY (version 2) (version 2) | ecosystem: Environmental > Terrestrial > Soil >...
GGCAACGTCCAGAATACTCATAATCAGAGTGAATAAAAGTAGCTTGATTTACTCTTCTACATATAAAAATGCTAAACAGGGTTTAGAATCGACGATTCTAAACCCCGTTTGTCATCAATCTGTAAAGACCTCTACTGGAGGTCTTTTAATTTGTGACAGCTACTTGCGTCACTTTTGCGAATACTTTATTTACAGAGATTAGTGCTGCATTGTCGGTAATATAGTATTTATCGCCTAAATAAATAATATATACTCCAGGACCATCATACTTGGATTCTACGCATATGATCTCATCACCTTTTTTAATATCTTGATGTAATAAATCATTAGGAGCCTCAAGTTTAAGCTTATTGATACTCATAGACTTATCATTCCTCACTAGAAAAATATTCACATCCATCAATACAACTAAGGGGTTAGATTAGAGATAATAATTGAATTTTTTTAATATAATTACATTATCTAGTAATATTGAGAAATTGTAAATAAAAACTCACAGTGGTTAGTCACAAAATTTTTATTATTTCGTGTAAGGGAGTGTGTAAGGTGAAGTATTGGACTAAAGAATGGTATTCTATGTGTCAAAAAACAGGATTGCATTTTGGATTGATTGTACATGAGGCAGCCAAAGTACTGGATGAAGCTATATTTCAAGCCTTATATAAAGAAAAAGAATACGAATTTATTCAAATGCAGCGAGAAATTTATAACGTAGACCCGCGAGCTTGGCTGAAACAAGACGGTACGAATATGGTTCCTCTCAATAAAATAATTAATGATGAGGACATCGAAGAAAAAGATGTGATGATCTATCGTATGTCCGAAGAGGAAAAGAATAGAATCCATCAGCTAATTGCTGAGTATGATGCTAGACCGCCATTTGATGAAGAAGGGATAAAGCAAGCTTTTCAGGAGCAGCTAGATTGGAAGATCAACTATTCAGCGAAACAGCTCCCATCAGAGCTATTAGCTAAAATTGCAGATATTCGTGTCTATGCCCTTGGCTATTGTACAGAGGAAGTGCTAGAGCAATTGATGCATCAGAGCGAGGAAATTGAGCGGGTAATTAACGAGGCTACAGAAGCAGCACTGAAGGAATTACAAATGCAGCATATACCTGAAGAGATTAGCGGTAAATTAAACTTTCATGATTGTACTGTAATAGGTATTGAAGCATCAAATAATTTAGTGATCACACTCAATACAAGCGGAGGTTTTACCGAAAACAACAGGATCACGTTTACAAAGCCAAACATTCTATTGAAGGAAGATGGCATTATCGGGAAACATTGGCTATACAACGAGTTATATCGGACTGATGAGGGCTATGAGCTCCATGTACTATTCGGTGGGGCTCATTTGGCTGAATTAATCATTTCATGCAGCAGTATAGTCATCGATCAGTATGAGGATATATTAATCTCATAACAACGATAAGGAGTAGATCAATGAAAAGAACTGCTAAATGCTTAATTGTTGTGCTACTGCTTTTTTTGTTCGCTTGTTCTTCAAAGCAATTAGAGCCTATAACATTAACAGAAAAGCTTTCTCCAAAACTAGAGCAAGTGAACAGACTTATTATCCAAAGTGGTAGCACGGGTGAGAGCAGGGAAATTGATGATAAGGCGGTAATTGACGACTGGTTCTCCGCAGTTGGAGATATTGTATTATATCCTCAAGAGGACCAAGAGAAACGAGACGGCTTCTTATATGCAATAAGCTTGTATCACGATGAAAAAAATCTATTTCAATTAAGCTTAAGTTATATTGATGGAGTGTATTATCACGTAGATGATGACATGTATGTTGCAACAGAGCAGCTATTTCAAGATAGTAAGCCATACAGTGCGAAATAACTGGCACGCATATTGAAATAAAGTAGTTAAAAACAAGAAACAAGTGAAATGGAATGGAGCCCTTAACTCAGCAGAAAGCATTCCAATTGTGTTACCAAGCGATATCTCAGCACCTTATAGACCAAGAGATGAAGATTAGAACTTTAATAGACTATTAATTATCATCGATAAGCTACGCAATTATGATATAATTGCAATTGACATCTATTCATTACTACGATGACAGTAGCTTAGGAGGACTTATTAAATGCCGTTAATTGACAAGCCATTAGATGAATTATTAGTTTACGAGGGAATTAATCCAAAGCCTGCAGATCATGCTGAGTACTGGGAACGTGCAATAGCGGAAATGAAAGCGGTTGACCCTAATGTCGAGCTGGTATTAAGTGATTTTCAAGTACCTTTTGCAGAATGCTATGATTTATATTTTACAGGTGTGAGAGGCGCTCGTATTCATGCTAAATATGTTAAGCCTAAGCATGTATCAGAACCTCATCCAGCTGTTGTTCAATTCCATGGTTATTCAGGTCATTGTGGGGATTGGCATGATAAATTAAGCTATGCTGCATTGGGCTTCTCAGTATTCTCGATGGATGTTCGAGGACAAGGTGGCGGATCTGAAGATACTGGCGGGGTAAAAGGTACGACATTAAATGGACATATTGTTCGTGGATTAGATGATCATCCGGACAATTTATTATTCAGACATGTTTTCTTGGACACTGCGCAGCTTGCTGGAATTGCAATTAATATGCCAGAAGTGGATCCAGAGCGTGTTGGCGCAATGGGCGGTTCACAAGGTGGGGCTTTAACGCTAGCATGTGCAGCACTTGAACCAAGAATTAAGCGACTAGCACCAATTCATCCATTTCTAAGTGACTATCAACGTGTATGGGAAATGGATCTAGCGAAGGATGCATATGCGGAGCTTAGAACATTCTTCCGTCATTTTGATCCACAGCACAAACGTGAAAAGGAAATTTTCACGAAGCTTGGTTATATCGACATTCAATTTTTAGCGGAGCGAATTGAAGGTGAAGTAATGATGGGCGTAGGACTAAGTGATACGGTGTGCCCGCCTTCTACACAATTTGCTACATATAATAAAATTAAAGCGCCGAAATCTCTAGAGATTTACCCTGATTTTGCACATGAGTATTATCCTGGCTTTGGTGATAAAGTGATGCAATTTTTGTTAGGCTTATAATAATAGATTAAATCAAAAGTTAAGAGGAGCGAGATTCCTCTTAACTTTTTTTGGCTAGAGCTCGAGATGTTAAAATGGCCCTTGTAGGCATAGATAATTAATTCCAAAAACAGTATAATTGATCAAATAACTTATTTTGAATCGTTAGAATCTATTAAAAAGCAGGAGTGCATCATGGATCAAATCGCATTAAAATTGACCGTTAGACGCTAGATCGCTATTTATATAAGAAGAGCTAAAAGGAATGGTTGCACTTGCTGATCAACTTAGTTGCCCTAAGCATTAATTATGCTGGTTCAGCAAGACGGGGTAAACTTAAATTAGTGCTGTAATTAGGAGGACGAAGGATGTTATTAAAAGATAAAAATATTGTTGTTATGGGTGTAGCGAATGAGAGAAGCATCGCATGGGGAATTGCAAAATCATTACATAATCAAGGAGCAAACCTAATTTTTACATATCGCAAGGAAAGATCGCTAGAAAAATTAGAAAAGCTACTACTTGAAAATAATATTAAGCCACTGTTAACGGTAGCCTGTGATGTGCTTGCTGATCAAAGCGTCATATCCGCATTTAACGAGATTGAGAAACATGCTGGTACAATACATGGTCTTGTCCATTCTGTCGCATTTGCAGATAAGGATGACTTACAAGGGGAATATGTAAATACGACTAGAGAAGGTTATATTTTGGCTCAAAGCTCTAGCTCCTATTCACTTGTTTCAGTGGCTAGAGCGGCTAAGCGGCTTATGTCCGAGGGTGGAAGTATTGTAACACAGTCTTATATCGGAGCAGAACGAGTTGTAAAAAATTATAATGTGATGGGTGTTGCCAAAGCTGCGTTAGAAGCGAGTGTTAGATATTTAGCAGAGGATTTAGGAAAGTATGGAATTAGAGTAAATGCTATTTCAGCAGGGCCAATTCGAACGCTCGCAGCAAAAGGAGTTTCTGGATTCAATGATATTATGTCGACAATCGAAGAAAGAGCACCGCTTAGACGAAATATTGATCAGGATGAAGTTGGAGATGCGACGATGTTTCTGATCAGCAATCTATCGAGAGGGATTACTGGTGAAGTGATCCATGTGGACGCTGGTTACCATATCTTAGGCATGTGACCAGCACAGCAACTCATAAATTAGCGAGATCACTATCATATTTATGTGAATATCCAGGGAATTGGTTTAGCAGAATAACGAGATGAGGGGATCTTATGAAATTTGTTTTAGTGTTTGGGCCGCAAGCAGTCGGGAAAATGACTGTAGGCAGTGAGATAGCAAAAATTACGGACTTAAAATTGTTTCATAACCATATGTCGATCGAACTGTTTCACCAATTTTTTGGATACGGTCGTGAAACGATGAGACTTGCAAATAAAGTAAGAGGTGAACTGTTCGAAGCTTTTGCTAAGTCAGATCAATACGGATTGATTTTTACTTATGTATGGGCATTCGATCTGCAAGAAGATTGGAACTATGTACAGCAAACATGCCAACTATTCGAAGAACAGGGCGGGGAGATCTATTTTATTGAGCTTGAAGCTGAGCTTGATATACGTCTAGAACGAAACCGAACCCCTTATAGGTTGGAACAGAAGCCTTCAAAAAGAAATGTTGATCGATCTGAGGCTGATCTACTGAGCACGAAAGAAAAGTATAGGCTGAATTCTTCGCCAGGAGAGATTACAAGAGAGAACTACTTAAGGATCAACAATACTAATTTGGAAGCTGCGGAAGTGGCTTTACTAGTTAAGGAGAAGTTTAATCTATAAGATGCTTATTATTTCTGTTCTAGCGATAATGATAATATTGTCTGTATTCCTCGCAATCTCAACATTATGGGTGAGAATTTCAACGGTTAAGATAAAATGTAACACGGAAAGTGACTTTAAGATTATTCAATTGACTGATATTCACGGTAGAGTCTCCTTTCTAAATGGTTCGTTAAGTCATATGGTTAATAGACTTAATCCAGATTGTGTGGTGATCACTGGAGATTTAGCGACTAGGAGAAGACAATTCAGTAAAGTATTAATGGAGATTAACAGCATTCAATGTTCTCATATCTACTTTGTACCGGGCAATTACGAGAGAGAATGTATGGCTGGCATTAGAAAAAGACAGTTAACGGAGATAGAATATTACGAAATTATCAATGCATTGCAACAAATAAATGTAGAAGTACTCGTAAATGAGGGTAGACAGCTAGATAACGGCAATAGAAAAATAATAATTTATGGTTTTGACAACTCCATTTATGGCAATGAGCAACTTACCATGCATGAAGAGGATTACAGTTCTACTGATGAAATGATCCTGCTTGCACACTCTCCTAGCATCATAAAGTACATTCAAAAGAACGGGTTATCATTTGATTTATTGCTTACAGGGCACACCCATGGTGGTCAAATTAGAGTATTCAACAAGACAATTGGTGCTTATAAAAACTACCATGTTGGACTAAAAAGGATAAGTGAGCATGAGAATGTAGGAGGGCGATCAGCTGGAAAAGGTTACTTCTATATTAATAGAGGGCTCGGAACAGTAAAACTGCCATTCCGCATTGGCTGTATGCCGGAAATTGCGGTTTTCGAATTCAGTTCTAACAATAAATAGGCTCTATTCAAAGTCCAATCGAACTTGAATAGAGCCTTAATTTAGTTAATTATAATTCACACGCTACACCATCACCATCGCGGTCTAGCTTCTTGCTGTAGCCAGGATCACCTTCGAACAACGGTGTCACACCAGCTTCATGCGCTTCAGTGCAATTATTATAATAGACATCCTCAGCTGCTTGTAAATCCTCATCTAGCTTAAGCTCCTGCTTAGAAGAATTAGGGTTAGGCTTTCCAAACAAGCTGGCAGGCTTAGCAACAATAAATAATATCTTTTCTCCGTCTTCATATGCGGATAGCTGATGCCCAACCCAGCTGCCAGCACCACGATTGTCGCTTGAATCGACATACGCTACACTTGCACCTTCACCGCCTTCAGCACACATAGCCATTGGCCATTCATCGCGATCATAACCATCTCTTGTACTAATACCCTTTAATGATTGCTTACGACGTTCATCAGCACCGTCACGATCGATTGTGCAAACGTCTGAATGTCCATTCTCTATAGCAGAGAAAATATGCATGGCTGTTTCAGGATAGCTGTCACTTGGAAACTCTAACACATAATCGTATTCATCTGGCTCTGTTTGCACAGCTGGCTCAGCTTGCTCTTGCTGAGAGACGGTCTGAGCATCGGTTTCCTCGACATTGTCAGCTTCACTAAGCTGTTCATTCATCTCAGCTTGATGCTCAGCATCATTAGACCCATTTTCAACTGACGCTGTTTCAGTTGCGTCTGGTAATGTAGTGCTTGTTGTTTGCTGATTACATGCTGATAACAATAAGCAAAGTGACAGCCAAATAACTGTTAAATATTTCAACGCTGGTTCCTCCAGTCCTAATTCCTTACAAGAGATATACGCCAAGTAGTGAGTAAAAATGAATATCCTTGCAAAATGAAGACCATTATGCTGTTAGGCGATAATGGTCTAATTAAATAATTGTGAAATTAATGCATATCGCGGAATAAACCAATTACTTTTCCTAGTATTGTTACGTTTTTTAGAATAATAGGCTCCATTGAGGAGTTTTCTGGTTGAAGACGAATATGATCCTTCTCACGATAGAACGTTTTTACAGTCGCTTCGTCATCCTCAGTCATTGCAACTACAATATCACCATTGTTAGCTGTTTGCTGCTGACGAACGATGACAAGATCTCCATTGTGAATACCAGCCTCAATCATACTATCACCGACTACATTCAAAACAAACACATTATGCTCGCCTACAAAATGAGAGGAAAGAGGGAAGTAATCCTCAATGTTCTCAGTGGCAGTAATCGGAATACCAGCTGTAACCTTACCGATAATCGGTATGTGTTGAACTGGGAATGGAATTACATTATCTGAAGAATCTGATAACATATCATCTTGATCTAAAATTTCAATCGCACGTGGCTTAGTAGGGTCGCGGCGTATGTATCCCTTCTTTTCCAATCTGTCCAAGTGACCGTGAACAGTAGAGCTTGATAGTAATCCAACTGCTTCGGCTATTTCTCTAACAGCAGGAGGATAACCTTTATCCTTAACTTCTTGCTTTATAAAGTTCAATATTTCTAACTGACGCTTAGAAAGCTTATTCATATAATCAACTCCCATTGTTATTAGGGAAATTATAACATAGAACTCCGGTTCGCACAAACATAAGTTCTTAAGAATATATGTTCTTATTTTTTGTCAAAATCCATTGACAAGAAACGTATGTTCGCATATTATAAAAACAGAACAAATGTTTGGGAGTGGTGTTAATGTCAACTTATAATCCATATGCTTATCAAGGCTATGAAGTGAAGAAAGCGCCTGTACATAAATTTGTCATATCTAAGAAAGTAATCAATAAGTGGTTAGCTAGCTTAATGGTTATTGCATTAATTGTAACTAGCTTTTATTTAATTACTGCGAAGGCAGGTTCCTCTTCAGATGATGCGATACATCAAGGAGAGCAGATTGTAACGGTGAGCACAGGTGATACATTGTGGAATATTGCAAGTCGCCATTATGATGTTCGCGATAAAAATTATGTCGTATTTCTTATTAAACAGCGTAACGGGTTAACGAATGATGTAATCAAGCCTGGCCAACAGCTGATCCTACCAGAGCATCCTTAATAAAGAAGTTAATATATTTCATCATAGCTTATAAGGCACATGTAAAAGATGTGACTTTATAGGCTTTTTTGTTATAATAGATTTGTTGTGGATTTTTGCATAGTTGTAATTGGTTCAATGAAACTGCCTATCGCAGCATGTAGATGGTTCGTATAGGTGATGAGGGGAGTGGATTGAATGGATATGGAGAAATTGATTGCACGTATTAATGAATTAGCTCGTAAAAATAAGTCTGTCGGTCTGACAGATCAAGAACAAGCGGAGCGTGCAAAACTTAGAAAACAATATCTCACGGTGTTTAAATCTAACTTTAAACAGCAGCTAGATACAATTAAATATGTTGAAGATGAGAACCCTGACAGCAAGCCACTACATTAATATGTAGCTGACTATACAGAGATAAAGATAGAGGAGGAGTTTGTTTGTCTCGTTCTTGGGAAAGAAAAGTTAAGAAAAATATGGAGCAGGTGAATAAGCAACGTAAAAAAGCAGGCGTTGGTTCACTTCAGCTTAACCAACCGGTGGCTGAAGACAAGCTTGTTTTTAAGGGGCGTAACATCGTATTGCCAATTGTAATAATCTTTTTTATTGGCATGTATAATTTTTTAATGCTTATGAACCCTGAATATGCAATAGATAGTATGTTTTGGCTAACGAATGTTGCATATTTAGTACTTGCTGCTCTATTTTTTTTCCGCAAGCCTTATTTGGCAATTGGCAAGGACTATGTTCAATCTCGTCGTATGATGGGTGACAAGAAGCTTTTTGCTGTTGCAATTAAAGAAATCAAAGTTCAAGGCGGCTACATTATTATTGTTCCTAACAATGGTAGTAGCTGGGCTTTCAATAAAACGTTCAATCGCTTTCCAATTGAAGATATGAAAGTTGAACTGAAGAAGCTAGCAGATAAATTTAATATTACTTGGACTGAATAAAGGTTGATGAAGGAGAGAAACAAGCGTGAAAAATGCTGTTATGTTTGATCTGGATGATACGTTGCTATGGGATGATCGCAGTGTGAAGGAAGCATTTCGTGTGACATGTGAATATGCATCTGAAAAAAATAAAAATGTAGATCCAGATTTACTTGAGGAAGCAGTAAGAGCTGAAGCAAGAAAAATTTATGAAGCTTTTGAAGCATTTCCTTTCACTAAAATGATTGGAATCAATCCATTCGAAGGGCTTTGGGCTCGATTCGCTGAAGGCGAGCAGCAAGAATTCCGTCAGTTAGAGCAATTTGTACCAGAATACCGTCGCTCTGCTTGGATCAATGGTCTGAAGGTGATTGGTATCGATGATGAGAATCTTGGCGCTGAGCTTGGCGAGATGTTTCCTGCTGAACGTCGTAAACGTCCTCTAGTATATGAAGAAACATTTGCGGTTCTTGATCAGTTAAAAGGTAATTATAAGCTTCTATTACTTACAAATGGTTCACCAGATCTACAAAGAGAAAAGCTTGCTGGAGTTCCTCAGCTTGTTCCATACTTTGACCATATTATTATTTCTGGCGAGTTTGGAAAAGGTAAACCAGATGTTTCGATTTTCAAGCACGCATTAAGCCGCCTAGAATTATCTCCTGAAGAATGTGTGATGGTCGGTGATAAGCTGACAACCGATATTTTGGGAGCTAATGGAGCAGGAATTGATTCAGTATGGATTAATCGTCATGGGATCGATCGTAATGATGACATCATTCCTACTTATACAATTACTAGCCTTAGCGATTTGTTTGAGATTATTTCGAAATAAATCTATTAATACGTACAGCATGTCATTCCTCGAGTGGCATGCTATTTTTAAATAAGCTATTGTACATTGGGTGCCAATTTAAGCATAAAAAAGCACGAAGCGAAATAACATGCTCCGTGCGTGTTTAAATGCATACTTAGTAAGTATTATTTTTGGAATGAAGGATCCTCATGAGGATGTGCGATCCAGCCTTCTGTTTCGATGAACAGGCGAACTGCAACGATTTTTTTGTTTTCCATAAGTGTAAAGAAGTGCGGTGTGTTTTCAGAAACAGAAATAACGTCACCAGCTTGAAGCTCTACATCAAAATATCCTACGTCGTCGGAGCCTTTAATGATGAAAATACCTTGTCCAGCAGTAATGGCACGTACTTCATCCTCAGTATGTGTATGGATATTTTCAAATTTTGTAAGCAATTCTTCAAGATTTGGAGTTGCTTCAGAAAGTGTGATAATATCCCAAGTACGGTAGCCACGACGCTCTGCAAGATCACGAATTTCCGCGTCAAAAGTGTTAAGAATCTCTTGTTTTTCTTCGTCAGTCAATGTAAACTTTTCTTGCAAGTCCTCGCGAAGCTTTGCAGGATTCCAATGTTCATATAAAACGCCTTGGCTATCTAAAAATGCGCGGACATTTTCTTCTCCTGTGATGCGTTCGTCTGTATTGCGAATTCTAACCTCAGCCATTTATTATTCCACCTTTTCCAATAGGAATTAAATTGTTATAGTAATAATTATAAAACAAAAAACAAAGATTGTCGATTATAATCCTTTCAACTTATGTGAACTTCTGCTAAAATTTGAAATAGTGATTTGGGAAGGGGTATGAATGTGGCAAACAATAAGCTGCAAGATCAGCTACAAAAGCGCATCCTCGTTTTAGATGGTGCGATGGGTACAATGATTCAGCAGGCTGATCTAACAGAAGCAGATTTTGGTGGAGCTGAATTAGATGGATGTAATGAAATTCTGGTATTAACACGACCCGACTTAATTAGTAGTATTCATGAGCAGTATCTTGAAGCTGGCGCAGATATCATCGAAACGAATACATTTGGCGCAACAAGCGTAGTATTGGCGGAATATGATATTCCAGAAAAAGCAAGAGAAATTAACCTTGCTGCTGCTAAGCTAGCTCGTGATGCTGCAGATAAATATAGTACAGAGGATCGTCCTCGCTTTGTTGCAGGTGCACTGGGCCCAACTACGAAAACATTGTCTGTAACTGGCGGTGTAACGTTTGATGAGCTAGTAGAGAGCTACTATGAGCAAACTGTGGCGCTAATTGAAGGTGGCGTTGATGCGATCTTGCTAGAAACGTCGCAGGATACACTGAATGTTAAAGCAGGCAGCATTGGTGTGCGTAACGCATTTGAAGCAACAGGTGTAACGTTACCGATTATGATTTCTGGAACAATTGAACCAATGGGGACAACCCTTGCGGGCCAAACGATTGAATCATTTTATATCTCATTAGAGCATTTAAACCCTATTTCGATTGGGTTAAACTGTGCGACTGGTCCTGAGTTTATGCGTGACCATATTCGTACACTAAGCGGTATTGCCCGTACGAAAATTTCCTGTTATCCGAATGCTGGTCTGCCAGATGAAAATGGACAATATCATGAAAGCCCAGAATCGTTGGCGCGCAAGCTTGAGGATTTCGCGCAAAATGGCTGGCTGAATATTGCTGGTGGCTGCTGTGGTACGACGCCTGCACATATTAAGGCAATTGCTGAAACGATGGCAAAGTATGAGCCTCGTCTAGCGCAAGGTGATCATCCAGATGCAGTATCTGGTATCGATACCGTATTTATCGAAGCGGATAACCGTCCATTGATGATTGGTGAACGTACCAATATTTCTGGATCTCGTAAATTCAAACGTCTTATCAAAGAAGAGAAGTTTGACGAGGCTTCTGAAATTGCGCGTGGTCAAGTGAAAAACGGCGCACATATTATTGATATTAACTTGCAGGATACTGACATCGATGAAGCTTATGCGGTTAATCAGTTTTTACCGCAGGTGATGAAAAAGATTAAAGCCCCGATTATGATCGACTCAACTTACGATCATATTATTGAGCTTGGTCTAAAATATTCTCAAGGTAAAGCACTTATTAACTCCATCAATCTTGAGGATGGCGAATCGAAGTTTGAAAAGATCGTTCCGCTAATCCATAAGTATGGTGCGGCTGTCGTTATGATTCTAATTGACGAACGTGGACAGGCTGTATCACGTGAAGCTAAGCTAGAAGTGGCAGATCGCGCGTATGACTTGCTAGTGAACAAGTACGGTGTTAATGAGGAAGATATTATTTTCGACCCTAATATGTTCCCAGTTGGTTCTGGTGATCCACAATATATCGGTTCAGCGGTAGAGACGCTGGAAGGTATTCGTATGATTAAGGAAAAGTATCCTCGTACGAAAACGATTCTAGGGTTAAGTAATATTTCATTCGGTTTGCCTGATGCTGGCCGCGAAGTATTAAACTCCGTGTATCTGTATCATGCGACGAAAGCAGGGCTCGACTATGCGATCGTTAATACAGAAAAGCTTGAGCGCTATGCATCGATTCCAGCAGAGGAGCGCGAGCTTGCTGAGCAGCTCATTTATAACACGAATGATGAAACACTTGCAGCATTTGTCATGGCGTTCCGTGATAAAAAGGTTGAGAAGAAGGAAAAGCTTTCTAATTTATCGCTAGAGGAACGACTAGCCGCTTACGTTGTTGAAGGGACGAAAGAAGGTCTAGTCGCCGATCTAGATTTAGCGCGTGAAAAATATGCTCCGCTTGAAATCATTAACGGTCCGTTAATGAAAGGGATGGAGGAAGTTGGGCGTCTGTTCAACAATAATGAGCTTATCGTTGCTGAAGTACTGCAAAGTGCTGAGGTTATGAAGGCTTCTGTTAGCCATCTTGAGCAGTTTATGGAGAAATCAGAATCTGCGACAAAAGGTAAAATTATGCTAGCGACTGTTAAAGGCGATGTGCATGATATCGGTAAAAACCTTGTTGAAATTATTCTGGCGAACAATGGCTACAAAATCATTAACCTTGGAATTAAAGTTCCACCTGAGCGAATCATTGAAGCGTATCGTGAAGAGAAGGTTGATGCGATCGGTCTTTCAGGACTTCTTGTTAAGTCAGCGCAGCAGATGGTGCTTACAGCACAGGATCTACGTAATGCAGGGATCGATGCACCGATACTTGTCGGTGGTGCAGCGTTAACTCGTAAATTTACACGTACACGCATTTTACCTGAATACGATGGTCTCGTTATATACGCTAAAGATGCGATGGATGGACTAGATATCGCGAATAAATTAACGAATGCGCAGCAGCGTGTAGAGCTTGAACAAGAAGTAGCAGCTCAGCGTCTTGCGCTAGAGAATGAAGACCAAGGTGGTAAGAAGCTTCCGGCAATGACAAGAGCAGTGCGCTCGAATATTTCGCAGGATGCTCCAGTATTTTCACCGCCAAATACTGAACGTCATATTTTGCGTAACATTCCGCTTACACAGGTTCTGCCATATGTAAACATGCAGATGCTGCTAGGACATCATCTTGGCGTAAAAGGCCAGGTAGACAAGCTGATCGCAGCAGGTGATGAGAAAACAGTTCAGTTGAAGGAAATGATTGATCAAATTTATCGTGAAGGCATGGCAGAGGGCTTCTTGGAAGCCAATGCGATGTATCGCTTCTTCCCTGCACAGTCGTCAGGTAATGATGTCATCATTTACGATCCTGAAGATCATAGCAAGGAAATTAAACGCTTCTCCTTTCCACGCCAGCAGGTTGAACCATTCCTATGTCTTGCTGACTTCTTGAAGAGTGTGGAGAGCGGCGTAATGGATTATGTTGGCTTCCTTGTTGTAACTGCGGGTAAAGGAATTCGTGATATTTCTAATGAGTGGAAGGAAAAGGGAGACTATTTGCGTTCTCATGCCTTGCAGGCTTGTGCCTTAGAAACAGCAGAAGGCTTAGCTGAGAAAATCCACCATATGATGCGTGAGCAATGCGGTTACCCTGATGCACCTGAAATGACGATGAAGCAGCGCTTTGGTGCTCGTTATCAAGGTATTCGTGTATCGTTTGGTTATCCTGCATGTCCGAATCTTGAGGATCAAGCACCGTTGTTTGAGCTTATGAAGCCAGAGGATATCGGCGTCGAGCTGACTGAAGGCTTTATGATGGAGCCTGAGGCATCCGTATCGGCAATGGTGTTCGCACATCCTGAAGCGAATTACTTTAATGTGGATAAGGCTTAGGATTTTTTACAAAGGTTTCTAGTTTTTAGCGTATAGCGTATGTTCATCGGAAATTTCGGCGAACATACGCTTTTTTGATTAATTATAAAACCCAAGAACGTTGAATTTACAACTTTCTTGGGTTTTACTATTGTTAAGATGTTATTCATTAATTTTTCTTGTCATAAAGCAATGCACGACTTACCCTGTAGAACTTTTACATAAGCCGTTGCTGTTCAGTAGATGTTGTTTTCAGCGAAATATCGTGCAGAGCATGCTCCGTATCTGACGATTGTTTTTTACGAGCAACAGCAATGTCACCTAAAGCAATGACTCCAACTAAATTTCCGTTATCAACAACAGGTAAGCGACGGACTTGATAATGAGCCATCAGATCAGCTGCTTCATCAATACTATCATTAGGTGAAACAGTGATCAGGGTGTCACTTATTACCTTTTCAATAGCTGTAGACCCAGAATGCTTTTGAGCATAGCCTCTTACAACTAAATCTCGGTCCGTGAGTACACCAATTAACTGTGAACGGTTATGCACATCTACTACGGGAACAAAACCTACATCATTTTCTGCCATAATAACAGCAGCTTCATAAACATTGTCCTGCAAAGTGACGGTTTTGACATTTGTCGTCATTAAACTCTTTACTGTTTTCAAAGTTCCTAACACCTGCTTCTTCGTTATTTAAATCAGCAAGTAGTGTACGTTGTAGGAGAAGATAATATACAATTATTATCTAAAAGCTGTCTCTCTCGGATCATCAGGATACGAAGTAGAACAGCTTTTTTATTGTTTGCTATTGAATCCCGAACATGCATTCGATAAACTAGAGAGTAGAATATTGTAACGGAGAAGAAGTAGAAAGAATTGCTGAAAGGTGAGAGCTTACGATGAATGAATGGACGGGTAAAGCGAGAAATATGACAGAGTGGCTGGAGAATCTGAAGGGGCAAGAGGAAATTATGCAGAACGTGACAGAATGGCGCACGATCGAGCCTCGTGAAGCCTCCTATGCACCGCTGCCAGATGAGTTACATCCTGAGCTGAAAAAAGCGTTAAAGGCGAAAGGGATTGAGCAGTTATATAGTCATCAGGCACAAGCGTTTCAAGCCGCGATGAGTGGTGGTCATATTGTCACAGTTACGCCGACAGCTTCAGGCAAAACGATGTGCTATAACTTACCTGTGCTTCAGGAGATCGTGAATAACAATGAAGCTCGTGCGTTGTATTTATTTCCTACGAAAGCGTTGGCGCAGGATCAGGTGGCGGAGCTGCAGCAATTTGCCGATCTCATGGATTGTGACCTGAAAACTCATACCTATGACGGCGATACTGCACCAAGTATACGTACGGCAATTCGTAACGCTGGTCATATTGTGGTCACCAACCCTGATATGCTACATTCAGCGATTTTACCCCATCATACGAAATGGGTTAGATTATTTGAAAATATTAAATATATTGTCATAGATGAAGTGCATGCTTATCGCGGAGTATTTGGTTCGCATGTAGCCAATGTCATACGGCGCTTGCTAAGAATTTGTGAATTCTATGGGTCAAGCCCACAGTTTTTATGTGCATCTGCAACGATTGAAAATCCAGGAGAACATGCTTCTCGATTGATTGGTAGACCAGTTCAAGTCATTGATAACAATGGCGCTCCTTCTGGAGAGAAGCATTTTATCTTTTATAATCCTCCTGTTGTCAATGAGCAGCTAGGCATTCGTCGCAGCAGCGTTTTTGAAACGAAAAAGCTTGCAAGTGCACTAATCAAGCAAGGCCTTCAGACGATTGTGTTTGCCCGCAGCCGTGTTCGTGTAGAGCTATTGCTAACTTATTTGCAGGATTTAACTGAGCACAAGGTAAATGACGGAACAATCCGCGGTTATCGTGGCGGATATTTGCCTAAGTTACGGAGAGAAATTGAGCAAGGGCTGCGTGATGGCTCGATTAAAGCGGTGGTAAGTACGAATGCACTTGAGTTAGGTATTGATATCGGTCAATTGCAGGCGTGCGTTTTGAACGGCTACCCAGGAACGATTGCAAGCACTTGGCAGCAGTCAGGTCGTGCAGGGCGTCGCAACGAAATTTCTGTAACGTTTCTAGTAGCTAGCAGTAGCCCACTCGATCAATATATGGTGAAAAATCCAGATTACTTCTTTAATCGACCACCAGAGCAAGCACTAATCGATCCCGATAACTTACTTATTTTAATCGATCATGTCAAATGTGCAGCCTATGAGCTACCGTTTAAGCGCGGGGAGCAATTCGGCGCCGAATCACTAGAGGATATGATGGAGTTTTTAACTGAAGAAAAGGTGCTCCATCATGTTGGCGATACATGGTATTGGATGGAGCAATCGTTCCCAGCTCAAAACATATCACTTCGCAGCGCCGCGGGTGAAAACTTCATTATTATTGATATAAGCAATCGTAACAAAGTAATTGGTGAGGTTGATCGGTTTAGCGCTCCGACACTTATTCATGAAGAAGCGATCTATATCCACGAAGGTGTGCAGTATCAGGTAGAGAAGCTAGATTATGATGAGAAGAAAGCGTACGTGCGCGAGGTAGATGTAGACTATTATACGGATGCGAATCTCGCTGTTGAGCTAAAGGTGCTGCATGTTGATAAGCAAAAAAGCTACGGACAGCTGGAGCAGTATTATGGTGAGGTAACGGTCAATGCGCAGCCGACGATTTTTAAGAAAATACGTTTGCGCACGCATGAGAATATTGGATCTGGACCAATACATTTGCCAGAGGAAGAGCTCCATACATCAAGCTACTGGTTTACATTTTCTGATGAGCTAACATCCTCGATGAGTAAGGAGCAAATGCAATCGGCATTAATGGGTTTAGCCAATGTGCTAAGCAATATTGCTCCACTTTATTTGATGTGTGATCCTTTTGATATTCGTGTCGTGCCTCAAGTGAAGGCTGTTCATTCAGGCAAGCCAACAATCTTTTTCTATGATCGTTATCCAGGTGGCATAGGACTAAGCAAGCGACTTTATGAAATTCATACTCAGCTATTAAGTAATGCTCAGCAGCTAATTAACGGATGTGGCTGTGAGAGTGGTTGTCCGGCATGTGTTGGTCCTCTTGAAGAGGTTGGAATTTGGGGCAAACAAACGGCATTGAAGCTGCTGACAGAATAAATGGTACCTAGGTTCGATTTTAATAATTAACGATGTTAATGAAAGGGGGGAGACGATGAATATGCTACGAGCTCGATTACAGCGGCTGCAAGGAAAGACTGGTAATAAGGATCAGGAGTTGGCGCAGCAGGAGGAGCGAAATCAGGAACAGGACGTGGATTGGGCGCAGCGAAAGGAGCGAGCTCAGCAAGAGGATCAGCAGCGGGACCAGCAACTGGAGCAGGTACGGGCGCAGAAAGAGGAGTTAGCTCAGCAGCTGGTGCAGGAACGGGTGCATCATGTGGAGTTAACTCAGCTGCAGGAGCAGGTGACGGAGCAGAAGGCGGTTCAGCTTCAGAACGTTAGTATAGCAGCGGCTAGTGTAGCTGCTGACTGTACCATTGACCAAGTTGAGCATCGAGTTAGTGCTTATACTAATGATCAGGCCAATACTGGGGCTAATGCTTACGTAGAAACCTCGAGCGACAAGAACCAAGCAGACGCAACTTCGGAGCAGACAAGCACTAACTCATCACAATACAGCTCATTACTTCAAATTACTACGCTGCCTGCACATGAGCCATTTGCTCAGCAATGGTCAGACATGTCAGTGCAGCTAGCTAGCAATGAATTTGGCAGCTTTCTACTACGTACACTGCATGTCGATGCATCCGGGGCAATTGGTATGCATGCATTTGGTGAATGGCAGCAGGCGGGGATGTATTTGAATGCCTTTCATCCGGATACGAATGCACAATTTACCGAGTATCTGTTTCTCGATCTTGAAACGACAGGGCTTGGCAGCGGAGCAGGTAATGTGCCATTTATGGTTGGACTAGCCTTTTGGGATGGTGATGGCTTTACAGTACAGCAGGCGCTCATTCGCCATCCAGCTGAGGAACGGGCGATGCTTGCATATATTCATCATCTGACCGCACATTTTACCCATCTTGTAACGTATAATGGAAAAAGCTTCGATTGGCCGCTTATGCATAGTCGCTTTGTTATGAACGGCATGCGTCAAAAAATATGGGAGCCAAAGCACGTCGATTTGCTGCATCCTTCTCGTGCAATTTGGCGTAATACGTTAGAGTCGTGCAAGCTAAGTCATATTGAAAAAATGCGGCTGGGCATCATTCGAATCGATGATTTACCTGGTTCAGAAGCGCCAGCACGTTATTTTCAATTTTTGAATGATGGCAATCCTGATACGTTACTGGACGTATTTCGGCATAATGAAATCGATATGCTCTCTCTAGTAACTTTAGCGATACGCTTTGGGCATTTATTAAGTAATAGAGATATTGTAAAGGTTGTACAGCAGCCGAGCGAACCAGAGGAAATGGTGCGTACAGGCTTATGGCTTGAGAAGATGGGGGCTACTTATTATTCTGAGCAACTCTTCCAGCTAGCCGTTCATATCCCACGTCAGCGCACAGCGACACTGATGCTGCTAGCGATGCGTGATAAGAAGGTTAATAATATTCCTCGAGCACTACACATCTGGGAAACGATTATTACCTATAACAACGTATTCGTGACACGTGAGCAGGTTGAGGCGGCGATTGAGCTATCGATGTGTTATGAGCATAAGGTTAAGCAATTGGACATGGCGCTGCATTATGCAGAGAAGGCACAGGAGCTATTGCATGATATGGTCACGAGCAATCGCCGATCAGCAGCACAAAAGAAAAAAGAGCTTGAACAGCTAGAGAAACGGTTAGCACGGCTAAAAAAGAAGTACAACAGCACTGTATAGAAACGCAAATGTATGTTATCTTGGTAATGAAGATATTTGTTTGATATATTGAATATTCAAGGATACTTTCCGACATAATCTGTGATTTATATAGTAGGAGACTAAAATTATGACAGCTTTGCATACACGTTACAAAGCGCTACTCATTGATTTGGATGGAACGGTTTATCATGGTGATACGCCGATCGATGGAGCAAGTGAACTGATCGACAGCTTGAACCGCCAGCAATGGAGCTATCGCTTTGTGACAAACAACTCATCGGCTACACCTCAGCAGGTTGCTGATCGGATGTGTAAGATGGGGATTGAGGTTACCGCCGAGCATATTTGCACCTCTGCGCAGGCTACAGCGGCGTATATTAAGGAACAATATATTCATGCACGTGTAATGATGATTGGCGAGCATGGACTACGATCGGCTTTGGAAGATCAATCGATAGAGATTGTTGAGCACAATCCAACGGTCGTTGTTCAAGGAATTGATCGTCAATATTCTTATGAAAAAGGTAAGCTTGCAGTCCAAGCAATTCGAGCAGGAGCAGACTTTATTATGACTAATCCTGATTTACTGCTGCCTAGTAATGATGGGCTTATTCCTGGTGCAGGCTCAATTGGAGCGATGCTTGAAGCTGCAAGTGGCAAAAAACCAATCATTATTGGTAAGCCTTCACGGATTTTAGTGCAATATGCACTAGATCAGCTGCAATGTGAAGCATCAGATGCGCTGCTTATTGGAGATAATATGCTTACAGATATTTCTTCTGGTCTGCAGGCTGGATGTGATACGGTATTGCTATATACAGGGGTTACTACAATTGAAAACTATGAATATTATCGTCTGTTAGCGAATTGCGAGCCGACTTATCGCTATACGAACTTACAAGAATTGAAAGCAGCATTGACGTAGTAGTATTAAACTTAATTCCACGAACCATGTCACGGTATTTAGGAGGCACTAAGTAATGTATGAATTACCTGAATTAGAAGTAATAAAAGCATTGATTGCTGAAAAATATGCGGGAGCAATCATTACAAAAATTATATGTAATACGAAGACAATAACAGGTAAAAAAACGAAGATGTGTGAAGAGCTGCAAGGGGCAACAATTTGGTTCGTAGAGCGCCGTGCAGGACATCTTGTGCTTCATCTTGATAGTGGAAAGCGTCTCGTGATCTATCTAGCACATAGCTCAACCTTTTATGGTGGAGAAGCAGGCGAGGCGTTGCCGTCAAGTCGAGATTTTGTCGTTCAGTTTGGCGATCGCTATATGGCTTTTGGTAAACTACCCGAGCAAGCGATTCAGCTTATTACGGTACGCGAGGTAGAGGAGCTGCTGAAGGCGTGTGCGCTTGATCCGTTAGATAAACGCTTCACGCTGGACTATTTATGGGGACAGCTTCAGAAAAAACGTAGCTCACTAAAAACCTTCTTGCTTGATGCATCCGTTATGTCTGGTATTGGCGCTGTTTACAGTGATGAAATATTGTTCGCTGCAAAGCTGCATCCAGTACGCAAGGCGAACAGCTTGAACAAGGATGAAGCAGCGCAGTTTTACGAAGCTATTCGCGAAACGCTGAAAGCTGCAATTGCTGATGGCGGCATGCGTATTCAGCCGCTTTATGCGCATGATAGCTTAACTGGCAGCTATGCCGATAAATTAGCTGTTTATGGTCGTGACGGGCAAAATGCCTTAGATAGCAATGATCCTGTAGAGCTAATCTCTGTAGCGAAGCAAAAATGCTACGTCTGCCCAACACAGCAGACGCTTAGCAGCAGATCAACGTCTCTATCAAGCTAGAATATGAACATTTAACATTCAAAGGAGTCTTGGAGTATGATACATGTGTATTTGGATGATTATCGACTTTGTCCTGATGGGTTCGTTTATGCCAGAAATGCCGATGAGTGCAAGCTATTAATTGATTTGGAGCAAATTGATATTTTATCGCTTGATTATGATTTAGGCTGGAATGAACCGACAGGCTACGAAGTCGTAAGACATCTAATCGCAGGTGGCAAATATCCAAGACGAATTTATTTGCATACCTCCAGCATGTATGGCAGACAGCAAATGTACGATGCACTTCGCCAAGTTATTTCAGCGGACGTAGAATTGTATGCACGCCCGATGACAAGACAAGAGTTAGAAGTAGTGGCACAGCAAGTTAATAATGAAAGAGGCAATGTATGAGCAAGTGGATAGGTACATCAAATCACGGATTTTCTCCGTATGGTATGGATGAGTTGCGTAAGCTGTTTCCGAAAATTCAGTTTAAGCAGATTATCCCCGGTGAAGTATATCAATTTGAAGTTGAAGAAGAAAATGATGAGACGCTTGGCAAATTAGCTCATGCGGAGCTTATTTTCGTTAGGCATGTTCAGCCGATCGATCGTCAGCTGTCGATATCAGGAGACGCTGAGACTGATGCTGGGAACATTAAGGAAATGATTTCCTATATTGAAAGCTCTGTAGCGGGTAAACAAATAGCCGTTCATATTCGTACGAGCACTAAGCATCAGCTATCGATCAGTAAGCAACAATTAAAGGAAGTATTTGATACTGCTCTAACGGAAATAGGAGCTACAGTCGTTGTTCAGCAGCCGCAGCTTATTGTTGCTGTATTCGCTCACGAGGATCAACTACTAATAGGATTTGCTACGCCTGAGGAAATGGGCTCGGATTGGCCCGGTGGTGCTATTCGTTTCCAGCGGGAAGCAGAACAAATTTCACGTGCCAAATTCAAGCTGCTTGAAGCAGAAAAGGTGTTTGGCTTAGACTATAGCCAGTACAAGTCTGCCATCGACGTTGGAGCGGCTCCTGGCGGCTGGACAAGCTTGTTGCTGGAGCGCGGCTTGAAGGTAACGGCGATTGATCCAGCAGCTATGGATGAGCGTATAGTGAAGCATCCGGGGTTAACTCATTTACGGATGAATGCTTCAGCGGTAAAATTACCGAAGGCTAGTCATGATTTGCTTGTATGTGATATGAGCTGGAGTCCATTAGAAATGAGCAAGCTTATTTTACAGCTTAAGGCTGCCTTAAAATCACATGGTTATGCAATTATTACGGTCAAGCTTATGCACAAAAAAGCGCTGCAAAGCATTCGCGAGGTTAAGGATCGATTAAGCTCAGCATTTACAATTTTAGCTGCCAAGCAGTTGTTCCATAATCGTGAGGAGATTACGTTATTTCTTCAGAAGAAGGATTAACTTATTCAGAAAAGCATTCTGAATCAGACATTACCGTCTGATTTAGAGTGCTTTTTTTATTGCTCGAACAATCAATGGGATGATGTGGAGGGATTAGTTACGATGATTAGTGAAGGGACTGTGATTAACGACCGTTATGAAGTAGCTGGAAAGGTCGCAGATGGGGGTATGGGACAGCTATATATCGTTAGAGATCTGCAATTAAACGGTGTAACTAGGGCGCTAAAGCTGCTGAAATCGCAGCATGGGAGCCCATCCGAGCAGCAATCAATTCAGCGGGAAGCTTACTTGCTTATGCGTCTACAGCATCGCTGCTTGCCACAGCTATTTGATTATCGTATATGTGAAGCAACACATACCGCGTTTATTGTCATGGAATGGATTGATGGCGTTCATCTCGGTCAGTGGCTAATGCAGTATGGCAAGTCGCTAAATTTATCATTCATATATTTTGTAGCCATTGAGATAGCCGATGCATTATGTTATTTGCACGCACAGCAACCGACCATTATACATCGTGACTTAAAGCCATCGAACATCATGCTTAGTAAGGATGGAGCGATAAAGCTGATTGATTTTGGGATTAGTAAGCAAATCCATGCCGAGCCACAGCATACGATCGCATTTGGAACGAAGGGTTACGCCGCTCCAGAACAATTACTCGGCAGGGGTACCGATGAGCGAAGTGATATTTACAGCTTTGGCGCAGTTTTACTTACCTTGCTTGGAATTGATCCTATTACGGTCTATGGCAGCAGAAATGGAGCGGCAACGCTTCGTCAGCGATTTCATGCATTAGCCAGCACCATGCGATTTCCTGTGCCTAAAGCTTTACGTGAATTAATAATCGATTGTATGCAAGATGAGCCGAAGCATCGACCGCAATCTGCAAAAGAGCTAAAAGCACGGCTAAGAGAGATCGCTAGAGGAGATCGATCCAATCTCGAAAGTATTGATCACTCAATAGCAGAAACTCATATTAAGCAGCAATTGACTAAATCAGATCATAATAGAGGAAAAATCATCGCAATAATCGGTGCACATGGTGGGGCAGGAAGTACAGTGGTGGCGTTGGCACTCGCAAATTGGTATAAGCTGCGACACACTCCCACTACATTTATCGAGCACCGTCATAATGGCGCCGAATTATTCTACAGCCTACAAGCATCAAGTAATGGACTTGAACTAAATTATGAGCGAAGCTATCATCATGTCTTGGAGCAGGACGAGTTACACCAGCTTCAGGGAGGTGTAATATCAGTAACAGCAGAAGATGGAAACTACTTTCTTTGCAATCCACTGCATCGGCACACACTGGAGCAACGCTTTGAGCTTACAATCCAACTGGCCCAGCAAAGTGCCCTCCAGCGTGATGTAATGATCGACTATTCAGCAAATTGGGAAACCTCCCATATTAATGCGATCGTGCAGCATGCCGATTATATCGTAATTGTGAATAGCCCGTGGATCATTACTCAAGCACCAGCGCAAATGAGTAAGCTGTCTCCATTACTGCAAGCAGCTAATAAGCGCAGAGTGAAGGTTGTCTGGATAAGTAATAGAGACCAAAGCTTTCGCGGTCGCAAGAGCTGGCTTGAGCTTCACGGTGGACTAGAGCATATAATTATTCCTGAAATAAATAGTAAAGTAGTACTAGATAATTTATGGGGGAAGGCTGATTTCCCGCCCAATTATGCAACCATAAAAACGCTACAAAAATATTTAATGCCATTAATGAAAAAAGTGATTAACTTGCAATAAAGGTATTTCTTCTATTATGATGAAAGTAACAGTTTTGAAAGGGGTGCAACACGATGGGCGATAAAATATTAGTCGTGGAAGATGAAGCGGGAATAGCACGAATATTACAGCTAGAGTTAGAACATGAAGGCTATGAAGTTGGACTTGCATCCGATGGTAAGCAAGGATATGAGATGATTACTAGTGGTGAGTATCAGCTCGTCTTACTTGATGTGATGCTTCCTAAAATGAGTGGAATAGAAGTGCTGCGTCAAATTCGACAATCAGGCAATCTTATTCCGATCATATTGTTGACAGCTCGTGATACTGTGCCAGATAAGGTGAGTGGTTTCGAGCATGGTGCGAACGACTATATAACGAAGCCATTTGCGGTAGAGGAGCTCTTAGCAAGGGTTCGTAATATATTGCGAATTTTTCAACAGAAGCCGAAGGAGTCGGAAGGCTCAGATCTTATTACACTTGGTGATTTAACAGTTGAGCTGCGAACTCGCAAAGTGACGCGCAAGGATAATCTAATTGAGCTGACTCCTCGCGAATTTGAGCTGCTTGTATTTTTGCTAGAGCATGTTAATGAAGAGAAATCACGTGAAGAAATATTGTCAGAGGTATGGGGCTACGACTTCATCGGCGAGACGAATCTCGTTGATGTGTACATTCGTTATCTTCGACAGAAACTGGACAAGGGGTACCGCTACAAGCTAATCCATACAGTACGTGGCGTTGGTTATATGATCAAGGAGCCAGATTAATGACACTGCGAAAACGATTTACGTTATTTACAATTTTTTGGTTAATTTTAATATTAATCTTTTTTAATATCTTCGTATACTTTTATGTCATTAAAATTACTACCGAGAGCGAAGAAGAGATTATCGCGAACAAGGTCAAAATTATGCTGGAGAATCCACGGATTCAAAGTGGACGAGGCCTTAACACTGCAGATTTGCTCAATGAATACTACAATGTGAATGAGATGATTCGCATTGTCAGTCCTAATAATCGTGTTGTAAATATTGTTGGTTCGAATGAGATATTGCTAGAGCTGCCAGCAGAGTATAGCAAGTATCAAGCTTCAGGAATGTATACCAAAAGCGGCGAGCGCATTATCTACTATCGCGTACCTTTATTCGAGGATGGAGAAGTCATCGCCATGCTTGAGGTGACTCGAATATTGGATGAGTTAGATGACTATCTACAAATCCTTATTGCTGCACTTAGCGTTACGAGTGGTGGGGCGATTTTGTTCGCGATCTTCGGTACGTATTGGTTTACGTCAAGATTAACTGAGCCGATCTCACAAATGGTTACGACGATGCGTGAAATCGACCGCAGCGGTAAGCTTAGAAAAATTGAGCTTGGCGAGCGTGAAGAGTCTGCGGAGCTGCAGCAGCTAATAAGAGCGTTTAATCAGATGATCGATCGCTTAGATCGTACGTTTGAACGTCAAAAGTTCTTTATAGCGGATGCATCACATGAGTTGAAAACACCGCTAACAGTTATTTCCAGCTACGCAAATATGCTGAAGCGTTGGGGCGCAGATGATGAGAATGTCCGTAAAGAAGCGATTGATTCTATCGCCAGAGAAACGACACGCTTGCAAAGCTTAACGAAGTCGATGCTTACGCTAGCAGAAGCAGAGCAAGAGGATTGGCTGTCGCTGGAAACGTTCGATGTCGTACCTGTTATCGAGGAAATAGCCACAATGATGGAGACGACCTTCCAACGCTCCATCCGAGTAAAAGCATTTTCTCACAATGTACGAATGGTTGGCGATAAGGACAAAATTCAACAGCTGCTCGTTATTTTAATAGACAATGCGATCAAGTACTCCAAGGAGCCGATTGATATTTCAGTTGCGCTTTCGAAAGGAATTGTCCGAATTGAAGTGAAGGATAAGGGAATTGGTATTCCTGAGAATGAAATCTCTCATCTGTTTGAACGGTTCTATCGTGTCGATGGCGCACGTGCTCGTTCAACGGGTGGCGTCGGTCTAGGGCTTGCCATTGCGAAACGTATTATCGATTTGCATGAAGGTAAGGTAGAGGTGTTCAGTATTGTTAATCTTGGAACGACCATTACACTTCAGTTCAAACAACGTAAATAATCAGTTGAAAAGAGGCTAACGATGAAATATAGAGTAGGTGCGGTTCAATATAAGCTACTAGATATTGAATCCTTCGAGCAGTTTGCGCATCAGGTTGAGCATTATGTTCGGAATGCGACAGAGTATGGTGTTCAGCTGCTATTATTCCCAGAGTTTATGACAACGCAATTACTATCGATTCCTAATGATCAAGGACAAGCTCAATCGATTGAGCAGCTGCCAAGCTATACAGAGGACTACATCAATTTGTTTACTGATTTAGCTGCAAAATACAATTTACATATTATTGGTGGTACCCATGTAGTCGCTATGGCTGATGGGTCAAGACGTAACGCAGCGCATTATTTTTCTCCACAAGGAGAATTACAGGTTCAGCATAAAATTCATTTGACACCAACTGAGGTGGAAGAATGGGAAATGAGTCCTGGCGATGGCGTGGCAGTATTCGATACGCCATTTGGCAAAATTGCAATGCTTACCTGTTACGATATCGAGTTTCCTGAAATCGTGCGAATGGCAAGAGCACAAGGGGCAGATGTGATCTATTGCCCTTCCTGCACCGATGATCGTCATGGCTTCCATCGTGTACGTTATTGCTGTCATGCGCGTACAATTGAAAATCAAATCTATGTCGTGACAACAGGTACGGTTGGTGCGTTAAGAAGGGTTGATTTTATGCGTGCGAACTACGGCCAAGCAGCAATACTTGCGCCAAATGATATTCCATTCCCACCAGGTGGTATTATTGCTGAAGGTGTCATCAATGATGATATGTTAATTGTCGGAGATCTTGATCTTTCCCTGCTTGAAGAGGTGCGCAAAAAAGGGTCGGTTATGACTTGGCGTGATCGTCGCACGGATTTGTATACTGACTGGTCGTAAGTGATCGACTTGTCAGATTGTAAGGAAGGGGTTGTCTTGTGATGTATAAACAGCTGTATGTGCTTCAGGATGGAAAGCCAGAGCTCGTTACGATTAGAAATTATACGCTGAGTGATGCAGAGCAGCTAATTGATGTACAACGACAAAGCTTTCCTCCTCCTTTTCCTGAAGAGCTATGGTGGAATATGGAGCAGCTTCAGGAGCATGTGACTCGATTCCCACAAGGTGCGCTTTGTGCGGAGGCCAATGGCACGATCGTTGGCTCAATGACTGGACTTATTGTCGAGCTATCACAATACGGTCATCAGCATAGCTGGAGTGAGATTACAGATGATGGCTATATCCGCAATCATGATGCTGGCGGAGATACGCTATATGTTGTAGATATTTGCGTCATTCCTTCCTATCGGAAATCAGGAATCGGTAAATGGTTAATGCAGTCGATGTACGAAACAGTCGTGCAGCTAGGGCTAACCTCGTTGCTTGGTGGAGGAAGAATGCCAGGATATGGTCAGTATGCGGGGCAGCTCACTGCACAGCAATATGTTGATAAAGTACTGGCAGGAGAATTGAAGGACCCTGTCATTACATTTTTATTACGCTGTGGACGTGTTCCAGTTGGCATAGCAGAGGAATATTTAGAAGATGAGCAATCTTGTAATTACGCTACGATAATGCAGTGGCGTAACCCATTTAAGAAGTGAGTAGAGACGAAGTCAATTAGGAGGGAACTCATTGTTAACTTATTATCGCATTCAATCAATAGACGATCCACATTTTCCAGCACTACACCAATTGCTAGGTACGATTTTTCCACCTGAAGAGGTGTTAGCATATGAATTATGGCGTGAGCCGCTGCAAGATGAGGGGATTCATGTGTACGTCGCGCTTCATGAGGGTAAGGTTGTCGGTGCTACAGAATATCGTTATTATTCGCAGCTCGCGGTGGCGATGACTGACTTCACGATCATCGGTCAAGCTAGTTTAGGCATCGGACGTTTCCTTTATCGTCAGCGTGAGAAGGATCTACAGCGTCTGGCTGAAGCTTCTGGTACTACGTCACTGGGCATGTTTGCTGAGGTTTATGACCCATTCCGTGCACAGGTTCATGAATTTGGCGGTGTTTCACCAATGAATCCAATTGTACGAAGAGAGGTTCTTTCTCATATTGGCTATAAGAAGCTTAATTTCCCATATGTACATCCATCGTGGGATCTTGAAGGCAATGCTGTTACGGAGCTTGATCTATGTTTCTTACCAACCGACGAGGTGCAAAGCGAGCTACCAGCAAGCTTAATTGCGACTTTCTTAGAAACCTATTACACAGCTATAGCTAATAAGCCCCAGCAATGGCTAGATATGGTGCAAGCATTAAAAGCAAAGCAAAGCGTGGAACTACTCCCGCTTTAAACTTCAGTGAACCTACTTCAATATGCATATGCTTCTCCTATATTTATCGTTGCGGTGCTCGTAGCGAAGTAATTAAGATTTGCAATCTCCTTCTACTTTGAAGGAGATTGCTTCTTTTGCTCAATGATATAGATTGTAAATTTGCTAGATTACAAGTCGAGGAGTCGTGTGCATTGAACAGCCTCATCTCTTATTTCGCCAACCTCAAAATAAAATATAAAATTTTCGTGCTTATCGCCATTCTAATGGCAACCGTTATTTTTCTTACTAACATTGTGCATAGCTTAGCTTTTCGTGCATACGATGAGCTTGTTTATCAGCAAGCCTCACAGGCGCTTAGCGTATCTTCTCTTAATATGGAAAGTGAATTAAAAAAGATAACAGCACTATCGTACAATGTCGTAACCGATTCTGCCATTCAGGAATATTTGTGGGATATTCGTAATGCAGAGACGGAATACGTGAACTACATTTCGTATACGAAGGTTCGACAGCGCTTGGTTGACCTGGGAGCGTTAGACAAGTATGTATTATCGCTTCAGCTCTATGATGTGAACGATACAGAGTATACTGTTGGAGCAAGGCCGATTGCTATGAATGAAGCTCGGATTGAGCGAATAAGGAAAGAAGCGATTAGTAATGGGGGCGCTATCTCTTGGACTTCTCCAGATCAGGAAGATGATGCGCTAACTGCACTGCGACATATACGTCGCTATCAGGATGTTTCCTTGGATGGACTCGGTGTACTAGCGATTCGGATTGATGTTAATCGACTATTCTCCGATTATGTTAATGGAATCGATCATGAGAAAGCTTTTTTTATCATTGTAAAAGATAATAATGAAGTGGTTTATTCTGATAAAATTGACCTAGAATTGAAAACGCTTGCGAATATGCGGGATGAAGGCGATCGTTATAGTATTGTTCGCAGTGAGGGGAAAACGTATTTTCTAACTTACCGTACTTCATCACTTACGGATTGGACATACTATACCGTAATGCCTTATGACAATATATTTTACACCACAGATCAAGCTAAAAAGATGGTATTATTCATTTATTTAGCATTATTTTTATTCGCCACGATCGTTGCATTCCAGCTCTCTAAACGTATGACCGACCCGCTTGAAAAGCTTACGAATAAGATGCGCAGAGTACAGCTAGGTAATTTTGAATATGAGGAAGACGGTAATGAGCCATTAGCGATGGATGAGGTTGGGCAGATTCAACGACATTTTCGTATTATGCTTGAACGAATCAATGAGCTTATTCATGAAAACTATGTAAAGCAGCTGATGATTAAGGATACACAGTTTAAAGCGCTGCAAGCACAGATCAATCCACATTTTTTATACAACACGCTTGAATCAATTAATTGGATGGCGAAAATGAGCAAGCAGGAACGTATCTCACAAATGGTTGAGTCATTAGGTTATTTGCTTCGCCTATCGCTTAATGTGCAGTCTGCGACAATTACGTTTCAAAAGGAATTAGAGATTATCAATCATTACCTAATTATTCAGCATTACCGCTTTGAAGAACGACTGAACTATTCCCTGCAGGTTCCAACTCATCTTCTTGGCTGTGAGCTGCCGAAGCTGTCAGTCCAACCGATTATTGAAAATGCGATTCACTACGCGCTGGAACCGAATATCGAGCCTTGTACGATTATTATATCTGCAGAGGTAATCGATGATCGCCTACTCGTATCCGTATCAGATAATGGACCTGGTATGACGGAAACCTTTTTAGAACAACTAAGTCGTGGTGAGGTAAAACCAAAGGGCACTGGCATTGGTTTAAGTAATATCGATGACCGCATTAAGATGCTATACGGCGATGAATATGGAATCAACATTGAGAGCAAAAGCGGTCAGGGAACAAAAGTAACACTCATACTACCGTATATTGTGAGGGATGAAGATGTTCAAAGTACTACTAGTGGATGATGAGCGCATTATATTAGAAGGAATTTCTACAATGATTGATTGGCATGCTTGTCAGTCTGAGCTAATTGGTACTTGCCGCAATGGGGTCGAGGCGTTGGCGTTTATTCAAGAGCATAAGCCAGATATTGTGATTTCAGATATTAAAATGCCTGGTATGGATGGGTTAAAACTGGTAGAAACCGTTCATGCGTTAAATGAAGATATTACGTTTATTTTGTTATCTGGATTTGATGATTTTCAATATGCAAGAACGGCAATGCAGTTTGGCGTCAAGCACTATTTATTGAAGCCATGCAATGAGAATAGCATTATGCAAGCCTTAAAAGAAGCGATTGATGATTTGCGGAGTAAGCGAACAAAGGAACAATTTATGATAAATTTACAGTCCGAGCTTGCTAAAGCATTGCCAATTGCCAAGGAACAATTTTTGAAGGAGCTTGTTACGAATAAAACATACGGTGATCGCGAATGGGAAGAGTACCGCAGACTCTTTCATATTACGGAACAACCGAAAACCGTTCAGCTAATTCTATTTCATCTAGAAGGAAACTATGAGTATGAGCATTTGTTTGCGGTAAAGAATATTGCTGAGGATGTTCTTGGGCATGATCTCGTATTATTAGGAACGACGATCGGGAAGCAGGTATTGCTGCTGCTGAAGGAAAGCTATGAGCAGGGCTGGTTATCGTCACGCTTAGAAGTCATAAAGCGTACGTATTTAACATTTTATAAGCTGGACTTAACGATTGCCGTTAGTGATGCGGAGCCAATTAATGCAGTACGTAGGTTATATCATGAGACGCTAGAGTGTATTAATTATCGTTTCTATTTGGGCGAAGGAGCAATTATTTTCAAAAAAGATATTGCTGATGTGATGACCAATACACCGACGTTTTATTTTGATGATGAACAGTTATCCATCTATATTAAGTCTGGAGACTGGGATTCAGCGCGAAAAGAGCTTTCACGATTCTTTCATTTGTTGACTGAGCAAAGACTAGACATCGCGATGAGTAAATCCTATGCGCTTTCCTTATTAGTAGCGATAACCCGTTTATGTAGAAGAGAGGATATTACGCACTATATGCATTCCATTGCGAAGCTAGAGGAGCTGCATTCTTTACCATTAATCAAGCAATATATTCTCTCAGTTGCTGAGCAAATTACTGATGCAAATATGAAAATGCAAAAAAATAAGCATTCCTCGATTATTAATCGCGTATTCGAGGTTGTGGAGCAATACTTAGGTAATACAGAGCTATCGCTAAACTGGATCGCTGGTGAAGTGCTGTTTATGAATGCTGATTATTTAGGTAAACTGTTTAAAAAGGAGACTGGTGAAAAGTTCTCTAACTATGTGATGCGATTACGCATTGAGAAAGCGATAGAGGTTATTGAATCTTCTCCAGATGTAAAAGTGTTTGAACTGGCAGAGCAGCTTGGTTTCGGGGATAATCCACAATATTTTAGTCAAGTGTTTAAAAAGTATACAGGACAGACGCCAACAGAGTACATAAAAACTCCTAGCTAAGCGATAAACAGAGGAAATCATTCGAAAGTTTGAATACCTCTGTTTTTTTAACAAAATACCCGTTTTTTTTGATTTAAACCAAAGGTAGCGATCTTTATAATATTTATATTAATGGGATATTCTGTCTGATTGTTGCCAGTTATTCCTCTATCCGATATTGTGATGAGCTGCTACAATGAAGTACTACTAAGCTCCTAAACCGTGAACACTTTATCCATCCAACAATGGAAGGGGAGTATCCAATGAGATATGTAGCGACTAAGCTCACCGTAGCACTTGTACTATTACTCGCATTATTGGTTGCTTGTAATAGCAACATTTTATACCCAAGTATAAAAAACAACTCAGGCTCTAATAAAATCAGTGTGGAGCCAATAACATTACGTATTGCTTGGTGGGGAGAGGATTCTCGTCATGATTATACGAAGAAGGTAATTGAGCTATATGAATCTCAGAATAGTCATGTAACAATTGAAATGGAATATGCTGCAAAATACGATGACTATTGGAAAAAGATGGCTCCTCAAGCAGCGGCTGCTGAAATGCCGGACATTATTCAAATCGATACTAGCTATTACGCGCAATATGCGGGAAAACATTTATTTACTGATTTAACACCATATTTTGGCAATGAAATAGATATTACCAATATAAATGCTGCAGTGCTTCAATCGGGCTATTATAGAGATGGAAACTATGGTATGCCAGTTGGAATCAATGCACTGGGCTTTCACTATAATCCGGAAATCCTACAAGAGGTTGGTATTGAAAAAATTCCCCAACATTGGACATGGGACGATTATGAGGCTCTCGCGCTAAAAGCGCAAGATGAAGGGATATTTTTCGATGATGGCATGAGACCTGAAATATTTTTTGCTTACTTCTTACGCACTAAAGGCGAAACATTGTACAATGCTAACGGTACTGCTCTCGGCTATAGCGACGATTCTTTATTCGTAGATTTCTTTGGGCGGTTGATTAGGCTTGTACATAGTAAAGCGACTCCAACCGCAGACGCGAAAGCGAAGATAAAAAGCTTTGAAGAGACTTTTCTATACCAATCTAAGCAAATCGGGATATGGCAATGGTCCAATCAATATTTAGCGATGCAGGAAGCAATGAATCGACCGATGGATATCGCTCCAATGGTAGGACCTAATATGGAACAAGGGTTATATCTAAAGTCTAGTATGTTTTTCTCCATCGCAGAAACTTCTAAGGTGAAGTCAGAAGCTGCTAAGTTTATCGATTTTTGGGTTAATGATATCGAAGCCAATAAGCTGATTCTTGGAGAGCGTGGCGTACCTGTTTCATCGGTCGTGCAAGAGGAGATCAAGCCTTATCTATCCGAGGTTCAGCATCAAGTATTTCAATACGTAGCTTGGTCGGAACAGAATAGCTCACCAGCTGATCCAGTTGACCCCGTCGGTTCAGCAGGAATAATCGATTTGCTGAAAAAGCTTTGGGAGCAGATGGAATACGAGCTGATATCGGTAGAGCAGGGGGCAGAGCTATTTCGTGAGGAAGCCAACAAAATATTAGAGAAAAATAAATAAGTTAAAAAGGGTAGGAGTTGCAAGTATGAAAATAATTTTTCGAGGCACGAGTGATGCACATCGTGTACCTCGTATATATTGCGAATGCGAAATTTGTCAGGAGGCTCGTACGACTGGCATAAATCGTCGATATCGCTCCTCTGTGCAATTGGCGATAAATGAAGATTCACCGCCGCTATGGATTGATTGTGGCCCGGATTGGTATGAACAAATGATGGATGGAAATGAACGTGTTATCGAACACATGCTCATTACACATGCACATTATGATCATATCGGTGGTCTGCCGCAATGGTATGATCAATTTCGCTACATTGAGATCAAGCCGAAGCTATATGCAGCAGAAGAGGTTATCGGAGAAATAAACACTAGATTCCCTTGGCTAGCTAATGGAATTGAATTTATTGCTCTTGATAGCGGCTACGAATTCGGTGATTGGCTGCTTAGAACATGGCGTGTCAATCATGGTCGTAATGGTTATTCGTACGCCTTTCGTTTTGATCATAGATTAGAGCCGTTAAGCTTCGTCTATTGCCCTGATAGTATTGCATTAAGCAATCTGCAGCAGAAGCCGCTCTTTAATGTGGATGTATTAATTATTGGAGCAAGCTATTACAAGGAGCCTTTTCCATTTGAAACACGTTCCCTTTATGACGTAACAGAGCTTATTGAACTAAACAAACAATGGAAGCCAAAGCAATTATGGATTACTCATATGTCGCATGATATCGATATAAGGAAGTCGTTACCCGAAAACATGAATTATGCACAAACTGGGACAGTAGTTGAGCTGTAAGCATATTGGCGATAGGGTACTAACAAGTATACTATCGCCAAATTGTTAAATTTCCAGTCTCCTTAATATCATGCTAACTAAGGAAAGGTGATACGTTATGAAGAAACTTCCATTAATGTTGCAGCTTGCATTAATTTTGTTTTGTGTCATGATCATACCGACAATTGTGATGACATTGTATAGCGGAACGCAAATATTAGGCTATTCTGAAAAAGCAATCGCCCAGTCCACACTAGATGGTTTAGATTCTAATCAAAGACTAAATGAAAGCGCTTTAAATACAGTTATGCAGGACACTGTGCGTGTTGCTTCTTCCAGTCTATATGATGGGATTAGACAATATCGTTCTTATGCTCAACTAAATAGTGACTATAACCGTGTTGAGCATGCATTATCGATATTACGTGAGCTTCAACGTATTGCTCGCAGCAATGATGGAATATACTCCGCGTATTTTCACCTCAATGATGCAGATTATATCGTTGCATCTGATGAAGGAATTATACCTATTGAACGGTACGAATCAATAGAGTGGCTGCAAAATTCGTTAAGCAATAAAGTTGGGATTGGCGGAGTATGGCAACCTAGAAAAATGGAAAACGGCGAGATGGTAATGTCCTATGTGCTTCCGTTAAATCGTCTGTCGACTTCAACGAAGGGTGTGCTCGTTGTTAACTTAAAGGAGACACAAATTGAGCAAAATATGGTTTCATCGAATCAAGAAGATTTAGGCTATACAATTATTGGCCTAAATAATGGGGAAATCATTTCACATAGCGATAAAAATTTATTGTTAACTCCAGCTTCAGAGCAACCATTTATGGAGCAATTACTGCAGCAGCATGCAAAAAAAGGTTACGCCTTTCATGAACTGGACGGCGAGCGCTTACTATATACTTGGAAAAAATCTGATGACTTGAATTGGCTTTATGTCAATCAATATTCTATGGATCATCTTATGACACAAACGAAGACGGTTCAGCGTGGAATCGTTATTTTTACGGCGATCATCATTTTAGTAGGCATCGTCATTACTGTACTAATTGCGACGTGGGTTTCGCGACCGCTACGAAAATTGGCTGGTCATATTCGTGCACAAGGCAATATGGCTTTTGCAGATCGTAATGAGCTTTCCTTCCTGGACTCAGCGTTTCGTCGAATGCAAGAGGAAGAGGATAAGCTTAATCAACTAATTGAAGAGCGTGAGCAGGATGCTTGCAGTTTAGCCGTGCATCATCTGTTGCGTGGTGATCAGCTTAAATCTTCTCAAAAGGAGCTATTGCATGAAATGTTCCCAGAGAAGCATTATGTTGTAGCTGTTATATCGATTGATCACTATAATCGCTATCGTAATAATACAAGTCCTGAAGCTCGTTCGTATCATCGCTATGCCTTTATTTCTAGCTATGAAAAGCAGTTAGCCTCGTTAGTTATTAATAAAAGCGTCTATTACGGTGAAGGCAGAATCGCGCTCCTCTTGAACTTCGATGAGGGGATGCTAGCTAAGGACCGTAAGCTAACGCAAGTGCTGGCCTGCATCCAAGCAGAAGCAATGGACTTGTTCGGTCATAGCGTAACCATTGGGGTTAGCAGCATGACGGAGCAAGCATTGGAGGTTCACAGCAAGCTTATTGAAGCGATGGAGCTAATAAAACAACGAATTATTGCAGGTAATGGACAAATTCTCTATTGGAATAGCGAACAGCAAAGTAATCAGAAGTATGTTTATCCGCAAAATAGCGAGCGTCGTCTTGTAAATTACATTGATATCGGTGATATTGATAGCATTGTTGCTGAGCTGGATGCGGTACATGAGCTTATTCAATCAACAAAGTCGATTTCTTATGACAACATTTTGTTCATTTATAATCAGCTAATTGGTGTGACGGTTAAGTATTTGAATGAGAAAAACATTAATACTTCAGCGATCTTCGCTGAACGAGGCAATATTTATTCTATCATCGCTTCTATGGATACATTGGATGAAATAACAGCGTACTTGAAGCATTTTTATACGGAAATTAGCAAGTTTATTTCTACTAGCAATCATTCGGAAGTAAATTATTTCGAAAAAATACAGTCGTACTTGGATCAGCACTATAGTGAGGATATTGTATTTGACGATATGGCGAAGGAAATTGGCATTAGTTACTCCTATATGCGAAAGCTGTTTTATGAAGGAACAGGTAAAAGCTTAATTGACTATGTGAATTATAAACGAATTGAGGCGGCGAAGGATTTACTTATTCGTTCAACGTTAAATGTCGCGCAAATTGCTGCCGAGGTTGGTTATAACAACATCCAAAGCTTCAATCGATTCTTCAGAAAATATGAAGGAGTAACGCCAAGTAGTTATAAAGGCTCAAAAATAAATGGTTAATATTGATTACAGGCTTTGGAAATGATTACGCTTTCCCTAGTCCTAAATGTATACATGATGACCATACGGAAAGCTGATTTCACCTAGCATAGCTCGCTCTCGGAATTGTAATCTTTTTGGTTGGTGAAACCTGAAAAACCCAGTAATATCAAGGGTTTCAAGTGATTATCAAAAGTGAAGGGTACAATCAAAATCTACAATTTACGGATTGGCAGATGTTCTGTAATATGTGAATCAGCTTCTCCGTTCAATCAGCAAGGCGCTATGAAATTGATTAGGGGATGTATACCAAAGGAGGGAAGGTGAGAATGTGAAAATTGCAAACGCTTTAAAAACTAAAAGTGTCGATGGAAAAGGAATCCTTTACTATCTAAAACGTGATTTGCAATTATACCTTATGGTGTTAGTCCCAATCTTTTTTGTAGTTCTTTTTAAGTACGCACCGATGTTTGGCATAGTCATTGCATTTAAGGATTACAAAATTGCAAAGGGATTCTGGGGTAGTGAATGGGTTGGATTCGAAGTATTTTTAGACATGTTTGCAAAAAGAGATTTTTTAAGAGCAGTTCGTAACACGTTAATACTGAACATCTTAGATTTGATCCTAAGCTTCACCGCACCAATCGTACTTGCGTTATTACTTAATGAAATCAAAAGTGTAAAAATGAAAAGAGTAAATCAAACATTACTCTACTTACCACATTTTCTTTCGTGGGTAATTATCGGAGCAATTGCATACCAGTTGCTAAGCGTAGGTAATGGTATTGTTAACAACATAATCGAAGGACTAGGTGGAACAAGAATTCCATTCCTTCAATCAGATACCCACTGGCTAATTAGTTACCTCTTGATCGGTGTTTGGCAAAGTATGGGGTGGGGCACGATCATTTACCTCGCTGCCATAAGCTCGATTAACCCTGAGCTTTATGAAGCTGCAACCGTTGACGGTGCAAACCGTTGGCGCAAGATGTGGAATGTTACGTTGCCAGGTATTCGAGTAACGATTGTTACATTACTTATTATGAACCTTGGAAGATTAATGGGGGGCTCATTTGAAAGAATCTATGCGATGGCGAATAAAGCCACAACGGAATATACAACAACAATAGAGGTATTAGTATATCGTTGGGGTATTGAGGGCGGTAATTTTAGTAGAGCAACGGCTCTAGGATTATTCCAAGCTGTTATCGGCCTAATACTCGTATTATTAGCTGACCGTGTAGCGAAAAAACTTGGCGAGGACGGCTTACTGTAGAAAGGAGACAAGCTATGAAACTATCGAATAACCAATTGATGGCGAGTCGGTCCAAGCGGATAGATGTCTGGGATATCGTAATCAATGCTTTTGTCATCATTCTATCTCTTGCATGCTTGTTGCCCTTGCTTCACATATTAGCTAAATCGTTAAGTACGGATGCCTATGTCATCGCTAATAAAGTAACGCTTTGGCCTCAAGGGTTCACCCTGGAAGCATACAATCGAGTGTTTGCCGACGCCTCAATTCTTCGTTCGTTATATGTATCTGTATTTGTAACCGTCGCATTTACGGTATTAGGGATGATTATTACGATACTTGGTGCTTATCCACTGTCTCGTAAACAATTAAAGGGACGAGGATTTCTGACATTTATGTTCCTATTCACCCTATATTTTAGCGGTGGTATTATCCCTGAATATATGATGGTTAATAATCTTGGATTGCTAGATACGGTATGGTCCATTATTTTACCACCTGCATTTAGTGCGTTTAACTTCTTAATTATGAGAAGTGCAATATATAGCTCTATACCAGTTAGCTTGGAAGAATCTGCACGTATTGATGGTGCAGGACATTTCAGAGTACTAGTGAATATTGTATTGCCTCTATCCAAGCCGATCATTGCTACACTTTCACTATTCTATGCTGTTGGTCGTTGGAACACCTATATGGATGCATTGTTTTACATTAAACAAAATGTTGATATTCGACCATTGCAGCTGAAATTGTATTATTTGATCGTTCAATCAAGTGAAAGCTTTCAGTTAGAAGCAACAGTTGTGCAGCTAACGAATCCAGATGTTTTGAAATCAGCGTGTGTTATCTTTGCAACAGCACCAATCATTATCGTATACCCGTTTGTACAGAAATACTTTGTAAACGGTGTCATGCTAGGTGCTGTCAAAGAATAATAAATAAATTTTTTAATCAAAAAGGGAGGGTTTTGCAATGAATTTGAAAAAAAGTGCAATTGTATTAATGTCTTTAGCTCTAGGTACAAGTATGTTAGCAGCATGTAGCGGCAACAACGGTAATGAGAAAAGCAATACTGGCTCTACTTCAACTCCAAAACCTGCAACCACAGACAGCTCAACTCCAGAACCAGCTGGAACAGATTATTCTCAAGGATTTCCTGAAAAGGTTACGATCGAAATTCCAGTTTACGATCGTGCCTTTGAAGGCTGGAACGTAGCAGATAACTACTATACACGTTGGGTTCAGAAGGAATTTGGTGACAAGTATAACGTAGAGGTTAAATATGTACCAATTTCTCGTAGTAATGAAGTTCAAGACTTCCAACAATTGCTAGCTGCGCATAAAGCACCAGATATTATCTTCCATTATGATATGCCGCAACAAATCGCTTATTATAGCGAAGGCGTATTGCAAGAAATCGATTGGGAAGAAATTAAAACATATGCTCCAACTTATTGGAGTAAGCTAGGTGCGACAATCGAGCAATACGGTATTATTAATGATGAGCAAATCTTCTTCTTCGCTGAAAGACCTGATGCGGATAACTTTACAACGCTTATTCGTAAGGACTGGGTTGAGAAGGTTGGTATGAAGGTTGAAGATTTAACAACACTAGAGAAAATGAATGAATTGCTAGCAAAATGGAAGGACGCTGGTCTAGGTACACTTGGCGGAACGCTAACTCGCAATAACTACACGTATAGCTATGGTTTCCGTGATTGGCCAATTGATGAGAAAGAGCGCGCACTTTATTCTGATCTATCCGTTGCTGACTTTACAACTTCAGCTACTGAAGGCTGGTTGCGTAACCTAAACTTCCAATACAACAATGGTCTAATCGATCGTGAATTCTACCTAAGAGATGACGAGAACAAAGCAAAAGCTGAGTTCGTTGCGGGCAGAACTGGTACATTTGGTAGCTATATCACTAGTAACTCTGATGTAATTTCTGCAACACTTGCTAACAACCCTGAGGCTGAGTTTGCAATTCTTCCTCCTGGTTCCGGTGTACCTGAAGGTAAAGTACCTCAAGGTCGTGCTTACTGGCCATTTGGTTTCATCATGGGTATCAACCATGAGACTCCTGAGCTAGAGCGTATCGCTGTATGGATGTTCTTAGAGTGGATGATTCAACCGGATAATCTGTTCTTCCTGCAAAATGGTGTTGAAGGTGAAAACTATACGCTAGATGCAGAAGGTATCCCTCAAAAAGTAGCTGATTTTGCTGGTGAGTCTAAGCTTTCTAACAACAATAACAAAGACTACTGGGCACTTGTAATTGAAGGTGTAGTGTATGAAGATCCAGCTGTTAACAAAATCTCTCAAATTCGTAACTGGGCTCCTCCAGGATATGAGTACCTAGTTGAAGATCTATTGAAATACAGAGAAGAAACAGCTCCATACCGTACTCCTGATGCATTGTTCACTGAAGTTGTAGAAACAGTTGCTGAGTACAAAGCAGATCTTAACGAACTATTCCAAGAGCTATATATTAAAGTAGCTACAGCTCCAGTTGATCAATTCGATGCTGAGTATGAGAAAGCTAAGCAAATCTTCCTAGATGCTGGTTATCAAGAAATTCTTGATGAGAAACAAAAAATCATCGATGCTGGTAACTACAGATAATAAAGTGTAACTGTTCAAAGCCCTTGCGAATGCAAGGGCTTTGTTCGATTTTGCGAGCTAGGCTAGTCAATCGCTTGAATGACAAGCAATTGTCCGCTTGCTATTGAGATCGTGCCTTGCTCTTCAATTAGCTCATTGCTGATACCTAACGACAGTCCTCTTGTTAAACTTAATGGCTCATCTCGGAGTGGATATTTGAAGCCGCGAAGCTTAATGTTTTTAACCTCTTTCGAATGTGGCAGCAGTGATACATAACGATAGTGAGCTCGTTCAATGATAAGTGGAGCTGTATTATCCATTATTTGAATACAATTATGTTCATCAATTAAACGCATTGGGACTTGCTCTTTAAGAGCTGCTTCAAGAATATGTACATTACTTAACGAATGATCGAAGCGTGTACCAAGCGCACCAATGAGCAGAACCAGCTGCGGCTTAAGCTTTAATGCGTGCATAACTGCAAGATGAGTATCGGTATAATTTTTATCGATTGCATCAAAGCCCATGAATGATCCACTATTTTGTTGGATTGCTTCATATTGCTGTGGTGTTACGGAGTCAAAGTCTCCAATGGATAGATGTGGAGAGATGCCATGCTCTACCAAAAAGGCGGCACCGTGATCTACGCCAATTATGTAATCCCCTTGCTTCATATAAGGAAGCGCCCATTGTCCTAGTTGGCCTCCACTACAAATTGTTACAATCATTAGTTGATTATCTCCTCTAAAGCTTTATCTACTTTTCTCCTAATATCGTAACAAGTTATTACGGAACAAACAACAGTCTATCCTTTAGTTGTTCATGCATGGGGATTTAGGTATAGTAGTAGTTGGGTTGGATAACATTACATGAGGAAATGAGGGTGTATTTTGAAACAGAAAGTGTTATTTGTATGCCTTGGGAATATTTGTCGTTCTCCAATGGCAGAAGCGGTTATGCGTCATTTAGTACAGGAAGAGGGCTTGTCTCATTTGATCGAGATTGATTCTGCAGGAACAGGGGACTGGCATATTGGTAAGCAGCCGCATGAAGGCACTCGTAAATTATTAGATACGAAAAATATTTCATATACAGGGATGAAGGCGCGTCAAGTTACTGCCGATGATCTTCACCAGTTTACGTATATCGTTTGTATGGACAATCAGAATTTGAAAGATGTGCAGCGCGTGTTTAAACAAGCAGCGGGTGAGGGACAACGTGGCAAAGTAATTACGTTTATGAGTCTAGTTGCAGGTTCACATGTTACAGAAGTGCCAGATCCATATTATACAGGGAATTTTGATGAAGTGTACGAGCTAGTGGCTCAGGGCTGTCGTGCATTACTTAATGAGATTAAAGGAGAATTAGCTGCTTCTGGTGTGTAAAGGGTCAAGTCATTCACTTCTTCTTTTTGGAAGCGGGGTAGCGGTAAGCAAGCTGGAGCTTTGATGGAGTAAGCTAAGTGGCTGTTTAGCCACCTAGCAGCTCCTACTGAAGGTGTTGTTATAGCGTGTTATAGTCAGTGCGTTACGCAAGCTTAGTATTGCGGAATAAAGTAACGGATCGCTTGTGGCACTTCCTTCTGCCAAAAGCCCCATTGATGCTTGCCGTCTTTTTCTTCATAATGAATGGTTGCGTTGCGTTCTTGCAGTAGAGCATGCATAGTGCGATTAAGCTCGACAAAATTGTATACGCCGCGATCAGTTTCAAACGCATCTTCCTGCAAACCGACGATCATAAAAATATTGAGCCAGTCGAGATCGCCAGTAGCTGCAACAATCGCTTGTGAGGCTTCGTAATAAGCTCCGGACATACTAATGATACGTGTAAACAAATCTGGATGCTGCAAGGCAATATGTAGCGATACGGTTCCGCCAAGTGAATCCCCTGCTAAAATACGCTCTTCGGGTGTATTACGAACAGGATATTTGCTTTCAATATAAGGAAGCAGTTCTAACGCAAAAAAATCTACATAAGCTTGATGTCTTGTGCCGTCTGGGGAATATTCCTCCGTGCGGACGGACTTATCGACATCAACACCTACGATGATGAACGGCTCGATCCCTTCATCTAAAATTAGCTGTTGTGCAGAGGTAGCAATTCTGCCGAAGTTAAAAAAATCTTCACCGTCCTGGCAGTAGATTACCGGGTAGCTTAACACTTCGTTAAAGCCTGGTGGAAGATAGATGCGTAAGTTGCGTGATCCTTCCAATAAATACTGACTGTCGATGGAATCCTTAACAATGGTGCGTTTGAGATAGCGATTGTCTGTCATGCGATAAACTCCTTTAAACTAGTAGTATGGAATATTGCTTATTTGGGAAAATAAAGGTTGGCTGTTGAAAAATTGCACAATTTCATAAAACAGAGTTGAATTGATTGGTATATCGTTCCAAAACAAGCTTTGTATTATACTGTTATATAAATAATTGAACGCTGTTATATATACAATTTGGCAATGAAATGATGAGAATTCGCTAAAATTAGAGAGTTTTCACTTTTTTACTTTGACCATCGGCATTGAACAGCGGTATAATAATTCTATAACAGAGACACACAATTTTCAAATATTATAAGATGAGGTGAGCGTTCTCAATGAGCAAATTGCCATATGAGGTTCAAACTGAGCCGGTTACACCGCTATCTGTGCTAACACTTGATGGTGAAGTAGCACATCCAGAGTATATGCCAGAGTTGACTGACGATCAATTAAAAGAAATTATGTACCGCATGGTATTCACACGTACTTGGGATGAGCGTGCGATCAACCTTGGACGTCAAGGTCGTCTTGGCTTCTATGCACCAGTGTCAGGTCAAGAAGCATCGATGATCGGTAGTGAATTCGCATTAAATAAAGAAGACTTTATTTGTCCGGGTTACCGTGACATGCCGCAAATCGTATGGCATGGTCTACCTCTTTACCAAGCATTCCTATACTCTCGCGGTCATCAACATGGTGGTCAAATCCCTGAGGGTGTAAATGTACTAATGCCACAAATCATTATCGGCGCTCAAGTGCTTCATGCAATGGGTGTTGCGATGGCATTCAAAAAGAAAAACGAAAAACGTGTAGCAATCACTTACACTGGTGACGGTGGTTCATCTGAGGGCGATTTCTACGAAGCATTGAACTTTGCTGGAGCATTTAAGCTTCCTGCAATTTTCGTAGTACAAAACAACGGCTATGCAATCACTACTCCTTATGCTAAGCAAACAGCTGCATTGTCTGTAGCTCATAAAGCAGTTGCAGCAGGTATTAAAGGTGCACAAGTTGATGGTATGGACGTTCTTGCAGTTATTAAAGCGGTACAGGATGCTGCTAAACGTGGTTATGACGGAGAAGGCGCAACATTGCTTGAGCTAATTACTTACCGTTACCGTCCACATTCCCTTGCAGACGATACTACAAAATATCGTACAAAAGAGGAAGAAGCAGAAAAAGCATTGCTTGATCCACTTACTCGCTTCGGTAAGTTCCTAGAGAAAAAAGGACTTTGGACTGAAGAAGACACAGCTCGCGTAAAAGAAGAAGCAAAAGCGGCTGTTGCAGAACATATCAAAAAAGCTGAGCAAACAGAGAAAATGACTGTTTCTGGACTTATTGATTCTATGTTCGAAACTACACCGCAGCATTTGCAAGCTCAAAAAGCTGATTTCGAGTAATAGGGAGGATTAATCGACAATGGCACAAATGAATATGTTAGAAGCAATTCGCGATGCGATGCGTATTGAACTTACTCGTGATCCTAATGTCGTCATCTTCGGTGAGGATGTAGGTCATGTCGGCGGTGTATTCCGCGTAACTGAAGGATTACAAAAAGAATTTGGCGAGGAACGTGTATTTGATACTCCACTAGCAGAATCAGCTATCGCTGGTATGGCTGTAGGTATGGGTATTCAAGGCTTCCGTCCGGTAGCAGAAATTCAATTCGTAGGCTTTATTTTCGAAGCACTAGACCAAATGTTTGTACAAGCTGCACGTATGCGTTACCGTTCTGGAGGACGTTACAACTCTCCAATCGTATTCCGTACACCATACGGCGGTGGCGTTAAAGCTGCTGAGCTTCACACAGACTCCTTGGAAGGTTTGGCAATCCAAACTCCGGGTATTAAAGTTGTAATTCCATCTAATCCATACGATGCTAAAGGTCTAATGATCTCTGCAATTCGTGATAATGACCCAGTATTCTTTATGGAGCACTTGAACCTTTACCGTGCATTCCGTGATGAAGTACCTGAGGGTGAATATACAGTTGAAATCGGTAAAGCAAACGTAGTTAAAGAGGGTAAGGATGTAACGATTCTTGCTTACGGTATGATGGTTCACACTGCGAAAAAAGCAGCTGATGAGCTTGAAAAAGAAGGCATTAACGTTGAAATTATCGACCTTCGTACGTTGCTTCCACTTGATATCGATACAATTGTTGCATCAATTAAGAAAACAAATCGTTGTATCGTTGTTCAAGAGGCTCAAAAAACTTCTGGTGCTGCAGCTGAAATTATTGCTCAAATTAACGAGCATGCGATTCTGCACCTTGAAGCTCCAGTGCTTCGTGTAGCTGGTCCAGATACTGTGTATCCATTTGCACAAATCGAAGATCAATGGCTTCCAACACCAGCACGTATCATTAAAGCAGTTAAAGACACACTAAGCTTCTAATCATTAATTAGAGCTCAACATAAACGTATGAACTAATGTGAATCTGCCCTCAAATTTGTTGCAAGTTTGAGGGCATGGTTAACAAACAAGGAGGTTGTATCGGTGGCTAAATTTGAATACCGATTTCCGGAGCTAGGCGAAGGTCTGCACGAAGGTGAAATAGTTAAAGTTTGTATTACTCCTGGTCAAGTTGTTACTGACGATGATGTAATCATGGAAGTACAAAATGATAAGGCAGTAGTTGAAGTACCATGTCCTGTCAACGGTAAAGTAGTTGAAGTACTGATGAAGGATGGAGATGTGAAAAAGGTTGGCGAGGTTGTTGCGATCATCGAAGCTGAGGGAGAACTTCCTGCTGGCGCTGAAGCTGCAGCTCCTGCAGAAGCACCTGCTCCAGCGGCAGCTGCTACACAAGCATCTGGATCTTCTAATTTCGAATACCGTTTCCCAGAGCTAGGTGAAGGTCTACACGAAGGTGAGATCGTTAAAGTTCTTGTTGCTCCTGGTCAAACAGTAACTGATGATGACATTATTATGGAAGTACAAAACGACAAAGCGGTTGTTGAAGTACCTTGTCCAGTAAACGGTAAAGTTGTCGAAGTATTTATGAAGGACGGAGACGTTAAAAAAGTAGGCGAGGTTGTAGCGATCATCGCGGTTGAGGGAGAGCTTCCTGAGCAAGCTGGCGGTCAAGCAGCAACTCCAGCGGCAGCGGCTCCAGCACCTGCAGCAGCGGCAGCTCCTGCAGCTAAACCTTCTAACGGTCCTGTTCTTGCTACTCCATCAGTTCGTAAATTTGCTCGTGAAAAAGGCGTTGACCTTGCTAGCGTTGTAGGCACTGGTAAAAACGGCCGTATCACTCGTGATGATGTAGCTAACTTCAATGGCACAGCAGCACCTGCACCACAAGCGGCAGCTCCAGCAGCGGCAGCAGCACCTGCGGCACAAGCAGCAGCTCCAGCTCCTGAAAAAGCTAAAGCAGCGGCATCTTCTGCAAATCCTTACCGTCCAGAAGATCGTGTACCATTCAAAGGTATCCGTAAAGTTATTGCTGGTGCAATGAGCAAATCCGTGTACACTGCTCCACACGTAACAATTATGGACGAAGTTGATGTAACTGAGCTTGTAGCACTTCGTGCTAAATATAAACCTTACGCTGAGAAGAAAGGTTCTAAACTAACTTATCTTCCATTCATCGTAAAAGCATTAGTATCTGCTTGTCGTGAGTTCCCAATTATGAACGCTATGCTTGATGAAGCTAATCAAGAGATCGTTTATAAAAAATACTACAATATCGGTATCGCTACTGATACAGAAAACGGTCTAATCGTTCCTGTTATCGAAGATGCTGACCGTAAAAACATCTTTGCAATTGCAGATAAAATTAAAGACCTTGCTATTCGTGGCCGTGACGGTAAACTTGCTGGTAACGAGCTTAAAGGTTCTACAATTACGATTTCTAACATCGGTTCTGCTGGCGGTATGTTCTTTACTCCAGTTATCAACTTCCCTGAGGTTGCTATCCTTGGTACAGGACGTATCTCTGAAAAAGCAATCGTTCGTGATGGCGAGCTAGTTGCTGCTCCAGTAATGGCGCTTTCTCTAAGCTTTGACCACCGTCTAATTGATGGTGCAACTGCTCAAAACTTCATGAATCATATTAAAAAGCTATTGGCTCAACCAGAGCTATTCATTATGGAGGTGTAACACATGGTAGTAGGTGATGCTTCACTAGATATTGATACTCTAGTCATCGGTGCGGGTCCTGGTGGTTACGTTGCTGCAATTCGTGCAGCACAACTTGGTCAAAAGGTGCTTTGTGTAGATAAAGCAAACGTTGGCGGTGTGTGTTTGAACGTTGGTTGTATTCCTTCTAAGGCGTTGATTTCTGCTTCTCATCAATATGAAAATGCACTTCATGCTGATACATTCGGTATTGAAATTAGCAAGCCTAATGTAGATTGGAACAAAGTACAGGAATTCAAAAACGGTATCGTTTCTAAACTAACTGGTGGTGTTGCGGCACTTCTTAAAGCTAATAAAGTTGAGTACTTTAACGGCGAAGTTATGTTCATTAACGAAAACGAGGCTCGCGTATTTAACGATCAAGAAGCGCCACGTTACCGTTTCAAAAACTGTATCATTGCTACTGGTTCTCGTCCGATTGAGCTTAAAGCATTCCCTTACAAAGGACGTATCGTTTCTTCTACAGAAGCTTTGAGCTTGCCTGAGATTCCAAAAAGCATCGTAGTAATCGGCGGTGGCTATATCGGTATCGAGCTTAGCCAAATGTACTCTAACTACGGTACGCAAGTAACAGTAATTGAAGGTTCTGATTCAATCCTACCTGGATTTGACAAAGACGTATCTGCTGTTGTTGCTAAGAAATTTAAAGCTAAAGGTGCTAACATCATCACTGGTGCTCAAGCTAAATCCGCAACTCAAACAGATAAAGATGTTACTGTAACGTACACTGTTGGTGATAAAGAAGAATCAGTAACTGCTGATTACTTGCTTGTAACAGTTGGTCGTCGTCCTAACACTGATGGTGAGCTTGGTCTTGACCTTATCGGCATTGAAATGGCTGACCGTGGTCTTATCAAAGTTGACGAGTTCGGACGCACTAACCATAAGCATATCTATGCTATCGGTGATATCGTTCCTGGTCTTGCACTTGCACACAAAGCTATGTACGAAGGTCGTGTAGCAGCTGAGCATATTTCTGGTCTTGCTACAGCTGTAGACTACAAAGCAATTCCTGCAGTTTGCTTCTCTGATCCAGAGATCGGCAGCGTAGGTATCAGTGAAAGTGAAGCAAAAGCTCAAGGTCTAAACATCAAAGTTGGTAAATTCAACTATGGCGTTAACGGTCGTGCAATGAGCTTGAATGCAACTGAAGGCTTCGTTAAACTTATCGGCGATGCAGAAACAGGCCTATTGCTTGGTGCTCAAATCGTTGGTATCGAAGCTTCTAACTTGATCGCTGAGCTTGCTCTAGGTATTGAGATGGGTGCAACAATTGAAGACATCGCTCTTACAATCCATGCGCATCCAACTCTTGGTGAAATCGTGCTTGATGCAGCAGAAATGCTACTTGGCCATCCAATCCATGCGATTGCTAAGAAATAAGCTTAGCTAACTAAGCCTATAAATAGATTTAGTTTCAGGTTGCATATAATGAACATATGCAACCTGAAACTTTTTAAACTGGACTATAGGAGTGAAAATAAGTGGAAATAAAAAACTCTTCACATTCAATGACGATCATGACGCAATTAATATTTCCATCAGATACCAATCATTATGATACAATGTTTGGTGGCCGTTTAGTAGAATATATGGATAAGGCCGCGGCTATCGCAGCTATGCGTCATGCACGCACAAGATCAGTAACAGCTTCAATGGACAGTATTGATTTTCTAGCGCCGATTATGGTGGGAGAGGTTATAGAGATTAAAGCGTTTGTCACATGGACACATCGTAGCTCAATGGAGATATATGTTGCGGTAACAAGTGAGAATTTGTTTAGCGGAGAAAAGAGAAACAATGTGCAAGCATTTATTACCTTCGTTGCGTTAGATGAACAAGGCAAGCCAACACAAATTGCCGAAATACAACCTGTTAGTGAATTTGAACAAAAGCTGTTTGCTACTGCACCAGATCGCTATGCACAGCGTAAAAAGCGCAAGCAGGAAAGAATAACTGAATAAAGAGTAGGGGAAAAGTTAATGCCGTTAATTACTAGAAATAGATACGTGCGTCTCGCTTTTCCTTTAATATTTCTACTGCTTCGCGGAAGCGAAGAGCGTGCACGATTTCACGTTCACGTAAAAACTTCAAGCTGTCCTGTAAATCTACATCATCTGTTGAGTCAATGAGCCACTGATAGGTTGCTCGTGCCTTTTCCTCAGCAGCAATATCCTCATACAAATCAGCGATTGGATCGCCTTTCGCTTGAATGTAGGAAGCGGTCCATGGTACACCTGCTGCATTTTGATAGAACAAAGCACTATCATGATTAACAAAGTGTGGCCCTAGCCCAGCCGCAATAAGCTGGTCTGGTGTTGCATCCTTCGTGAGCTTATAAATCATTGTAGCGATCATCTCGAGGTGCGCGAATTCTTCTGTTCCAATATCCGTAAGCAAGCCAATGACCTTATCTGGAATTGTATATCGCTGGTTAAGATAACGTAGGGCAGCAGCAAGCTCGCCATCTGCACCACCATATTGCTCGATTAGCAGCTTTGCCATCATCGGGTCGCATTTGCTTACTTTAACGGGATATTGCAGCTTCTTTTCATAAATCCACATAGCCAGCCTCCAGTTTTCATTCATTTTGATGCTGGTATAAACCAACAGCTTACTTTTTATTTACTTCAGATGCAGATCACTGCTCCTTTCTTACCTGATACGACAACTGTGCCCACCTGTAATGGCAAAGGCACATCACACCTGCCATGGCCAAGGTGTATCATTCCAGCGCCAAGTGTCTGGTGAAGTACTATGACCGAAATGCATCAGTGGGCCATAATTGGCTTCAAAATGCATAGCGACCTTCTTTCGCAGCTCAGCATATTGATTGTATTGCTGGAGTGCTGCAGCATCTTGAGGGTGAGTGTCAAGATACAGGTTCAACTCTACAAGCACAAAATCAATTACCTGTAGCTCATGTAATAGCTTGTAAAACGCATCATCAAGCTGAATACTCATGTTTTCTTATTCACACTCCTTTCTCAAAACTACTCAGGCAGACGTGTTTTTTCCATAAGGACTGAAGAGCGGCTGCCAAAGCGTTCCGACCCTCAGTGCATCATATGGCTGAAACTGTGGCCAATCCGGCGGTTGAAAATTAACAAACAGGTTTGGCGGAACAACATAGCTCTTCACACCAATCGGAGGGCACGGATCAAACGGCCCGCGAAATGGTTCCCAATAACGTACTTGATCGTCCATAACGGTCTCCTTTCATTATGCAGTTACTTTACAATATGATGAAAGAAAGGTTGATTATGCTTAATAGATGGTGAAGTTGGGGTGGAATTATATTGGTGAACACATATCTTTCTTAATGATAGTGCTGTGCTCTTCAACGCAGAATGCATATAGATTTGAAAATATTGGTATGTCATGTTGAACTTTTAACGAACAAGCTAGATAATAAAGAGGAGAGCGAGATGTGATTTTTTTGATCAGCACGAGTTACTCTAGGTAATTTAAATAGGGGCTTAGTATTTGAAATTGTAGTTGTAGAAACATTGTTTCTGCTTTTCTCTACAACCTTAGTACGAATTATTCTGCTCCAATATTGGTCAGTAAGACGATAAACCCACTAAGAAAACCAATATCCATTTCTTCATCTCTTTCAATAAAATAGTGTAAAGCTTGATTTTATTATATAGATATGAGGTGCAGTTATGAAATTAAACGTATGTTTTCTAGTAATAGGCATTATTCTGTCTGCAGTTTCTAAATGGCTTCAATTCAAAGAGCCGCAGCACACGTTGCTGGGAAATATCATCGTGTTTCCAGCGGCTACTTTTTTTGTTCTAGCGATATTGTGGACGGTCCCTAAGTTTAAAATAGCATTGGCAGGTGGGCAAACCTCTTCGTTAGCGATGTGGCTGGCGGTTTTGTCTTGTATTGCTGTAGCCTTGTTTCAATTAACAACGATGCTTGTATTCGGTAAGAAGATCATGTGGGGGTTATGGTTATTCATACCGTTTATTCGGTTGGTTACGGCCATCCTAAAAATCTTAATGTCGCTGCGAGTATTAATGAAATAAAGGGAGTTCACAGTATTTCACAAGGAAAAGCTGTGAACTACACTGTAAGACGGCTGTTTATTTAAAGTTGTTTTCATAATTGTGTATTCTGTTGCTTGCCACTCTAGGGTAGGTAGCGAGCTATTGTGTAATATTTCTTGGAGATTCATAGTTGCCTTATCTGCTGCATTCTTTGTTAGATGATTGCTATTAGTGACATTCTCATAATGACGCGCAACAGTGATATGTGGTTGGTACCTGCGTTCCTCGGCAATGAAACCAACCTTTTCAGTTTGCTCGAGTACCTTTTTATGCAGCTGTGTTAATGCTTGCAGTTCCCCACTTACAGATGCCCATAATATTCTCGGAGCAGCTAGTGGACCAAAGCTGCCAAATTTGGATAGCTGCAATTGAAATGGGGCGTGCTTAATGCTTGCTAAATGATGCTTCATCTGCTCTAATTGTTCGTTACTTGTATCACCAAGAAATTGCACCGTAATATGTAAATCTTCAGGATGAGTCCATTTGCGAAAAGGCAGTATGGATTTGTTTTGTAGCTGCCATTGCCGTAGCTCTTCTTTAATATGAGGAGGAAGCGGGAGTGCAACAAACAGCCTTTGCATTGCTGAATTTGATGGTCCTCCAGTTGAATTTGTAAAATTTTTGTTTCTGTTAGTGAAGCTTGATTTGTGCGTCATAATAACAACAGAACTCCTTTGCTCCAAAATAATCGTTTTTTATATTATGACCACTTCTGGTAGAAGCTATCAATAGCTGAGATGATTTAGATAAAAACCACAAAGAATAATGATGTCGAAAGAAGTGCGAAATCCAACAAATTTGATGGTTTTCGTTTATAATAGATAAGTGAATACATTTGGAGGTCGAATAACATGGCTAATGAGCTAGAAAGAACGTATTTAGATTTTCTACAATATATTTTGGATCATGGAACTAAAAAAGAGGACCGTACTGGAACAGGGACCATTAGTGTATTTGGTTATCAAATGCGCTTTGATTTATCTAAAGGATTCCCGTTGTTCACGACGAGAAGAACGTCGTTTAAGCTTATTGCAAGCGAGCTGCTGTGGTTTATAAAAGGCGATACAAACATCCGTTATTTATTGCAGCACAATAACCATATATGGGACGAATGGGCGTTCAAAAAATGGGTGGAATCTGATGAATATAACGGTCCAGATATGACCGATTTTGGAAATAGATGCTTAGTGGACGAGCAATTCAATGCTCTGTATCAGCAAGAGATGGAGAAGTTTTGCGAACGTATTCTAAGCGATGATGAGTTTGCCGAGAAATACGGTGATCTTGGAAATGTGTATGGCAAGCAATGGAGACATTGGACTGATTCAGAGGGGAATGAAATCGATCAGCTACAGGATGTCATTGACCAAATTAAAAAGAATCCCGATTCTCGTCGATTAATTGTAAGCGCATGGAATCCAGAGGATGTTGTTAATGCAGGAGCGAAGGGCAGTAAAGCAGCATTGCCACCATGTCATACGATGTTCCAATTCTATGTAACGAACGGTAAGCTAAGCCTACAGCTTTATCAACGCAGTGGAGATAGCTTCTTAGGCATCAATTATAATATTCCTTCTTATTCATTACTACTGCACCTTATAGCGAAGGAATGTAACCTAGAAGTTGGCGAGTTTATTCATACAATTGGTGATGCACATATTTATTTGAACCATATTGATCAAGTGAAGGAACAGCTGTCACGTGAGCTAAGAGAACTGCCAACGCTAAGCATTAATCCGGACAAGCGGTCGATCTTTGACATAGAGCTTGAGGATTTGAAAATCGAAGGCTATAATCCGCATCCATCAATTAAGGCGCCAATTGCGGTGTAATTGCTTGTATTTAATGACATAAACTATATACAATAGTACCCAGAAAGTAAGACTAGTACTGTTTTTGGTGGGTAGAGGAGTGTAAATAATGACCATATCACTCATTGCAGCAATGAGTAAAGAGCGAGCAATTGGTGCGAACAACCAAATGCTTTGGCATCTGCCGAAGGAGCTTGCACATTTCAAACGAACGACGTTAAATAAGACAGTATTAATGGGACGTAAAACATTCGAGTCGATCGGAAGTAAACCACTGCCTAATCGTCGTAATGTCATCCTAACAAGACAAGCTGATCTTGAAATAGAAGGCTGTGAAATCATTCATTCCGTTGAAGAAGCCTTGCAAAAGTACGGGCAGGATGGGGAACTAATGATCACTGGTGGAGCTGAGATTTATCAGCTATTTATGCCAATTTCAGACCGTATCTACATTACGAAGGTTGATGTAAATATTGCAAATGCAGATGCGTACTTCCCTGATATTAATGAGAATGAATTTCAGTTAATTAGCTCTGAGCATGTGGATAATGACGAGAAGAATAAATATAGCTTTACGATTTGTATTTATGATCGTGTAAAATAGTGCAAATAATCCAAACACCAAAAATACAATGAATTTATACAAAAAGTGCAAATGATTGTGTTGATAGTCCATTACTGAAATAGTGCTCCAAATGATAGCATAAGTGTATAAGTTGCGGATACACTGCCTCGAATGAGGATGAATACATTTCAGTTGTATTTGCTCACAAATACACTGAAGATGCTAATGGAGGAATGCTATCATGTCTATGCCTACTGGATTTATGGACTATAAACGCGAAGTGCCAGCAGATCGTGACCCTTTGCAGCGTGTAAGCGACTGGAGAGAGTTTCATAAGCACTTGCCGGAACAACAATTACAAACACAAGGCGCACGCTGCATGGACTGTGGTACGCCTTACTGTCATACAGGAATAGAAATCGGTAATACGGTATCAGGTTGCCCTGTTAATAATTTAATTCCAGAGTGGAATAATCTTGTTTATCGTGGTCAATGGAAGGATGCGCTAGAGCGTCTTCATAAAACAAATAACTTCCCTGAGTTTACAGGTCGTGTATGTCCTGCTCCGTGTGAAGGATCTTGTACAGTTGGCTTGATCGGTGATGCAGTAACGATTAAAACGATCGAAGAAGCGATTATCGAACGCGGTTTTGCTGAAGGATGGGTAACACCTCAGCCACCAAAAGTTCGTACTGGTAAAAAAGTAGCGGTTGTAGGTTCAGGCCCTGCAGGTCTTGCTGCTGCAGCACAGCTTAACAAAGCTGGGCATACAGTAACTGTTTTCGAGCGTGCTGACCGTATCGGTGGATTGTTAACATATGGTATTCCAACTGTGAAGCTAGAGAAGCATATCGTTGACCGTCGCGTAAATTTGTTAAAACAAGAAGGAATCAATTTCGTAACGAATACGGAAATTGGTAAAGATATTGCTGCTGCTGATCTATTAAAAGAATTCGATGCAGTTGTACTTGCGCTAGGTGCTACAAAAGCTCGTTCAGTAAATATCGAAGGCTCTGATCTTAAAGGCATCTATCCTGCAATGGATTATTTGAATAGCACAATTAAGAGTTATTTGGATACGAATTTGCAAGATGGCACATATATCAGTGCTAAAGGTAAAAACGTTGTCGTTATCGGTGGCGGTGATACAGGTACTGACTGTGTGGCAACTGCATTGCGTCACGGCTGTAAATCGATCGTTCAATTCGGTACAGTAGCGAAAGCTCCTGAAAAACGCGATCCAATCAGCAATCCGTGGCCACAATTCCCTAATGTGTATACGTTAGATTATGCACATGAGGAAGCGAAAGCGATTTTCGGTGAAGATCCTCGTCAATTCTCTATTCTAACGAAAAAATTTGTTGGTGATGAGAATGGTAACCTAAAAGAGCTTCACACAGTTAAAATCGAGCGTTATGTCGATGAGCAAGGTCGCAAAATCTACAAAGAAATCGAAGGCACAGAGCAAGTATGGCCAGTTGATATCGCATTGATTGCGATTGGTTTCGAAGGTCCAGAAGCGACAATCATCGAACAGCTTGAGCTTGCTACAGATACTCGTTCCAACATCAAAGCTCGTTATGGCGACTATCGCACAAGCGTAGATAAAGTATTTGCAGCTGGGGATGTTCGCAGAGGTCAAAGCTTAGTGGTTTGGGCGATTAACGAAGGACGTCAAGCAGCGCGTGAAGTGGATAAATATTTGATGGGAAGCTCTATGCTGCCTTAATCATATCGTAAATGAAATAAGTCAATTATAAGCAAGAGCATTGCTAGTGGAGAATACGCTCCATTGGCGATGCTCTTTTATGTTAATATAAACATTATCCTTGATTTATCCTGTACTAATTGGCAAAATGATTGTACGATTGATAGTAGTATACTATTACATAAGACTAGGTTCGTAATCTATTAAATTCTGATATAAAAGTGAGGGGATATGATGGGGCAACGGGATGTATTAAGTATAGATTCTGTTGATCGTATTCGTTTTTATGTCAAGAAGAAGTATGTGGATTTACCCAAAGAAAAGCATGCCGAAATTGTTGCTGATGCCATCGTTAAAATTATTACCAGGCAGCTACCTCCATTTTCTAAGGAGCTGCAGGATGATATTTGTCAGCAATTAATTGGAGAGGTCATCGTTGCCCAAGGGCGTCCAGTGAGCATAGAGGATATTGAACGGATCAGCTCACAACAAGTGGAGCAAAATGAGCTAGCTAAGCAGCAGCTTACCGAGTGGCGGATGGAGCATGGCTTAATCGAAGGGCCAACCGTTAGTATTACTCAAAAGGCGTCATTAGCGGACAAGCTGAGTGCGTTTTGGGAGAGGCAACGTAAGGTTATCGCATACAGCGTTGGCTGTATTGTAATTATTAGCGGTGTGTTCACAGCACAATATATTCAGCAGCGAGTGACCGCAGCTTCTACTACTAGTGATGTGGCAGCCAATGCTCAAGCAAATGGACTTGAATTGCTAAGTGAAGTAGAACAGTTGCCATATAACGAGCTGCCTCAGCATTATCAATATCAAGAGGTCAATCACGAGAAGCTGAAGGAGTATCTTGCAACTCGATCGTCGCTGTTAGCTGAGCCTCGTTATTATGATGTCATTATGGAAACAGCGAAGCAGTTTAATGTATCACCAGTACTATTATTTGCAATAACAGGGCAAGAACAAGGCTTTGTACCACGTGATCATGAGAGAGCAGAAGAAATTGCCAACAACCCGTTTAATGTATTTCACAGCTGGCAGGATTATAATACAACGATAGAGCAATCCTCTCAGATTGCAGCACGTACACTTGTGAATTTAAGTAAGGATCGACCTGAAGATATCGAAGCAATTACTTGGATTAATCGTAAGTATGCAGAAGACCCGAAATGGTCGAATGGCGTTACAAGTCTATTTGCGACAATATCTAATTATATAAATGATTAACGGTATTAACTAAAGGGGTAAGTATGAAGACATTAATAATCGCGGAAAAGCCAGATATGGGGCGTAATATCGCGGCTGCAATAGAGCGAAAAGCGAAAAACATGCGTAGCTATATTGAGGGAGAGCAATATATTATTACGTGGGCGATTGGACATCTTGTTTCATTAGCGGAGCCTGATGCCTACGATGATCGCTATAAAAAGTGGAATATCTCGCATTTGCCTATTATTCCCGAGAAGTTTAAACTAATTGCAAATAAGCGTACGGCGGATCAGTTAAAAATGATTAAGGAGCTGGCTGCTCGCTGTGATCGCATTGTTAATGCATGCGATGCGGGACGTGAGGGACAATATATATTCTCGCTTATCCAACGCTACTTAAAATTAACGCAGCCTGTTGAGCGCCTATGGATTTCGGATTTGACAGCAGAAACGATTGTGAAGGGATTTAATGAGCTAAAACCCGAGCAAGAGTATGTGAATTTAACCAAAGCAGCCTCAGCTCGAAGTGAAGCGGATTGGCTAATCGGGATGAATGGTACTCGTGCTTTTACGACGAAGCATAATGAGCTATTGTCTGTTGGTAGAGTGCAGACACCTGTGCTTGCGTTAATTTACGATCGTGAAGCAGAAATAGCGGCTTTCCAATCGCAAACCTACTATATGGTTGAGGGTAGCTTCAAGCAAGGGAAAAGTAGCTACAAAGGGATATGGCAAGGGGAAAAGCTAACTGATGCTGAGAAAGCAAATGCAATTGCTGAGGAAGTAAAGGGAAAGTCAGGGGTAATAGAGCAGTACGATGCGAAGGATAGTAAGGAATATCCTCATCGATTGTATGATTTAACGCTTCTGCAGCGTGAAGCGAATAGCAAGCTTAACTTCTCAGCGAAAAAAACATTGGATATTGCACAGAGCTTGTATGAAAAGCATAAGGTAATTACTTATCCACGTACGAACTCTAACTATGTTAATGAACAGAATATTAGTGAGATGCATAAGGCGCTGCAAGCATTGCAGGGTACTTCTTATGGTCAATGGGTGCAGGGTGCTAATCGATCATTCGTTCATGCTGGTAATAAAAGCATCTGTAATCCTGCCAAGGTTGAAGACCATCATGCGATATTACCAACTGCGAAAAGAGCAACTTCGTTGTCTGCTGATGAACAGAAGCTATATGATTTGATCGTTAAACGCTTTTTGTCACAATATTATCCGCCAGCAACGTATATACAGCATCAGGTTCTGACCAAGGTTGAGCAGCATTTATTCAAAACGAACATTAAACAGCTGTTAGATCTTGGCTGGAAGGTTATTTATGGTGATCAGGAAGAAACAAGTAACAAACGCAAGCGTAAAGGCAATGATGAGGAAGAAGAAGTAGTAGTACAGAATGAAAGCTTTGAGCTTGATGCTAAGTCGGGTGTGCAATGTACTTCTGCTAAAGCTAAGGAAAAAGCGACGCAACCACCGAAATCCTATACCGAAGGTACATTGCTAAAAGCGATGGAGAGCGCAGGTAAGCAGATTGAAGATGAAGATATGCGTGAGGCAATGAAGGATTGTGGTCTTGGCACACCTGCTACACGTGCAGCGACGATCGAGCGCTTAAAGCAGGTTGGTTATATCGTAATGAAGGGTAAGTCGATTACGATTGCTAACAAAGGCAAAATTGCAATTGAGCTTATTCGTGGTGCGGGTGTCGAGCTGCTCACTTCACCCGAAATGACAGGGATGTGGGAGAAACGTCTCAATGAAATTGCGCGCGGTAAGGCATCCTCCGATCAGTTTATGGAAAACGTCAAGAAGTTTGCATCGATGATTGTGGATAAAGTAATGCAGCAGCGAGCCGTTGCTAAAGATCATTTTGCCCAACCAGACAAACCAGCAGCAAAGAAATCTACTCGAAGCAAGTCGGGTTCAACGAGTAAGTCGACAACAGGGAGCAAAAGCGAAGGTGCAGCTAAGTCTAGAACTCGGGCATCGGCAACAGCAAGTAAAAGTACGGGAGCAAGTAAAGCTGGAGCGACGAGTAGTTCAGTTACCGTCAGTCATGAGATAGCTAGCGTGTCACAGTCCAATGGACAATCAATGCATGTTGCCTCACCACAAGGAACCTCTACAAGCGTTGCTACCAAAACATTACAGACTGTTGGAGTATGTCCTCGAGCGAACTGTGGAGGTCATATTATTGTTGGCAAAAAGGGATACGGCTGTTCTCATTTTAGAGAGGGCTGTGATTTTGTGATTTGGCGCGAGGCCTACGGAATTGCTCTTTCTCCACAGCATATTCAAAGCCTACTAAGATCAGGGAGTACAGGACAAATCCATATTACTAACGAGCAAGGTCAGCGTGAGCTTGTTAATATCATATTAGGGGATCGTTATAGTGGTAAGCTGACGTTGCAGAGAGTAGAGGGATAAAAGCTCTGGAACTTAATTAACTACATTAAGTAACGCGCGTATTGTATCAAAAAAGACCATTCAGCACTCTTATTGGAGGCTGAATGGTCTTTTTTGTTTCATCGATTACATCGAAGTGATGAAAGAGATCAAACACCATAAAAAAATGATCGATAACGACAATATAATTAATTAACAGTAATACAGGCGCTGTGAATTTACGTTTAATTGTGTACACAATCGAAATGATAAGTCCACAAATAGGAACGCCTAGCCAGAAAACGTCTTGCAGCAGTTCACTTTGTGAACCGATTACCCCAAGAATATTTGTAACGAAAGATATATACCACAGCAACTGTAGATACAAACCAATTTTTAATAAACCTTCATAGCCTCTCAATGTAAGCCCTCCAAATTGCCAATTAGAATAAAACATCCACCCCAGCCTATGGCAACGGTTAAGTCGTCATAGTAGGGTGGATAAAGGTTGTTAACGTCATAAATTACTTTGAACCGGCGATGATTGCTGGAATTTGCTGAAGGGATTGTACAGATAGAAAACGCCCCCTTGGCTGCACATTAACATCGATAATATTGTGCTGCCATTCGTCAGGAATTTCAACGTGGATGGCATGAATGCCTGCATGGAGTGCTGGAACGATATCATTTCGAATAGAATTGCCAATCATCCACGTTCTTGCACGCTCAAATGGCTGTGCACGTAACAATTGCTCCAGTGCATCAATATTTTTAACTTGGCGAACATAGACACGTTCATCGAAAAATCGTCTAAGACCCATATCTTCTATTTTACGCAATTGAATATGAGGCTCGCCCCCAGTGTACAGATGAAGCTCATGACCTTGCTGGTGAAGCTGCATTAACGTTTCCTCCATATGAGGATAGGCTTCTGTTTCGTGATTATAAACATCCATTCCCGTTTGCCATAGCCATTCACGATGTGCGTCAGATTGAGAAATCCCAAACTTTTGACAATAGAAGCTGTAGGTTTCGATAAATGAATGCGGAAAATGCTCACTCTTAAATCCAGTTTGCAGTATTAATTCTGTATCGAACGTAGTCTGCTTATGCTTTACTTCCTCAGCTGAAAGATTAGCGTCTTGGAACCAAGCAACAAGCTGATTCGCAAATGTGTCAATTGCACGAAAGAAATAACGGTTGCAATAAATAAGTGTATCGTCAAGATCAAATAATAGTTGCTGTGACATAGTTGTAAACTCCTAAATGATTGTAATTGCTTTAAACAGATGATGCACTAGTAAGTAGAATGATGACGGATAAAAGAGCTAGGATATATAAGACAATTATCTTACTAAGCAGCATCAATTAAAGCATGTATCAACAATCTACCTTATTATGCATGTGTCGTCAATTCCAACTATTAGGATATTTTATTGCATCAAACGAAGAAATAACTTATGCATATCGCTCTCTTGCCTGCTGTAATATATTTTTGATGAAGGAAATCCGATGCTTTACATAAAACTCCTTACTATCACTGCGAAGCTGAGAAGGAGAGACCAGCTCCCCCGTATCATTGTTTTCAATAATAAGTTTCCCATCATTGTAGAACGTAAAGGTTAAGTCACGCTTAGGTGGAATTTTTTCAATAAAGCGAAAACGTTGACAAGTTTGAGTCATGCTGATCAATCCTCCTCGTATATTTCATAGTAAAATTAAGAACAAGTGTTCTGTTTCTATTATAACAAACATTTGTTCGTATGGAAAGAGGGAGATATTTATCGTAAACTAATTAATAGAAGCGTTTGCACTTATGGAAAGGATGACGACATGTTACGGATACAAAATCTTTCTAAATCTATACCTGGTGGACCAAAGCTATTAAAAAATATAACATTTGATGCGTATGAAGGTGATTTTATTGCTGTTAAAGGAGCGAGTGGCAGCGGAAAGTCTACCTTACTTAAATGTTTAGCGCTGCAGGAAAACTGGACAACAGGAAAATACATCTTCAATGGCAAAAATGTTTTTGAAGGTGGCTTTCGTGCGAAGATGCAGGTGAAGCGAGAGGTTGCTTATTTGGAGGAGAAGCCATTTCTATTTCCAGATAAAACTGCATTGAAAAATGTTATTATCGGTGCTGTCGGTCAAACTCCTGCGTGGAGACGCTGGACGGGCATGGTGCGTAATGACGACTACATGGGCGCGATGGATTTGATCGAAAAGCGTGGCTTACTTGATAAGGCGAAGATGAAGGCGAAGCATTTGTCTGGTGGAGAGCAGCAGCGGATCGCAATTGCACGTGCGTTAGTGCATGGTGCAAAGGTGATTGTAGCTGACGAACCAGTTGCGGGACTTGATCCACATAATGCGGATGCTGTGCTAAGTGAGCTAAAGCAGTTATGCAAGGAACAAGGTATTATTGTTATTGCAGTTTTGCATCAAGGCGATTGGGCTGAACGTTATGCCGATCGCATTCTTGGGCTTAATGGCGGAGAGCTGGTGCTTGATGTTTATGGTCGTCGACTGACTGAGAGGGAAAAGAATATGATCTAGCTAAAACATAATTAGTAGTGATTTAAGGGAGCGTGCGAAAGCACGCTTTTTTATTTTAAATCATTGGTTCTATATGAGAATTGCCTTGAAAAATAGGTTACTAGTATAAATTGAAAGTAATAGATTGATAGAAATTGACATGCACCTCTTCTCCTAGACATATACATGACATTAGTGATGATTTCACTCACAAGGAAATGGCATCGATATGCTTAGGAGGTAGGAAGATGATTCTTGTAACATTGTTTATGCTGCTGGTATCTATTGCGGTTGCCAGTATGCTAGTCATTACGATAAAGGTGCAAAGAGGCTTACGGAGCATCAATTATATTAGCGGTGTAAGATACGGTAAAGTGGTTCAGCAGCTGCAAGATAAGCATGAGCTGCATCGTTTTGGCTTTGGCCAATACTTTAGAAGACAGTATGGAGAGCTTTCTATATTCAGCATTGCCATGAATGCGATCGGGATTTTTCCGATCATGCTGCTGCTCCTCGCTCCGATCATTCAGCAGGGAGGAATGGGGGCAGGTTTATTTATCTATTGCGGGGTAGGCTTAGTTTTTATTATTATTTTAGCGCTAATCGCTCAATATTTATCTGCACAGCCGACTGCCGGTGGTTTATACCATGCAGCGCTGCGAGAAGGGGGGAGGTGGCTAGGAAGTATCGTTGGTAGCCTACAGCTAATTGGGCAGATATTGCTGCTGCTAGGTTATAGTGTAGGCTTTGTATACTTCTTACGCTTACTTCTGCCTGATACAGTATCCTGGCTGCAGCAGCCTAATGGGATGCTACTTACAGTGGTGCTTTGCTTAATAGCCCAGTTGCTTATTGCTGGCTTCAAAAGCACAACGTATCGATTATTCCATATCGCGGCTTTTCTTCTCCAAGGGGGCGGTATTGCTTTGCTTATATTAGCTGTCATTATTGGCTGGCGTACCGAAAGCTATAGTGGACTGCATCTATTTATGACTGAAGGTGGTGTAGCTGGCTGGTTTCCTTCATTGTCTGAAATGACTCCGATGAATTGGGGGCTGATGATTGCATTAGTTGGCAGATTTTTTATCGGAGGAGATGTCAGCTCGCAGCATGCAGAGGAAACGCTTGAGCCGAAGGTCAAGATTGCTTGGGCAACGTTATTGTCTACAAGCTATTCATTCATGATTGGTCTGATGCTTATGCTTATACTCTCCATGTTTTATATGAATGCAGCGTACACCTCGAGCGTCAGTGGGGGAGAGATGTGGTTAGTGCACTTAGTTCAGAGCAACAATCCGATTGGTTATTGCCTACTCATACTTGCTCTAATTAGCTGCTGGAGCTCAAGCTCAACATTACTTCATAGCGCGTCTCGTTCGTTAATGGCGATGGGGCGAGATGGTATGATTCCATTCCAGCATTCGCTTTCGATGATGAATTATATTAAGCAAGTCCCGCAGCGGGCTTATTTTGGTGTCGTCATATTAGCTTTAGCATTTGTCGTGCCGCTTCACTATATTTCTGCACAGCAGCTATTATTGCATCTAACTTTATTGGCGGTGGTAAGCTACTGCTTTCTATATGTAATAATCTTCTTCTTTGTCCCATTAATCAGTCGCACGGCGATCTGGAAGATGGAAGGCTGGGAGAGAGGTATCCGCTTTGGCGGAATGCTGCTCTTGACGATGCTTGCTAGTGCAGCGATCGCATGTTTACCACTAGTAACGCTAAGTGTCATTATCGTACCGATGCTGCTACTTGCGTTGTATGTGGTTGTGTACAGCATGGTTATTAAGGGGCAAAGCAATAAATTTTTTGGGTATGATAACAGCGCGAGCCGGGATTTATTCGAAATGGAAGGGGAAATGCCGCTGCAATAATTTGATTATTTCCCAGGCAAGCGCATAGATTTACAAATATCGTCTTCTATTCGACGGTATGTCGCTGCTAGCTTGAGTGATGAATGTGTCGAAACTTCACAAAACTTTCGTTATTTTTGCCAATTGAGTCATAATCCCGCTATAATAGAGCTAGGTGGTGATTAAATGGGAAATGAAGTTGAACAAAACAACAAACTTGGGGAAATAGACAACCAAAACTCACAAGCCGCAACGATTGTTTCCTTTCATGTCGGTAAGCCGCAAGAGGTTGCTTACGGCAATAAACCGGTACTGACTGCGATATTTAAGCAGCCCTCCGATAAAACACATCGGATTAGCTTCACTGGTGTTGAAGGAGATGCTCAAGGGGATACCGTCAATCATGGCGGGCATGACAAAGCGATATGTGTGTATTTACTGCAGAGCTATAGCTATTGGCAAGGATTAGGGCGAGAGCTTAGGCCAGGCGCATTTGGCGAAAATATGACAGTAAGTCATTGGACAGAAGAAAATGTGTACATAGGTGATGTATATTCGGTAGGGGAGCTTGTCGTACAGGTAAGCCAGCCGCGACAACCATGCTTTAAATTAGGGATACGTAATGAATGGCCAGAGCTAGTTCAGTTATCTCGAGAGAGTGGCTACACAGGCTTCTATTTCCGAGTATTAGAAGAAGGCGAAGCCGCACAAGGGATGGAAGTGAAGCTAGTTCGACGTGCTGAGGACTCCCTATCTATTAAAGAAGCGAATGGAATCATGTACGGAAAGGATAGCACAGCCCAGCAGCTGGAGCGACTAGCTAGCATCGATGCACTTGCCGACGCATGGAAAACAAGTATTCAGAAAAAAATATCTCGATTAAAGTCAGATCAATAGGACTATAAGAAGGATTGCAAGATGGACTGGAAGAAGATTGCAGGGATTAGAATGACCTGGCACTTGGCCAAGAAGGAGTTGTACCATGTGCAAGCAAGCTGACTTGGATGTTTGTAACGAAGTGCTTTCATATTATGATTGGCAAGGCACACCGCGCATCATACCTGGTCCAAGTGGAATGAATAATACAACCTTGGTTGTTGAAGATGATGTAAGTAAATCAATAGTTAGACTTTATAACGGGCATGCGGATAAGGAAAAGCTGCAATTTGAGCATCTCATGCTGTTTAAGCTACAGCAATGTAATTTACCGATTAGCACGCCATCACTTAAGCTCAATAAGCAACAAGCGACAATTACGGTGACGAGAAGCGGTAAGCTAGCTGCAGCCTTTCATTATATTGAGGGTGAGCGACCTTCTGTAGACAATATGGAGCAGTTGATTAGTCTCGCAAGAGCGGCTGCTGAACTTAGCAAGGCATTGGCTACGCTCACGATTGATGAGCAGCCAGCCTATTCGCCGTATTATGAGCTAGAGAGTAATTATGCACCACTAGATCATTCTAGCTTACTAGAGCTGCTAGGTCATGAAGAGCTAGTAGATTTAGAGGAGCAATTGCTGCATATCCAAGGTGAACGAATACAGCTTGAGGCATTGAAGCCTCAGTTCCAAGCACTCCCGCATCAGTGGATTCATGGTGATCTCAATAACACCAACTGCTTGGCGATTCATAATGACATTGTCGCTTTGCTAGATTTTGAGTTTGTCACGTTAGACTTGCGCGTCATGGAGCTTGCTGTTCTATTGACGGAAATGATTAGCCGCGATCGCGAAAAGGATCAGTCGCAAATGAAATTAAATGCCATGCTACAAGCTTTTCATGAGATTGTGCAGCTTAATGAACAAGAATTGTTGCTGTTGCCGCAATTAATTAAGCTACGATGTGTCGATGTCGTGATGCATTTTATTAACCGCTTTAATCAAGGGCTCGATGCTCCTCATGTTTTACGTCGCATTATAGAAGATGCCCATGTAGTATTATGCCAGATGAATGATATTAAGCTATCAATACGATAAAAATGTAGGGATACGGAGGCGTTCCGATGGGAAATAGAGTTATAGGGCAAATTTATGAAGTGGTTAACGATAATATTGGGAAAGTAATTGTAGGGAAAGAGGATGTTACACGCCTACTCGTTATTGCCCTTATTACGAATGGTCATGTACTACTAGAGGATGTACCAGGGACAGGTAAAACAATGCTAGCCAAGTCACTAGCTAGCTCTCTTTCATTGCAATTTAAGCGCATACAATTTACACCGGACTTGCTGCCATCGGACTTAAGCGGCATTCAATACTATAACCAACGTAGTGGTGAATTTGAATTTCGTGCAGGTCCTATCTTCAGTAATATCTTACTTGCTGATGAGATCAATCGAGCAACACCGCGTACACAATCCAGCTTGCTAGAGTGTATGGAGGAAAAACAAGTCAGTGTAGACGGCATGACGATGAAGCTAGAAGCGCCATTTTTGGTTATTGCTACACAGAATCCCGTGGAGCAGCAAGGGACCTTTCCGCTTCCAGAAGCACAGCTAGACCGTTTCTTATTTAAAATTAAAATAGGCTACCCTACAAGTGAAGAAGGGGTAGAACTACTTAGACGATTTAAGGATAAGAATCCACTACAGCAGCTAGAGCCTGTTATTTCAAGGGAAATGCTACTTGAGGCAACGCAAAGCTATAGTGCGATTGAGGTGCATGATGATCTGTTGCGCTATATTGTTGATTTAGTAGAAGCTACGCGTGCGCGTGATGAAGTGCTGGTCGGTGTATCACCTCGTGGAAGTCAAGCATTGCTGCGAGCGTCACAGGTGCAGGCCGCATTAATGGGCAGAGGATATGTTACGCCTGATGATATTAAGGCGATGGCGATTCCTACTCTTGCGCATCGCTTAGCATTAAAAGGAATCAACCGCAGTACAGCGGCAGCAGAGAAAGTGATCCAGCAAGTTCTACAGCAGGTCACTGTACCTGCAGAACCACTTCCTGAAAGAGTGTAGCGCTATGATTATTTTCTGGTTTATCGTCATTTCGATTGGTATCGTCGGTCTGCAATCGGTTATTTTCAAGAAAAATGTGCTACGTAAGGTGGAATATAAACGATATTTTACGGACTCAACTTGTTTTCAGGATGAGCATATCAATATGATTGAAGTATTAGAAAATCGTAAGCGCTTGCCGATCCCATGGCTGTATGTGGAGTCCTCGTTAGAGGCGTCGTTACAATTTAGTGGACAAGATAACTTTTCGATAAGTAAAGGGGAATATGATCAGAACCATGGTAGCTTCTTTACGTTATCGGGCTATCAACGTATTCGCCGAACACATGGGATCACGCCTCGGCGAAGAGGAATCTATTCTTTGCGTACAGTTACACTAACGAGCGGTGACCTGCTAAGCTTAAATCGAGTTTCTCAGCAAATTTCTTTAACTTCAACGATTAAAGTATACCCCAAGCCTATTCCATTGCCGATTGGTCATCTTCCATATCATTCATGGCAGGGCGATCATATTGTGAAGCGTTTTATATTACCTGATCCATTCGTTGTCGCTGGAACACGACCTTATCAGTACGGTGATTCATTGCGACATGTAAACTGGAAGGCGACGGCTCGTTCGAATCAAATGCAGGTGCATCAATATGAATTTACAGCTAATCGCAAGCTGCTTGTTGTCGTTAATATTGAGGATAATGAGGAAATGTGGCGTGCGGTTACGAATATTGAATTAATTGAGCGGCTCATTAATTATGCAGCCGGCATAACCGAGCAGGTCATCTCTCAGGGTATGGAGGCTGGCTTTGCAGCGAACTCCAGCGGTGTTGACAGCAGTGAGAGCACTTTGTTACTGCCTGCCGCTGGACAAGGTCAATGGCATGCGATATTAGAGCTAATGGCAGGCTTGCAGCTCATTCGGACAGAACCATTACCAGATATGCTAGTACGTTTGTCGAAGGAAGGCTTAAGCGGCTATGATATTTTAATTTTAAGTTCATATTGGAATGAAGCTACCGAAGAAGCAGCGCAATTGCTGCGTTTGCGACAAAATGCTGTACTGGCATTGCATATGGATGAGCTTGAGAGCTGGCAGGAAGGAGAGGAGGAGCAAGATGATGCGCGTTATTCCGTTCCTTCTTAAACCATTGCTGCGCGGAGCTATTGAGTTATTATTTTATGCTCCGATCTGGTTAGTTTTAGCGATTTATACGTTGACACCGAATGTACTAATTATTTGGGGGCTATTACTACTTATTGTCTATTGCATTCCGCAATATATATGGTATTCTGGCAAATCGATGAGATACGGCGTGCGACTGCTGCTTGTGCTGATGTTTGGGATCGCTCCTACTGTTCTATTAGCAGGTATAACAGAGTTGTCGATTTGGGCGCTGCTAGCTTGCTGCTTTGTCGGAATTGTGTTTGCAGCCAGCAGTTTTCGCTCGCTAGCCCATAGCTGGCATAATAGCTTTTCATCAGTCATTATGACTGTGATGATTATTGTCGCTCTTGCTGTACAGTTTTTAAAGGTAATTGTACTGCACGAGCTGGTGGCTTATAACAGCGTGTTTTATAGCTTGGGGATAGCCGCTTGTATTCTATATTTATTTATTCAAAATGAGCGGACGATTCGGGATCAGCAGATGATCGATGGTGCATCTGCAACGATTCGACGTTCGGTAGCGATGAACCGTATCTATATTACATGCATCACTTTATTTGTCGCGGCAATTGCAATATTCCGAACTGCTCAGCAGCAAATAGAACAGTGGGTTAAGCAATTTTTTGCTTGGTTGTTCCGCGAGCGAGCGCAGGGCGATGCGCCGCCTCCAGAGCAAACCCCTCCTCCGCAACAAGAGGGAATGGGGGATATGTTACCGCAAGGTGAGACGGCAAAGTTTTGGATTATATTAGAGAAGATCATTCAATGGACATTTACGGCATTAATCATTGCAGCAGTGTTTGTAGGTATCTATTATTTCGTGACTAAAATTGTACCAAAGCTAATCAAACTGCTTCAACGAATACTGAATCAACGCTCGTTGCTACAGCAAACCAATGAAGGCTATCAGGATGAGATTGAAGGGATCGTTCCCGAAAAAAGCGATTCTCGACGCCAAAAGCGCCAAAGTACGAAGTACGCTTCACTTAAGCAATGGCGAAAGTTAAATGCTATAGACAAGCTTAAGGTGTTATTTGTGCATACGCTAGCTGATGGATTACGTCGTGGTGAGCCCATCAAGGTTAGCAATACAGCAAAGCAAAACTTAAACCTATTAATGAAGGATAAGCCGTCGACGGATGTATATGGTGATTTACTACGACAATACGATAATATGCGCTATGGCAAGCTAGAGCCGGATGAAGGCAAGCTACAGCAATTACGTGAGCAGATCGAGGCGCTTCATAGCAAGCAGCTACAAGGGGATAAGAAGCCGTAAGCTTAAAAAGTCTAGTGAAGTAGCTGGCAGGGAGTAGGATTAGAACAATAATAACCTAGCTAGATTGGTGAGTGTATACCAGTTCTGGCTAGGTTATTGTAATTTAGCACTGAAAAGTAAAGATATACTTGGTGAGCTGCTTCAGCCGATTCCTTGGAGATCACGACATTCTGAAGTGACAGCTATACTTACTTAGTTACCCTCGCCTAATGTTTGCAGATGAGCAGCGATTTTATCACCGTGGAAGCGTCCTGACTCAATAAAAATTTCATTGGCATCGGTTTTACGCGATACAACTACTCCAGCCAAATATATCCCTGCGACATTGCTTTCCATCGTATCAGGGTTAAATGTCGGATGGCCTTCTGGTTCGAAGGTTACTCCAGCACCAGTTAAAAACTGATGGTCTGGATGAAAGCCAGTTAGCGCCAGCACAAAATCATTCGCAAGCGTTACAGTGCCCTCTGGCGTTGCGACTTTGATATTAGATTGATTAATTTCCTGCACCTGTGACGAGAAGAGCATTTTCACTTTACCAGTATTCACCTTAGATTCGATAACAGGTCTAACCCAAGGCTTAATGCTGCCCGAATAATCACTGCCGCGATACACGATTGTTACATGTGCGCCAACTCGTTCAAGCTCCAAGGCAGCGTCAATCGACGAGTTACTGCCGCCGATGATTGCTACTTCTAAGCCTGTGTAAGGATGTGCTTCACGGAAGAAATGACTAACCTTCGGCAGATCCTCTCCAGGAATACCGAGCATATTAGGATGATCGAAGTACCCTGTAGCAACGATCACATAATTAGCCTTATATTGATATGGTACATCATATTGATTAACGGCATTAAGTATAAACCCAGTTTCTGTTTTCTCCACGCCGTTTACTGTCATATAAGGCTGAACTCTGACATCATGACGTTGTGCAGCTAGCCGATAGTAGTTTAATGCTTCTAATCGAGTTGGCTTATCATTCGCACTTGTAAATGGAATATCACCAATTTCCAATCGCTCAGCAGTGCTGAAAAAGCTCATATATGTAGGGTATTGTGAGATCGAATGAACGATATTGCGTTTTTCTATAATAAGTGGCTTAATGCCAATACGTTGCAACGAAATAGCTGCTGCTAAACCGCATGGACCTGCTCCTATAATAATAGTGTGTTCCTTAATCATATTCTGTTATGCCTCCTAATCCTTGCTCGTTTTATTGTACTCCTAAGCTAGCAGAGGAGCAAGCTTACTTATTCATCCCATATATTCAAGCTCATTGGCATTCGAAAATCACACTGGAACAGACTATTCTTCCTTCTCACGATCAATCGCTTCAGCCATCGTCTTGTCTGTCAAATGTGCATAAATTTGCGTTGTTTCAGGGGAAGCATGGCCTAGCTGCTCCTGAGTTTTATAAATATCATTACGCAAATAATAGTCAGTTGCAAAGGAATGACGCAGCTTATGCACAGACAGGTAGGGCTTACCAAAATGCGTTGCGTATTTAATGACCATCGCTTGAATCGCTCGCTTCGTCATACGCGAGCCTTCGTTTTTACCGTTGGCAATCGCGAGAAACAATGCTTTTTCTCGTTTAGAGGCTTTGTAGGATGTTTCGCGTTGCTCTAGATATCGCTGCAGATCCTCGGTTGCTGCACTACGGAAATATACCGGCGTCTTAAACGTCTCATCATTTTTACCTTTACGGAAAACGTACACTAGCTTTTTCTTCATATCGATGTCGTCAATATTTAGATTGACAACCTCAGATACACGCAAGCCCGAATGCAGGATTAAGCTAATGATGCAGCTATCTCGTACAGCATTAAGCGTATACGAGTACATCGCTTGCTTATTGCGCACCATTTGCTTGCCATAGTCACAGCGAACAAAGTGCAGAAATTCATCGATCTCATGCTCCTGTAATAGCTTACCTTCAAGCTTAGCTGCTGTGTCCTTCGCTTTATGGGTACGTTTAATCGCGACCTTTGCCATGACATTACGCTTTAGCAGCGGGTAGAAATTTTCATCCTCGGCGATTTGACTAAGATAATGGAATAATGATCGCAGCGAGGATAATTTGCGAGTAATCGTCGTTCTACTATTGCGTTCTTCCTTGTACGTTGATAGAAATAGCTTATATCCATCAATCGCTTCCATTCGCAATTGCTCAAGCTCTAATAAGCTAATCTCTTGCAACGATGTAGCTTGAGATAGACCTTCAGCCATCAGCCAGCGGAAAAACGTTTCATAATCACGAATATACTCTAGCAATGAGGAAGGCGACAGATCAGGCAGCTTATATTGGATAAACTGCTCAACGTACCAAGGCATAGTTGGAAGCTTGCGATCAAGCTCTTGACGATCCTTTACTTTTATAATGTTCATTCACTTGCGCTCCTCTATCATCCATCTCTATAAAACAAAAAGGTTATTTAGTCAATATTGTACCAAGTGGCGGCTTGGGGTACAATAATTGAGTATTGCATTGCTAAGCTTTCTTAGTGATGAACGTCACGTAGAGATGTACGTTACATAATAAGGAACGATATATAGAAAAGGGGGTAGACAATTTGAAGGTTGAAATCTGGTCGGATTTTGTATGTCCATTCTGCTACATTGGTAAAAAGAACTATGAGCAGGCTCTTGCACAGCTTCCATTTCGAGAGCAGATGATAACTGATTATAAGAGCTTTGAGCTTGATCCGAATGTTGACCCACAGAACGCAGGACGAACGATTGACACGTTAGCCGCAAAATACGGAATGAGCAAGGAAAAAGCGCATGAAATGACTGCTGGAGTAGCCCAGCGCGCTGCCCAAGTTGGCTTAACCTTCCACTTTGACAATATGGTTGATGTGAATACATTCGATTGTCATCGTATTATGCAATATGCTGCTTCACTTGGTAAGGCGCATGAGCTTGCTGAGGTGCTGTTCTATGCACATTTTACCGAAAATAAAAACTTATCAGATCATGCCGTGCTAACTGAGCTTGCTGCTTCAGTTGGCGTTGATGTAGCAGGTGTGCTTGCAAATTCGCAGCAATATAGCGATCAAGTACGTGGTGAAGAACGTGAAGCCCAGCAGCTTGGCGTTAGAGGAGTGCCGTTTTTTGTCATTGATCGTAAATATGCCATTAGTGGAGCGCAGCCAGTTGAGGTGTTTGTGGAGACGCTTAACCAAGCGTGGAGCGAGCGTTCAGGCGGTTTACAATCGCTACAAAGTGATCAATCCACAGACGATAGCTGTGGAACAGATGGATGTAAAGTATAAAATAGGAAGGTGACTTCATCATGTTATTATTTGTTGGTTCATATGCCGGAACAAGCGACAGCGGAGTAGAGCTTTTTCATTTTGACGAGGAAACTGTCAACTTTAAGAAGCAGGCAGAATATGTAGGACTAAAAAACCCTACTTTTGTGAATGTTAATCCAAGTACTAGCAGCTTGTACGCCATCTGTGATCAGGTGAATGAGGATGGCAGCAGGTCTGGAGCACTTGCTCATTTCAGATATACAAGCGACAGCTTGCAATTAGTGTCAATCAAGTCAACAGAAACTGGCCCAACCTGTCATGTCCAGCGCGATGAGCAGGCTCAATATTTGATCGTAACGAGCTATCATGGTGGGATGATCGGATTAATTGGGCTGAATGAGGACGGTAGCCTTGGCGAGGTCGTTGATGTTGTACAGCATGTTGGTACAAGTGTTGATCCAGAGCGCCAGGATCGCCCGCATCCACATTCTAGCTTCTTCAGCAATGATGGCAAATATCTATATGTTCAGGATCTAGGAATCGATAAACTGCTCGTGTATAAGCTAGATACAGATGCTCAAAAGCTGATTGCTGCTGGAGAGGTTAAGTTACCTGCTGGGGCAGGTCCAAGACATTTGGCATTCCATCCGCAGAAGCCAGTAGCTTATGTTATTAATGAATTGAATTCGACTGTATCTGTATTCGGCTATGATGCAACAACAGGACAGCTAGAGTCATTGCAGCATATTTCAACATTGCCAGAGGATTTTGCAGGGGAAAATGGCACTGCTGAAATTGTAGTTTCGCAGGATGGACGTTTTGTGTATGGTTCGAACCGTGGACATGATAGCATTGTCGTGTTTGCCGTTGATGAGCAAGGGACATTATCGCCTGTTCAGCATATTTCATCTGGTGGCGGACATCCAAGACACTTCACGTTAACACCATCGGGTCGTCATCTATTGGTTGCTAATCGTGATGACAACAATATTGTAGTGCTTGCACGTGACGAAGCAAGCGGGAAGCTAACAGCAACAGGTAAGGAAGCATTTTCTACTAAGCCTGTATGCCTTATTCCAATTGAACAATAAACTAGAAATTTAATTATGAGTGAGGAATTAATGTAACGTGAGTACGACAAATTCAACTTCAGACCTTAAACCGACAAAAATTCTTAAATGCAAAAATTCTGAATGCAAAGCTTGGGTTCGTGAGGAGTTTGCGCAGCCAGATCAAACTTGTCCAATTTGCAAAGGGCCGATGATGCGCAGCATGCGTCATCTACCTGCAGTACAGAACAAAGTTCCGCGTCAACCGCGAAAACCAAAGGATGAGTTTAGCTTGTAGGCTACAGTACTTCAGTTATAGTATAGCGTAACGTACAAAGCAACGAAATAAAGCTTGTCATATATAAGCAAAAGCAGCAACGAACAGCAAGGCTAGGCGATGTTTTTAGATAATGCCGCATAGCACATGTCTACGTTGCTGCTTTTTGTTATGCTTGTGATGATTACTTTAGTTGAACGTAACGATGCTAGATGTGGTATTATAGAGGTATTACGAATTAAAGAGGACAAGAAGAGATGCGAACATTTAAGAAATTTTATATAGAGACGACAAGTATTTGTAACCTTTCCTGTTATTTTTGCCCGCCAACTGAGCGAGCAAAGGGCTTTTTATCAATTGAGCAATATACGCGTACATTAGAGCAAATAAAGCCCTTTACGAACTATATCTATTTTCATGTTAAGGGCGAGCCGTTGCTTCATCCGAAAATCGATGTATTGCTAGATATTGCGCATGAGCATGGATTTAAGGTGAACATTACGACGAATGGCACACTTATTCGTAAAAATACTGAGAAATTGCTAGGTAAGCCTGCGTTACGACAAATGAATTTCTCCTTACACAGCTTTGATGGTGATCCGGGAAGTCGTGATTTGAAGCAGTATTTGGCGGATATTTTACAATTTGTCGCATTAGCTAGAGAGTCATCAGATATGATTACTTCGTTCCGCTTGTGGAATCTATCTGAGGATAATGAGGAAAATGTGAAAAGCAAACGGAATCGAGAGCTGCTTGCGATGATCGAGGAAGCCTTTCAGCTGCCTTATGAAATACAGGAAATGTATAAGCCTGGAACTGGCTCTGGTATGAAAATAGCCGACCGTGTATACTTAAACCAGGATCCACAATTCCGCTGGCCGGCACTAGATGAACCAGAGGACGACGGAGTAGGCTTCTGTCATGCACTACGCAATCAAGCGGGTGTGTTAATTGACGGTACAGTTATTCCTTGCTGTCTGGATGGTGAAGGGATATTGGATCTAGGCAATATTAACGATGATAGCTTTGAAAACATTATAAACGGTGAACGTGCTACAGCGATCTATGATGGATTTTCACGTCGTGAAGCGGTAGAAGAGTTATGTCGCAAATGTGGATATCGTCAACGTTTTGGAAAGCAGTCGAAACGTGAGCTAGTGACAAGCGGCGCCCAAGCTCAACCAAGCTAGTAGAATGAGGTGGCTTGCAGTATAACGAGACGACGTATGTAACGCTTGCCTACAACGAGAAGCTTGATTAATGACATTAATTATTGTAAGTAATGATATAAAAGCAAAAGCCTTCTCATGCGCATTACAGCGCTGAGAGGGCTTTATTCATTAGTACTAAAACTGTCGACTATCACGTTGCTCCTGCAAAAAGTCACTTGGCGGCTGACCATAGGTACGTTTAAACAAACGTTGAAAATAGCTTACATCCGCGTAGCCGAGATATTCTGAGATTTCTGTTATCGATAATAGGGAAGCCGATAGCATATACATCGCTGTTTTCATACGTACCGCATGAACATATTCGCTTATCGTTTGCCCAGTTCCCTTCTTGAACAAAGAGGCAGCATAGCTAGGACTCCGTCGTATATAATCTCCCAGCACATCCTTCGTAATTTTTTGCCGATAATGTGATTGAATGTACTGCTTCATCCGCTCGATATGCATTAACGAAGCGGGAGCCAGCTCACCACGATCTAATTCACGCTGCCATAGTGCAAAGGTATCGAGCAGGAAGGAGGCGATCCTCAGCTCGATATACGGCAATTCCTCACCAGCTTCCTTCCAAATTAATCGCAGCTGTTCAATGCTTCGATCGTAGATGCCGGCATTGCTATGCAGCCACTGCGAATATTGCAGCTGAGGCAGTTTATCAATAAGAATTGGCGTTACTTTAAATCCAATGCAATATTTCTGATGCAGGTTTTGGTTTGTCGACGACTCTATATAATGACATTGCTGGGGAGCCAGCACAAAGCTGCCTTTGTTAGCAATGAGAAGCTCGCCATTGTCGAGCTGAAAGGTGCAGCTTCCGTAGGTAATGACATAAAAATGATATTGCAGCTCCTCATGGATTACTTCCTTCTGCCATTGGGCGCCTTGATGATAATCAATCGTAAGCTGCTGTAGCATGCTCTCACCTCAGTATACTATTTTTCACCCATTATACTATATTTCATGTACGTGAGGCGAGAAAAGGTCTACAATTAATACTATCAATGTTGATAAAAATGAAAAACGACCTCACGAAGGAGTACTGAAATGAATCACACGAAAATTGTATGTACTATGGGACCATCAAGCAATTCGATCTCAATTCTTAAAGAAATGATGTTAGCAGGCATGAGCGTAGCTCGTCTAAACATGGCACATGGTGAGCTAACTGATCATAGCGACCGTATTAAGCTTGTACGTGAAGCAGCAGATGCAGCTGGTAAAGTTGTAGCAACCATGATGGATATTAAAGGCCCAGAAATTCGTATTGGCACTCTAGAAGAAGCTAGCTACGAATTGAAAACTGGTGATACATTTACATTAACTACCGATCCTATCGTTGGTAACGGTGAGCGCGTTAGCGTTAACTATCCAGATATGACGAAAGTGATTAAAGCTGGCGATGTGATTCTAATCGATGACGGCTTGATTGAATTGCATGTGAAGGAAGTAGAAGGCAGTAACATGCACTGTGAAGTAATGAACGGTGGAGCGTTGAAGCCTCGTAAAGGTGTAAACCTACCAGGCATTAGCACTACATTGCCAGGGGTTACTGAGCGCGATGTTATGCATATCCAGTTCGGTATTCAAGAAGGCATTGATATGATTGCGATGTCCTTCGTTCGTAAAGCTGAAGATGTACTAGAGGTTCGTCAAATTCTTGAAGATAACCATGCAGAACATATTCAAATTATTTCTAAAATCGAAAACCAAGAGGGTGTAGATAATCTTGATGCGATTATCGAGGCTTCTGACGGAATCATGGTAGCACGTGGTGACCTTGGTGTTGAAATTCCTGCCGAGGATGTACCAATGATTCAAAAGGTTATGATCGATAAATGTAACAAAGCTGGTAAGCCAGTTATCGTAGCAACACAAATGCTAGATTCTATGCAAGTTAACCCTCGTCCAACTCGCGCTGAAGTAAGTGACGTTGCCAATGCGGTATTACAAGGCGCAGATGCAATTATGCTTTCAGGCGAATCAGCTGCAGGTAAGTATCCACTTGAATCAGTAAAAATGATGGCGATGATCGCTGAGCGTACAGAATCAACTGTAGATCATAACGAAAACTACAAAAAGCTAATGAACACTGAATCTACTTCTGTTACAGAGGTTATTTCTCAAGCGGTAGTTAACAGCTCATTGCAAATCGGTGCAAAAGCGATTCTAACTCCAACAGAAAGCGGCTTTACAGCACGAATGGTATCTAAATACCGTCCGAAAGCTCCGATCATTGCAATTACTCCAAATGAGAAAACATTGCGTCGTCTTACACTAGTTCGCAGCGTTATTCCGATTAAAGGCGAATATGTTTCAACAACTGATGAAATGTTCAGCTCTGCAATTCGTAACAGCGTTCGTACCAATCATGTTGAGCCAGGCGATTATGTAGTCATTTCTGCTGGTATTCCAAGCGGACGTGCTGGTGCAACGAATCTGATCAAAATTCACCAAGTTGAATAGTTGAGGCAGCAGCTTCTGCATTAGAAGTAATACCAAAGGGTTGTTCAGCTCGTCAGTATTTACTGACCTTCTGAACAACCCTTTTCAGTTATTTGTATTTATTTACAGTTATTTATTGATTATGGAGTACTGTGGATATTGAAACTCGTTGCGATAGCAGTTCGTTGATTCGTCATAGATGGATTGCGAGAGCTGATGAGATATTTCGAATATAGGTAATGAAGGTTCAATATGCAGCGTCGAACCGAAAAACGAACAATTCACAAATTCAAAATCCATACATGTAATTAAAATGACGCAGTTCGAAAAAATACAGTTTTTGAAGGCAAATCCATCAAAGCAAATCGTCTCATTTTGAAAATGTTCATTCATAATTAAGCTTAGTTCCATTAATTAGTCACCTCAACAAGTTAGTTTCGATATGCTTTTATGTTATCAAAGCCTATAAACAAAGTTTGTCGCTTTCTGTATGGGAGAACGCATATACTTATCGACAAAATGTTGTAATAATAGATTGATAGATTGAGATTTTGCATTATTTTGCTCCAAACAGTTGAGTAACATGCTGAATTGCGCGTATAATATAGCGAGATATGAACAAAGGATAGGGTGTTGTCATGAGTATATTAAATGTTGAACGCTTAAGTCATGGCTTTGGTGATCGTGCTATTTTTAGCGATGTATCTTTTCGCTTATTAAAAGGTGAGCATATCGGATTAATTGGCGCGAACGGTGAAGGTAAATCTACCTTTATGAATATTATTACTGGGAAGCTACAGCCGGATGAAGGAAAAGTGGAATGGTCGCGTCGTATGCGCGTTGGTTATCTTGACCAGCATGCTGTGCTGCAAAAAGGAATGACCATCCGCGACGTGCTTAAAGGCGCATTTCAGTACTTATTCGATCTAGAGCAGGAAATGAACGATATGTACTTGAAAATGGGTGACGTGTCGCCTGAGGAGCTTGAGAGACTGCTTGAAGAGGTAGGGAATATTCAAGATACGTTAACGAACCAAGACTTTTACTTAATTGATGCGAAGGTCGATGAAACGGCTCGTGGTCTTGGCTTAACTGATATCGGTCTTGATAAGGATGTTAATGACCTAAGTGGTGGACAGCGTACGAAGGTATTGTTAGCTAAGCTGCTATTGGAAAAGCCAGATATTCTATTGCTGGACGAGCCGACGAACTATTTGGATGAGCAGCATATTGAATGGTTAAAGCGTTATTTACAGGAATATGAAAATGCATTCATCCTTATTTCGCATGATATTCCATTTTTAAACAGTGTTATTAACTTGATTTACCATATGGAAAATCAAAAGCTAGAGCGCTATGTGGGCGACTATGAACATTTCCAACAAGTACATGAAATGAAGAAGCAGCAGCTTGAAGCAGCGTACAAACGCCAGCAGCAGGAAATTGCCGAGCTGAAGGATTTCGTTGCGCGTAATAAAGCAAGTGTTGCTACACGTAATATGGCGATGTCTAGACAGAAGAAGTTAGATAAGATGGAAGTCATCGAGCTTGCTAAGGAAAAACCGAAGCCGCAATTCAACTTTAAAGAAGGCCGCACGTCTGGCAGATTAATTTTTGAGACGAAGCAGCTAGTAATCGGTTATGGAGAGCCGCTTTCTCGTCCGCTTGATCTTCGTATGGAGCGCGGCCAAAAAATCGCCCTTGTCGGTGCGAACGGTATCGGTAAATCTACGTTGCTTAAATCTATACTAGGATTAATACCTGCCGTTAGTGGTGAAGTAGAGCGTGGCGAAAATCTGCAAATTGGTTATTTCGAGCAGGAAGCGAAAGGCGACAACTATAACACATGTATCGAGGAAGTGTGGCAGGAGTTTCCTTCCTATACTCAATTTGAAGTTCGTGCAGCACTTGCAAAATGCGGCTTGACGACAAAGCATATTGAAAGCAAAATCCAAGTGCTAAGCGGTGGCGAAAAAGCGAAGGTTCGTCTATGTAAAATTATTAATCATGAATCCAATCTACTTGTACTCGATGAGCCGACGAACCATCTTGATGTAGATGCGAAGGATGAGCTAAAACGCGCCTTAAAAGCATATAAAGGTTCAATCCTATTAATTTCCCATGAACCAGAATTTTATCGCGATATTGTAACTGAAACTTGGAACTGTGAGTCTTGGACTACGAAAGTATTTTAAGTCCGGTAACCATACAATCGGTATTAATACAACAAAAATCCTCTTATCCATCGGGTTAGAGGATTTTTGTTGTATGTGTTATTTGCTAAAATATATATCTATTATAACCAATGTATGGAATATTGACATATTTATCTAAATACTATTTCGAAATAATTGAACGTGTGGTATAAATAATTATGACATTAATGTTTTGTATGAGGAGGAGTACATATTTATAAGACTTCCTTCAAAATAAAAGGTTTCATTTTGTGCGCTGTAGTGTTGATTGTGTTAACAGCTTGTGACAAGGAGCAAAATATCAAGGCTGATCAAGCCGCTCATTTTGGTAATGGGGTTGAATACGATCAGCGAGAGCAGCTGTTACTCCAATTTATCGAAACCAAGCTGTCCAGTGAGGACGGTATGATCTATACCAATTATGTGGATAGTGAACAGAATGAGCAGGTAGCTACTGGTCATGAAGTGTTAAGTGAATCAATGGGTTTAGCGATGCGCTATTATGCACGTGCAGGTTTACAGGAAGCATTTCAGAATACATTGACTGCGCTCAATGATCATTTTAATTTAGATAGTGGCTATAGCTATCGATATAGTCCAAAGCATGATGAAGCTTACACCGTAAACGCTGCGGTTGATGATCTTAGAGTCATACGAGCGCTATATGAAGCAGTGGAGCAGTTTGGTAATGATCAGTACAAGCAATATGCAGAGCAGCTGGCAACTCGCTTTTTCTCACATAATGTGAGCGATGAGAGACTACATGATTTTTATGACGACTCATACGATGTTCATAATAATTTCATAACGTTATGTTATGTTGATTTACGGACGCTCAAATTAATGGATTACAATAACGAACATAGCAAGCTCATTCAAGCAATGACAGAGCATATTCATAATGGATATATTTCCGACGAATTTCCGTTTTACGAAACTCGCTACATGTACGATGAAGGAGTCTATCAATCAGAGGATATTAATACGATTGAATCTTTGCTCACAATCTTATCGCTAGTGGAGGTTGATCAGCATAAGGCAGCCAGCATCGACTTCATTAAAGAACGAGTGGAGCGAGGAGAATTATTTGGTCGTTATTCACATGATGGGAAGCCGTTAACAGATGTACAGTCGACGGCGATCTATGCGATAACGGCAATGATTGGATCGGAGCTAGGTGATCAACCATTATATGAAGCAAGTATTAACAGAATGGAGCAATATCAAATTCTACAAAATGATCACGAATTGTACGGTGCATATGGCAACAGTGATTCGCTGCAAGTTTTTTCCTTCGATAATTTGCAAGCTTTACTGGCATATACGTACTAAACATAAGAAGATGGAAGGCAGGTGGCAACGATGAAGCTGAATGATATTGTTTCGAAATTAGAGCAGCGATTTTATACGACACCTGCCTTTATCGCTGCCATTGGTGTTTTTATCGTAACCATCTTTGCGCTTTTTGTCCCCCCCTATATCGGGATGGCTGATAACGGCGACTATTTCCGTATCTTATATAGCAATGGGCTATATTTTCATGATCCAGATTATATTAATCAATACTTAGGATACTTTGTAAAGCAATATGGGATATTACAATATTACAATGAAAATGGTGCGACGATATTTTCATCACAGTCGATCTTTATTAAGCTAGCGACTGTGCTCAATGAATGGTTTTATAGCAGTGAAGTATTTGATATTAGATTTCAAGCAGGACTTTATCTCGTATTGTACAGCATTGGGATCTATTTATTAGTAGAGGCATTGACCTGGAAGCTTGATCTTAAACGTGGCTATATCATAAGCCTATTAACGATATTGATCTACGCTGATACAGCGTATACGGCTTATTTTAGTTCATTTTATAGTGAAAGTGTTGTTTTTATCGCATTGATTTACTTGGTTGCAGCTGTATTACTGCTCTATCGTAGTCGTTACAACGATTATGTTATGATCATTGTATTTACGTTAGCCAGCTTATTATTGACGACAAGTAAGCAGCAAAACGCTCCAGTTGGCGTTATCATCGCAGTAGCAGGGCTATTATTGCTGCTAGTGAAGAAAAGCAAGCCTTATAAAGGACTTACCGCATTTTGTTTATTAGTTATTATGCTAGCTGGTATCGGATCGTATGCACTAATTAGTGATGAATTTAAGAACATTAATAAATACCATGCAATGAACCGTGGCATTATGTTGAATTCGCATGATCCAGAGAGTTCACTAGAAAACTTTGATATCGATCGGCAATATTCTGTGCTCAGTGGAGATATTTATTACTTACCATTTACTACAGTTGACGTAAACTCCAATATTCTCATTGAGAACTTTTACGATAAATACGGATATGTATCGATTCTATTTTATTATATGACTCATCCTGATCAAGCCATTGAGATGTTAAACTTGGCTGCGAAAAATGGCTTTGCTATTCGACCTGCTGCGATGGGTAATTTCGAAGCATCCGCAGGTAGGGCGTTTGGCGAGCAGACTACCTTCTTTTCAATGTATAGCGGATTTAAAGAGCTTATTGCTCCGAAAAACTTCGGCTTTATTATTATATGGATCATTGTCGTCGTCGGCTTGTTTATACCTAGCTTTTTTACAGCTTTTAAAGAGCGAGATCGAAAAGGAATGATTACTCTTCCATTTATGATTACGTTAATTATTATTGGGCTATCTGCAATTGTGGTTTCGATCGTCGGAGCGGGAGATGCCGATTTGGCAAAGCATCAGTTTTTGTTTACTGCCTGCTTTGATGTCATTACCTTTGTTACGATATCTGGAATAATTGCTCGTAAGCTGTGGTGAGGAGGAGGGAGGATCATACGATGAGACGACGTTTAACGATTACAACTGTATTGATGCTACTATTCTTCTCCTGTAGTGGGTTCTTCTATTCTAATGAAGTGAGAGCAGAGCAAAATAAAAACGTGCTGCTAATATACGATAGTCTTGCGTTAGGAACGAGTAGAGAGGGTAACATTGATGCGTTAAAAAGGCTACTTGTGACATTCGGAGTCGATGTTACTACAATAAATTCAGAAAATTATCAGAACGATATGGTATATGAATATTCATATGTCATTATTATGCGAAATAATAGTGGTCAGCATTTTATGTCAGATGAGCTTATCGAAGATATGAAGCAGTATAAGGGGAAGTATTTGCACATCGGTGCTGATCCGCCTGCTTCGATGACAGATGCATTGAAGCTTAAGCTCGATACGAAAAAGGATGCAATTGCTAAGTTAACGCTTGACAATTTTAGTGGTGTGCTTCAATTAGAGGAAGAGCTAAATTTGGTGATAAGCTATGATGAGGGGATCCAAACCTTCGGAACGGTTCAATTAAGTGGAGACCATGTGACCTTTCCTTATTCGCTGAACAAAGATAATTACACGTATGTTTCGTATTATAAGGGGAAGGATCTCAGTGAGTGGGCATTAGGCTATGTCATTAGTGATTGGCTAGACACAGAACAAACTGGCAATATGTACTTGATGCTTACTGAAGTTTATCCTTTTTCAGATTTACAGCAGCTACGAGATATTAGCGATATGCTATATCAGTCAGGTATACCTTTTCTTGTGACTGCGAATCCGCTATTTAATAATTTTGATTATCCAGCCGCACAGCGTTATGTTGAAACGTTGAACTATATGCAATCGCGTAATGGTTCCATCATTATTGATGCCCCAGCAGTTTCCTCACAAACAATTAGTGCGGATCTATCGACGTTAAAGAATGATATCGCGGCATTTATTAATTTCTTAGCGGATAACGGAGTAGCGCCATTAGCTGCGAGTGCAGAGCTGTATTGGTTTGAGGATGATTACTATATTCCGCAAGGCTTGAGCTTTTATGATTCTGCAATCGTGCTTCCTAACGAGAAGATTATGAGGAATCAACCTAACGATACGTTACAGGCATTTGCTTCTTCAATTTATACGATGGATTTAGATAACTGGCAGCAATATGCGAAGCGGGATCAAATTATTGAAAATATGCCGATTAATATCGCCTTAATGATTGATACGCAAGAGTATAGTGAGGATATGAATGAACTGCTGCAGTGGCTAGCTAAATCTTGGATATTGTTCGCTGATTATAAGGCTTTCCCACATACTGTTACAACGGATGCGACAAATATTACTGCACATCAAGGCTTGTTAACTATTAATGAGCAAATGCTAAAGCTGAAGGATACGTATGAAGAGATTGAAGCTGTTTCAACTGATCTTGTTCAAACAGAAGCAAGTCTGCAAGGATTCTTTTCGATACAAAATAAAATTTTTATCGTAATTATAATCTTTGTATTAATATTCTTTTCAATATTACTCGTAATCGGCTATCGCATGTATCGAAAAAAATATTAGTTTTAGGAGACGCCAATGACTGTAGCAGATATTATTATGTTGTTTTCAGTAGTTAGCATATGGACGTTGTTGCTCGTTAATGTTGTATTAATCATTGCAGGTTACTTTTATTATATGAAGAATGAACAACGACCAATCCCGTCGATTGAAGGAGAGTATCCATTTGTTTCAATAATGGTGCCTGCACATAATGAAGGAAAAGTTATCATTCAAACCGTTCGTTCATTGTTAGCACTAGATTATCCACATGATCGCTATGAAATAATCGTCATTAACGATAATTCTTCTGATAACAGCAGTGAGCTTTTGCAACAGCTACAGGATCAGCATCAAGGAAGACAGTTGATTGTTATCAATACGGATGCAACAACAGGTGGTAAAGGGAAATCTAATGCACTGAATATCGGCTTCAAGCAAAGTAAAGGTGAAATTATTGCGATCTATGATGCGGATAATACTCCTGAGAAAAAAGCTCTGCTCTATTTAGTAGCTGAGCTAGTGAATGATGATTCTCTAGGAGCGGTCATTGGAAAATTCCGAACACGTAATCGAGACGTCAATTTATTAACTCGCTTTATTAATATCGAAACGTTAAGCTTTCAATGGATGGCGCAAGCGGGTAGATGGAATTTGTTTAAGCTTTGTACCATTCCAGGCACGAATTTTATATTACGCCGCAGCATTATCGAAGAGATTGGCGGCTGGGATACGAAAGCCATTGCTGAGGATACGGAAATTAGCTTTCAAATTTATCGACTCGGTTATCGAATAAAGTTTCAACCGAAATCTGTTACATGGGAGCAAGAGCCGCAAACGTTAAAGGTATGGTTTAAACAACGGTCACGATGGGCGAAAGGTAATATATATGTTATTGTAAAGAACATCCCGTTATTGTTTAATCCTTCGGCTAAGAAGGTACGCTTTGATATATTGTACTTTTTATCTATATACTTTTTACTGCTATCATCGTTAATTTTGTCAGATTCAATTCTGATTATGAATGCACTAGGTTATGTTGAAACCACGATCGCAAGCTTCAGTTCATTCCTATGGTTGCTGGCCATTGTGCTATTTATTGTAGGGACATTCATTACCCTTGTAACAGAAAAAGGGGAAATGAAGTTTTCCAATCTATGGATCATCATGCTAATGTACATTACCTATTGTCAGATGTGGATGATCGTTGCAGCGTTTGGCGTGTACAACTATTTCAAGGATCTGGTGTTTAAGCGAGAAGTAAAATGGTATAAAACGGAGAGATTTTAGAATGACTTAAATAAGGAAGCGAGATAATGATGAAAAAGAGAGCATATTATGCAATATTTCTGTTTCTATTCCTACTACTGTGTGGCATATCTCAGCAGCAACAGGTTTACGCAGAAGAGGGTACTCAAGAGACATATATTCAAAGCCTGTCTGCCGTCTCCTTATCTGGTGTGCAATCTATTAACTATCAATACTTTCAAATAGAGGATTATTGGAATGTCGATCAGGTGACAATTAATTTGGAATATGATTTCTCATCGCTTGTCATTGAAGAAAAGTCTAGCTTGACATTATTTATGAATGGCACGCCGTTTCATTCGTTCCGAATCAATAAGGAGCATACAGACAATATTTCAGTCGTTGTTCCACGTGAGCTTTTAATTGATGGGGTTAATACATTGATGCTTGATGGAAGACGAACAACGGATGAGGAAGAGCAGCTATACAATGTATGTAAAACAGAGGATTATAACGATAATTGGTTAACATTAAAGGAAACCTCACATATTGCGATTTCTTATCACGATCAACCGATGGACAATAGCATTAATACATTCTTTTCTCGATTTGTTGGCTTAGATACGGTAAAGTCGAGCGATCATGTTATTACTGTAGGAGGCTCCTCCTCAGCTGCAGAGCTTGAGTCAGCAATATATAGCTTTGCTGGTTTCGGAAAAGCGAAGGATGATGGTAATCAGCAAATTCCTTTGTTAAAACAAAACGATGCACAGGCTGCTGCCAAGAGCTATAGAGTACACATTAGCAAATATGATGCTCTATCTGATGAGATTAAAAGCAAGCTAGGTACCGTCGATGTAGAAAAGCGCGCATTAATGAAGTTAATTACATTAAAAGGGCAATCGGTGTTAGTTGTTACATCTAATCAAGATGATCTGCTAGTGAAGGCAGGTCGTTATATTGCCAATCAAGAGCTAATGGAGCAAACAGCTTCTAATGAAAAGTGGATTGATGCCAATACCGATGTATTATCACCGTCTGTAACGGTTAGCCGGATGATTAAGCTAACAGAAACAGGTGATAAAGTTCTTGGTCCAATGCACCGTGAGAAAAGCTACTTTATCTCATTGCCTGCCAATCAATCCATTGCAGAAGCAAGTAAAATTAGACTTGATATGCGATATGCACAAAACTTAGATTTCAACCGTTCTCTAGTGACAGTGCTGATTAACAATAAACCGATTGGAAGTAAAAAGCTGTCGGATGTTGCTGCCAACAGTGATGTTCTTGAGTTGTCTATTCCGAAAAACTTAGACGTCAACGGTAACTTTACCGTGACGGTAGCTTTTGATTTAGAAATTTCAAGCTTAATTTGTACAGTTGAGCAGGATCAGATGCCTTGGGCATATATTGATTCTTCCTCAATTTTGCAATTAAATACAGTGGATCGTCATGATTTATTATTTAATTATTATCCTTCGAACTTTATGCGTAATGGTAGCTTTAACTCCATTGCAGTTGTATTGCCAGCAGAGCTAAGTAACAACGATTACGCTTCAGTAGCGAATATTTTTCATTTATTAGGTAGATATGCTCAAACCAATCATGGCGAAGTAAATGTTTATTTTGATGATGTTGATGTCTCTTTGCTGCAAAATAAGCAAATTATTGTTATCGGTTCTTACAAAAATAATAAGCTAATTCGTCATCTGAACGATTATTTGTACTTTAAATATTCTTTAGATGGAGAAGGCTTTGTATCCAATGAGAAGAAAAGTATAGAGCTTGAGTATGGGAAAACGATTGGTTCGTTGCAGTTAATTAGCTCGCCATATAGCGAAAATTATGGGATGCTTATTATTAGCGGAGCGCAGCCACAGTCCTACGAGCTGGCATCACAATTGCTTGTATCTGAAAGTAAGCTATGGCAATTGTACGGTGATGGTATGATTGTTGATAAAAATGGTCAGGTTTCAGCTTTTCGCTATAAGGAATTAGCAAGTCAAAGCTCTCCAGTTGTAAATATTTTAGAGCGTAAGGATGTAATGACCTTTGTAGTATCAGCGATGTTAACGTTAACGTTAGCTATTGTCGCTTTACTATTATTAACACGTAAATACTGGCGTAAGCGGAGGAAGAACAATGAGACGATTTCAAAACAGCTTCATTTCTGATGTAGCCTTTCTATTGTTTATTGGAGCTTGTATCGTCATCTTGATGTATATCTCTAACGATCAGAATAATTACGTCCTAAATATGATATTTCTCAATACGGCGTTTCTTATTGCTATAATTACGTATTTTACTTCGATCATAACCGGCCTCATTCTCAATCTGCTGTTTGTATTCGGTTATGGCTCGTACACGCTATATCAGGTTGCAACGATAGGGGATGCAATTGGATCAACCAATTATTTCTGGCTGCTATTAACGCCGATCATTACGTTGCTGTCGTGGCTGTTCACGCAAAGTAATCGTCTTCTACAAGAAGAGAACGAAAAGCTTCGAAATCAAAACTCGACGTTAGCAACGATTGATGAGACAACGAAGCTGAAAAATGTCCTTTCCTTTCAGCAGGATTTGAGAACCTTTATGGCGTTGTCTGTTCGATACAAAATCCCTTTGACGATTCTCGTCATTAACGTAAAGTATTGGGATGAGATCAAACGCTTTATGAATGCTGAGAAATTCTCCAATATTTTATTAGAGGTTTCCGATATCAGTCAATCATTGGTGCGTACGAATGATTCGCTGTACTTATTTAATAACGAGCCTCCAACCTGGGGTGTTGTATTGTTTACTGATCTAGAGGGCTCACAAATTGTGATTCGAAGACTAAAAGATAAAATCAACGAGCTGAATGTTTATGAGTTTAAAGATAAATATAATGTTGATCTCCAGCTAAGAATTGGGGCAGCTCAATTTGAAGGAGGTAGCACGATCGCTCCTCTTGAATTAATTGCTCAGGCGAAACGCACAATGGAGTACGATGTGTAGTTTAAGTAAGAAAAGATTAAGGTGAAAATAACCATGGACAGAGTTGAGGCTAAATCAGCCTGCAGCAATGTACATGGTTATTTTTATTTAGCGGTGAATGAGAATAATGTGAAATTAAACATATAATTAATTATGTAAACTAAAACTTGAGAATAATTCATTTAGCAGAAAGGTGGATGTCTATAGTTGATCTGGATTGGATAGCATTGTCTGTTGTATATCGATATATGTAGGTTATTGATGCTTTCGCCTAAATAACTTCAGCAAGACTAGCTGTGATAGAGAGGATCTTTATATATCAATGGTAAGCATGGGAGCTTCGTCTGAAAGCATATCGCTCATGCTTGTTTTTATGTTTATTGAAGTGGGGAGGAGGGGAGAGGAGGGAGGGGGAGGTTTGCGCTTAACGAGCAAGCTATTAAAGAGAGATCAGCAATCCGAGAGATATTAGTAAATTAGGGATAAGGAGTTACGCAGTAGTGGGAGAATGCGTTAATAGATGTGAAGTGAGAAAAAAAGGGCAAGAGGAAAAGCATATCAACGTATAAATAGTTATGTAAACTTAATGGCGTTAATAAATTCTGCTTCGCTTAAAGGAAGAAATAATGGACGCGACCGAAAAGAGCGAACAACTATATACTTCAAATGATTACAAATGATTACAAATGATTACAAATGATTACAAATGATTACAAATATAAAACCATTAACAAATAAACCACATTTCCACCAATATTGAATCAATCTTCTAAAATTTTGTTTTGACAGCTTACTACGTAAAAATAATTATGTAAACATTATCTCAATATAAACTTATTAGTAATAAGGACGCCATCATATCACACACCCAAAATTAATTGCAAGCCCCAAATCATCACTCGTCAAAAAGTACAAACTTTCCTCATACTCGAAAATTTTAGGGCGTACCTGTTTTTTTATTACAACAATCAGTGTTATAATGAACATGTATATTTTAATCAGAAAGTGGGAGCAAGATGGGTCGCAAATGGAATAATATTAAAGAAAAAAAAGCATCTAAAGATGCAAATACGAGTCGAGTGTATGCCAAATTTGGTATTGAGATTTATGTAGCAGCTAAAAAGGGCGAGCCTGATCCAGAAGCGAATCGTGCACTAAAAGTAGTCCTTGAGCGTGCAAAAACGTATAACGTACCAAAAGCAATTATTGACCGTGCTTTAGAAAAAGCAAAAGGTAGCTCTGATGAAATTTATTCCGAGCTTCGTTATGAAGGATTCGGCCCAAGTGGTTCAATGGTTATCGTTGATGCGCTTACGAATAATGTGAACCGTACAGCACCTGAAGTTCGCTCTGTGTTCAATAAAAATGGCGGAAATATGGGTGTGAGTGGTTCTGTTTCGTATATGTTCACTCAAACAGCGGTTATCGGTATTTCAGGTAAAACTGAAGAAGAAGTAATGGAGCTGTTAATTGAAGCTGATGTTGATGTCCGCGATATTCTTGTTGAGGATGAGGATGTTGTTGTATATGCTGAGCCAGAGCAATTCCAAGCATTACAAGAAGCATTTATTGCAGCAGGGATTACTGAGTTTAATGTAGCTGAAATTACAATGCTTCCAAACAACGAGGTTGAGCTTACTGGTGATGCACGTGTACAATTTGAAAAATTAATTGATGCATTAGAAGATTTGGACGATGTGCAGCAAGTTTATCACAACGTTAATCTTGAAGATTAATTTTATTTATACTTACGGTGGAATAACCAATAAACAGATGTGCCAATTCTTCGACTCATCAAGAGAGGGAAGGATTGGCACATTGTGCAATAATTGATAACCCAACTAAAAGTGAAGGAGAATTTGTATGCATATTGAAACAATTCAGTTGTGGGATGAATTTCCAGAGGTCACATTAACGGCTTATATTCCATATGAGGTAGCTAGTGATCAGCCTGCAAAACGTAAACCAGCACTATTAGTACTGCCAGGAGGAGCGTATCTTTACACTTCTGATCGTGAAGCAGAACCCATTGCTTTGCGCTTCGCTTCATTAGGTTATCGTACATTTGTTTTACATTACAATACATATTTTGGTGCTGCTCCATACCCCAAGGAAAAGGAAAGTAATCCGAATACAGCAGTGAAATTCCCTCAGCCACTATTCGATGCTGCGAAAGCGATTTCAACGATTAGAGCTAGAGCTGAGGAATGGAATATTCACACTGATCAAATTGCTGTTGTTGGTTTTTCTGCTGGTGGGCATCTAGCAGCTAGCATCGGGGTCCATTGGGATAAAGATTATGTAGCCGAGCATCTAGGGCAAGAGAATGAACAGTTTAAGCCGAATGCGCTCCTTCTTGCGTATCCACTAATCGACAACAAGCTAGCATTGGATTTAATGTCGGAGCAAGATAAAGAGAAATACAAGGACTTATATGCTCTCATTAATAACGCGATGTTTGGCGGACAAGAAGCTAATGATGAGCAGCTTAAACAGCTAAGCCCAATTCATTATGTCGGTCCACATACGCCTCCTACATTTTTATGGCATACATCCGAGGATGATCTTGTATTATCCGCACATTCGTTAAGCTTTGCGCTTGAGCTCAACAAACATCGTATTCCACATGAGCTGCACATTTTTGAGAAGGGTGGACATGGCTTGGCATTAGCGGACGTAACAACCTCCTCCAATGCTAGTCAAATTAACCCTGCAGCATCGAAGTGGGTAGAGCTTGCGCATCAATGGTTAGCATTACATTTTACAGAATAAAAAAGCAGTGAGCGGCTGCTATTCACAGTTCTAATCGTGAACTGGAATAGCGGCTTTTTTTATTTATAGTGCAAATAGCATCGTATATCATATAAGAATATGATTTCGATTGGAATATGGAGGAAGAAGTATGGTATAATAAGTGCGCAAAATATAGATTTTGTGCACTTTTTGATTAGAGCGACTTTATTCTAGCTATTCGGACATTCCCCTGTTCCAATTGTCGTTAATTTAGCGCTTTTTGGCGAGCTTTACTATAAATTAATTTGTAAGGAGCTGTAGTATTATGCCGTTAGAGCAATATGATGAGCCAATTACCGCCTTTACGTTGTGGATGAAGCAGGCTGGATATTCCGATACTACAAAAAAGGAGTATGCTAGAGAGGTACGAAACTTTTTAACGTATTTGGATGGATTGTCACTTGAACGAATTAAAAAGCTAACGATTGTCAGCTACCTCGTTCAGGAGAAGGAAAATATTTCGGACGGGGCACGCAATCGTAGCTTGGCTGCGCTTCGCAGCTTTTTTAAGGCGATGATTGATTTTGAGCTAATGAGTAGCAATCCTGCACAAGAGGTTAAAAAATCGAAGATGGAGCGTAATCGAAAGCCTGTCTATCTAGAACAAGCTCAGCTATCGCAAACAGTAAAGTACATACAAGGCAAATACCGCAATCGCAATATCGCTCTGCTGCTGTTAATGGCTTATTCAGGACTTCGGGTTGGAGAAGTCCATCGACTTAATCTTTCTCATTACGATGAGGTTAAGGGTGTTATTACGGTGCTTGGAAAGGGGAGAAAGTGGAATGATGTGCCACTTGCACCAGAGGTGAATTCATATATGAAGGCGGTTAAGCATGAACGCTTAGAGCCTTATCGTAAGCAGGATGATGCATTTTTTATTTCTCAGAAGGGAAGAAGGCTTTCAATACGGCAAATTCAAAAAATAATTGGGGAGATGTTTGAGGGGATGAAGGCTGAGCAGGCAGAGCTTCAAGGAATGAAGCTAAGCTGTCACAAACTTCGTCATTCCTTCGCAACATTAATGTTACGAAACCAGATTGATATTCGGATCGTAAAAGAACTGATGGGGCATACATCGATTGAAACGACAATGATCTATACACATATTCATGACGAAGAAAAGAAGCAGGCGATGTCTCACATCGAGCTGCCTCCATTGCTTAATCCAAATAACGTGCTCTAATTTGTGGGGTAGGGAGTAGGCAAGACTGCTGCTTTCCAAACCAGCGATAACGATTTTTAGCAAATGCACGATAGAGAGGATTGCGAATAAAGCCAGGTACAATTAATAGAAGCTGAACAAGTGGCCATGCTCGATGCAAATATTTGCTGGCACGGAGTACTGCCGCAGAGTATAAATAGGCTTTACCTTTATCAATCAAAATGAGAGAATCGATATCCTCTGGAATGCTGTAATGTTGTGTTAATAAAACTCCAACCTCACCTTGCTGTGCAGCAAAGTGAATATGCGCATGGGGATCACGTGGAATGATCCACTGCACGGCTCCGTTACAGAAAGAGCATTCCCCGTCATAGAGCAGAATCGTTTTATCGTTATGCTTATCAATGTTCTCGATGTTCATCTAAAACCCTCATTTCTATTTATGATGACAACGATAGAGACTATTATTACTATATCAGAAAGGATGAGTATACGCCTGTGATTGTCGGTCTTATTATAGCACTTATTGTGTATGCAGCCCTGGTGTTTTATATCGGGTGGAGTGGTTATCGCGGCTTTGGCGTTAAAAATAAAGTGTTTCTTATAGCCTACAGCATCATTTTAGGGCTACTTTCGATTTCCTTTATATTAGGAAGAGTCGTTGGCGGCTCTACTATTTTGACGATTATCGGGAATTATTGGCTCGCCTTCTTTAGCCTATCACTGATGATTTTGCCAGTCGTGCAGCTTATTATGCTTATTTTACGCTTTACAAGGCTAGATCGCAACAAAACAAGAGTTACCGCAACAATATTAACGCTAGTCATCTTACTTAGTGTACTGGGTTATGGAAGCTATCTGGCCTATACACCAACTGTTAACTCTTACAGTATTAAAATAAACAAGGAATATAAGCAGGATCTGAACGTAGTGATGTTCTCAGACATGCATTTTGGATACCTATCTGGGGCTAAGCATGCGGAGCGTTTAGTGCAAGAGGTCAATGCACTTAAGCCAGATCTTATCATTATTCCAGGTGATATTATCGATGATGACCTGGATATTGTGCAGGAGAAAGATATATTCTCGATACTGTCAGGGCTAGAGGCACCACTTGGAGTATATGGATCATTAGGTAATCATGATCGCTATCGTGGTAATATGGATGAGCTTATTACAGCAATAGAGAGCTCGAACATGGACATTTTGTATGATGAAGGAATGATTGTCGATGAAGGTATCGTGCTAATCGGGAGAAAGGATCACTCTGAGGGTGTAAGAATGGAAACCTCTGAACTCACTGCTCAATTTGATGAACAATTGCCGATCATTTTACTCGATCATCAGCCATATCAATATGCTGAAGCAGAGGCAGCAGGTGTGGATTTAGTCGTCTCAGGACATACGCACTATGGACAAATTATGCCAGGTAATCTGATCACAGGTGCACTTTTTGAAAATGATTGGGGTTATCTGCAAAAAGGAGCACTACATACGATTGTTTCTTCAGGTTATGGCTTCTGGGGACCACCAATTCGTATTGGCTCGCAGTCAGAAATTGTGCAAATCCACATTGATTTCGATAATTAATGGCATTAATGTTTAATGAAAGGTGAGTTAGCAATGCACTGCAAATCATGTCGGGCACCAATCGAAGCAGGTACTCAGCAATGTCCGCAATGTGGAATCTCAAAGCCACAAGCGATCAGCAAGTCCAAGAAAAAGCTGCTATTTGTTATTGCACTAGCAGCAGTCATCCTTATTATCGTCATCCCAATGGTTGCTTCACTACTATGGATGCAAAGTAAATAGCTTGATATTCAGCATGTAATAAAAACTCGCGAGTTGGCTTGCCAGCTCGCGAGTTTACTTTAAAAGCGAGGCAGGGGGTGATGAGTTAGCTATAGTTTCATTCCCCTTTCTGAGGTTTTTTCTCGTTAGTGTTGCCGTAAGCGCCCCACAGAATTAGTAAAGTGACAGAGATCAGGATAACAAGCAATGGACAAACTAATATTAGAAACTTATCGAGGTTCATAGCCATGTCTACCTTTCACATAATCTGAATTAAACAGAAAGAGGCGAAGCAGAAGATAGAGCGAAGGCAGTAGCAGTGCTAAGCCTAATATGAAAACAACGATCAAGGCAAGAGCCATATTGGCATTGGTGAAATTATCGTAGATCGTCACAAAAGGATACAAAATATACGGTAAATGCCCTGCGCCATAACCGTAAAAAGCAAAGCCAAATTGGGCAATGACGAAAATAAATGCCCATCCAAGCTGTTTATTTCGAAAAACTAGTGTAAATGCAATTGCAAAGCATATAAGTGACAAGGCGAACATCCACCATAAATCCAGCAAATTGTCAAAATGCTCCCGATTATGGTTGTAAATCGAGAAAAAAACAAATAAACTGCATAAAATCGTTGGAAAGCTCCAAATGAGCGCGTAGTTACGAACGACCGTATAAGCGCCCTTATCTGATGCTTTATCTGCATAGTAGGTGAGAAACATCGCAGATATATAAAGCACGCTAACTAAAGCGAGCAATACAACACTCCAAGAATAGGGGCTTGAAAATAGCTTTCCAGCTTCAAAAACTACATTTCCTGTGCTAGTTACTGTAATGTATCCACCCTCAGATATGGTGAGCACAGTGGATAGTGCTGCAGGAATGAGTAATCCGCTTGCACCATACAACAAATTGTATAGCGAGTTCGTCGTTTTGCCGTAAAAGGTAAACGCATAATAGGAGCCACGCACGGCTAGCAGTATAATGGCAACGCTACCGGGGATTAATAATGCCGTCCCCAGATAATAGCCGATGTCGGGAAAAAAACCAATGATTCCTACGAAAAAGAATACAAGAAATACATTGGTAACTTCCCAAACTGGAGACAGATAACGTTCAATCATATTGTGAATAAGATGTCTGGATCCGCTTATTGTGCTGTAATACATAAAGAATCCGGCACCAAAATCAATGGAAGCTACAATGAGATAGCCGAACAGAAACGTCCACAATACCGTAATCCCTAATAATTCATAGTTCATCGCAATCTCCACCTCAGCTTATTTTATCGTATAGCGCCAATTCATCCTCGACCTTATTGCGCTTGAACATACGTATGAGCACCCTAGCAGATGAGATGCCAAGTATGAGATAAAGCAAGAAAAACAGCAGCAGCATCAGATCAACATGATCTGATTTCGTTGCACCTTCAGCAGTTGTCATAATACCGCGCACAACCCAAGGCTGTCGACCCACCTCTGAAAATATCCAACCGTGCTCTATCGTTAGCATTGCAGCAGGTGCGGCTATGACAACTAATGTTAGCAGCCATTTGGAATAAATATTTCCACGCCTGCGAACAAGCTGGACTATAAACAGAAATGTGATTAGCACAAGCAAACCGACGAGCCCCATTTTTAGATCAAATATGTAATGCACCCATAGCGGAGCCCAATGCTCCTGGGGAAATTGATCGAGTCCTACTACTTCTGCAGAAGGGTTACTATACGCTAATATGCTCAAGCCATAAGGGATTTTCAGTGCGTACTTTACAGAATAATCATCCTGCAATACTCCGCCTAAAATGAGTGGAGCATAGCTTTCTGTTTGGAAGTGCCACTCTGTTGCTGCTAGCTTTTCAGGCTGGTACACAGCTAAGTATTTACCTGACAAATCACCAATAATAACGGTTGCAATCATAAAGACAAATGAGCATATCATCGTAAATTTGAGTGCTTTGCGATGATAGTTGTTTTTTTGTCCTTTTAGTAATGCAAAGGCAGCAATTGCCGCTAAAATAAGCCCACAGGTAAGATAAGCAGAGTCAAGCACGTGGGCTATTTTACTTGGCATAGCTGGACTAAGCATTGCTTTCAGTGGATTAACATCAGTGATTGCACCGTTATTGATCGTAAAACCGACCGGGTAATTCATAAACGCATTTACAATCGTAATAAATATCGCAGACGCTCCCGATCCGATTACGACAGGAATTAGGAATATTAAATGTGTTTTCGGATTTTTGAATCTATCCCATGTATAGATGTAGATGCCTAAAAATATCGCTTCAAAGAAAAAGGCGAAGGTTTCCATAAACAACGGCAAGGCAATCGATTGACCTGCCACCTGCATAAAGCTTGGCCATAGTAGACTAAGCTGTAGTCCGATTGCTGTACCAGTCACGACACCAACTGCGACCGTTATGACATATCCACGTGCCCAGCGTCTAGCAAGCAGTATGTAGTGAAAGTCATTTTTTCTAATCCCAATCCATTCAGCTAGTCCAATATATAGCGGAACTCCTACGCCAATTGTGGCGAAAATGATATGAAAGCCTAAAGTTAATGACGTTAACATTCTACTAAAGACCACTGGATCGTATGTATAGAGCAAACTCATCATAACTACTCCTCGTCATAAATAATGTCTAAGCAGTGAGAGGAGCATAATGCCCCCAACGGTGAAGCAGGTGATAATCAATCGGCGTTCTTGCAGCTTAATTTTGGAGTTTTGTTGTTTCTCCTGTTGTTCATTCATACCTTTTTCACTCCGTATTCATATGCGTGATCCTTTTATGATGCCAGTGTAAACCAAATTTATACATCGAGCTTTCGGTAAGCTGATGTGAATGACACATTAGCCGGAATTATGCTATCATTAGTTGTAATTTATTGAACGGCTTAGAAGAATAAGCTTCAGAGTTCGGAAGAGTGGAGTGACGGGGAAGAATGAAACCCTACATATGGATAGCAGCAGGAGGCGCTTCGGGTGCTTTGTTAAGAGCGCTTATAAGTCAATATTACACGCTAGAATTTGGCTTTCACATTGTAGCAATTAATATTATTGGCAGCTTTTTATTAGCGTTGATCTATACTTATTTTTCTGCGAGTAGTAAGGTCGGCCAGCAAATGCGCTGGATGCTTGGTGTAGGTCTAATGGGGGGATTTACGACGATGTCGACCTTTTCTGTAGATGTAGTGAAGCTGCTTGACGCTCAACAGTTTGGTGTTGCAGCGATTTATGTTGCTCTTAGTGTTATTGGTGGATTATTAGCAACGGCATTAGGTGTGAAATTAGTAAGTCAACGAGGGGAGAGCGGTAAATGATACTTCTCGGAACAGCAATATGTGGGGCGATTGGAGCAATGGTGCGCTATTATCTCAGTCAGCTGATGACTTGGTACCGTAGCTTTCCTCTCGCAACACTTTTTATTAACATTTCGGGCTCTGCATTGCTTGGATTATTATATGGCTTACATGAAATCAATGTGGTAAGTAACTTGCTGTGGCAATTATTAGGCGTAGGCCTACTCGGGGCATATACGACCTTTTCAACCTTCAGCTTTGAGCTATATACGTTAATTAAGCAGAATCGTAAGTTAGCTGCAGTTATTTATTTGCTTACAACGTTACTAGGGGGAATGTTGGCGGCATTTTGCTGTGTTTCTCTAGTGGATCTTATACAAAGTTAAGTATTTACTATAATTTTTAAATATGTTCGTATATCTGTAATTTATCGTATTGACTAAAACCATTAAATGATTAATAATGAACGCGTGTTCACTAAACGTATTCTACTATTTTCATTTGAGGGGAGCTAATCGAAATGGAAAATCACGCAAAGCCGAAACAACCATTAATTACTCATATTTATACAGCAGATCCATCCGCACATGTTTTTAATAATCGAATTTATATTTATCCATCCCATGATCTTGATCATGATGGACCAAGCAATGACAACGGTGATCAATATAAAATGGAGGATTACCATGTCTTTTCAATGGATCGTATGGACGGAGAGGTCATCGACCATGGCGAAGTATTACATATTCGTAATGTGAAATGGGCAAGTAAGCAAATGTGGGCGCCAGATTGTGCATTCAAAAATGATATGTATTATTTTTACTTTCCAGCTCGTGATCATGATGGGATTTTCCGTATTGGAGTAGCGACTAGTAAAACACCAGAGGGGCCTTTTATTCCCGAAGATAATTATATAGCTGACAGTTTTTCAATTGATCCTGCTGTTTTTGTTGACGAAGATGATCGCGCGTACATGTATTTTGGTGGCCTATGGGGAGGTCAACTAGAAAAATGGCAAAGTGGACAATTTGTCGCAAATGAGAAAGATCCTGATGTTAATGGTCCAGCTTTAGGTCCAATGGTTGCTGAGCTAGCTGATAATATGCTTGAATTTAAGAGCGCTCCTCAACAGATAACTATTGTTGATGAGAATGGAAATCCATTGACTGCTGGTGATGAAGAGAGAAGATATTTTGAAGGTCCATGGCTTCATAAATACAATGGCAAGTATTATTTAAGCTATTCCACTGGAAGCACCCATTATCTTGTTTATGCAATAAGCGATTCTCCATTTGGGCCGTTTGTTTATAAAGGAAGAATATTAGAGCCAGTAATAGGATGGACAACTCATCATTCAATCGTATCATTTAACGATAAATGGTATTTATTTTATCATGACAGTTCACTTTCCAATGGAGTAAACCATAAACGCTGTGTGAAGTTTACTGAGCTTCACTATAATGAAGATGGAACGATCATTACAATTCATCCATATGATTGAGCCACCATGACTCCTTGTTATTAGTGATTACATAAGACCTATCCACTTGGATTAAGATGGATAGGTCTTTTTAAGGATATTTTAAAACTTTTTGAAACGAATAGTGGAACAGATAATTACGTTTGTACTGGATCAGCCAATAATATATACTGCTCATTTGGATGATTGAAGTCTGACATAATTAATAGTAATTGCTCCTTGCCTAAGTAGCGACTTATGCTTACTAACTCAGTTTGTACTTTTTCAATTTTAGTGATTGTGTAATGAAAATCACCATAAGGTAAGTTCAGCACAATCATATGATTCACTCTACATTCTTTAATACGGTATCCAACGCTTTCATATTTACCAAATAAGATGATTTGTTCTTGATCTGATGGCCATGCCGAGTTGGAATAATGCGCCAGCCCTTTTTGCAAAGTATTGAAATTATTTCCTTCAAACAATGCTGTATGCAAATCGATAAATGGAATGTTTACAGCACCTACTTTTTCTCAGAATACTGGATTAAATTCACTTCGCTCAATATCGGAGCTATTGTTATTATTTGACTCCTTATTATTTTTGCTTTGCAATGAACGATTTTCCTCCTTTTCGAACATCTCTTTGTTTGCTCGATTACTCTTTTGCGACTCGAATTCAGTTGCTTCTGTTGGTTGCTTCTGCATATTTTTATCATTGGCTTGTTGATCGTGATTAGGCTTTGAAGTATTGGATTGAGGTTTGCTTTTCTCATCCTCATCGGCAACTGTTTCGGGTAATGAATTATTGTTAAGTGGAGGTGCTGACTGTATTCTGAACATTCTGTTAAACCACTCCAATAATCTTCGTTGAAATAATAGAAATAGACTGCTCAAGCTTAATAAGGAATACAGCAGCATTTCGCCAGTTTTTGAAGTTTCTTGTTTAGGTAATTCAGTGCTTTTTTGAAAACTTGATTCGTTAGGAGGTGATTTAGGTGTAGGTTCAGGTGTCGGAGCAAGAGTTGTTGTTGGCTCGGGTGTCTGAGTAGGAACAGGTCTTGGAGTCGAGGATGGTTCGGGTCTTGGTGTCGGTGCAGGAGTGGACGCAGGTGTCGGATTCGGTGAAGGTTCAGGTGATGGAGTAGGCGTAGGCTCGGGTGTCGATGTTGGTGTTGGTTCAAGTGATAAAGTGGGCGTAGGCTCGGGTGTAGGAGTTGGCTCAGGTGATAGAGTGGGTGTCGGCGCTGGTGTAGGCGTAGGTTCGAGTGTTGGAATAGGCGTAGGTTCGAGTGTTGGAATAGGCGTAGGTTCAGGTGATGGAGTAGGTTCGGGTGTTTGAATAGGCATTGGCTCGGGTGTCGATGTTGGTGTTGGTTCAAGTGATGGAATAGGCGTAGGCTCAGGTGTCGGAGTTGGTGTTGGTTCAAGTGATGGAGTGGGCGTAGGCTCAGGTGTCGGAGTTGGTGTTGGTTCAAGTGATGGAGTGGGCGTAGGCTCAGGTGTAGGAGTAGAGGTAGGCTCAGGTGTCGATGTTGGTGTTGGTTCAAGTGATGGAATAGGCGTAGGCTCAGGTGTCGGAGTAGGAGTTGGCTCAGGTGATAGAGTGGGTGTCGGCACTGGTGTTGGCGTAGGTTCGAGTGTTGGAATAGGCGTAGGTTCAGGTGATGGAGTAGGAGTAGGTTCGGGTGTTTGAATAGGCGTTGGCTCGGGTGTAGGAGTTGGCTCAGGTGTTGGAGTGGGTGTCGGCACTGGTTGTTGGCGTAGGTTCGAGTGTCGGAGTTGGCGTAGGAGTACGCTCGGGTGTTGGCTCTGGCATTGGTACTGAAAGTATCGCTATAGCTGGCTCAGTTGACATCACATCTAGATCAACGATTTGTTTTGTTACTTCAGCTCTAAAGATATATTGGCCACTTTCCGATGGAGGAATGTAATCGAGCGTTATATTTAGCTCAAATTTATAATCAGACGAGCCAAGTAGTACAACTGATAATAAACTATAAATGTCGATATAAACTTGGTTAAGTTCAGGATTTAAATGTATTTTCGCAGCATTTACTGTCCCGGTAGATCTTGCGATGCCTAATCCGAGTGCCCCCAATATTGGCACATCATACTCAGCTGATAACCTCGACTTAAAGTTAGTTCCTTCTTGTTGCATTATAGCTCCTAGTTCTGGTGGAAGCTCGAAAATAACATAACTATTTGAGATTAATAGCAAATTTATCGAACCTGACGCTAAGTAGTTTATTGAAATCATTTGTTGCAAGCCATTGTTACTTATGTTTGCCGAAAGTGAAGAGTTCGCTAATAAGCTAACATCTAACAGACCTGAAGCATGCGAGATAGAAGTGAACGAGTCGCCACTGATTGAGCTAAGCCTTTGCACTAGCGGATATTTCGAGATTGGCAAGCTGGATAGCGGCGCTATAACTGATGATGTTACTAACAATGATCCTGCAACCTTAATTGCTGTCTTTCGAGCCATAGTTTTTCTTGTTGCTTTCAGTTTTCGCTTTATTGTTGTCCTTCTAGTTACTCTCATTGGCATCCCTCATTCAGAACTCTATTAGTATTCTGTAATTATAGTATTCTGGATTTATTAGTTTGTCCGATGAAAAAGCGGACAAGTATAGATGTGAAGGTAATGAGAGTAATATCCGTGCAATATCCACGATAGAAGAAAGAACCTATCCCATCGTAGCTTACCGAAGGAATAGGTTCTCAGCATTAACGAATTGTTTTTAACGCTTTGCTCCAGTTTAACAATTGGTCGAGCATCTCGTTAATATTCTTTGCATGCATCTCTTGTGGTTTAAACTCTGTGAAGTTTACGAAATCAGTAAACAGCGATAGAGCAGGGTGAGTACGCACATCGGCTACAAGCAGCTCACCAAGGATACCACGTAAATGCTCAGCAGCACGAGCTCCTCCAACAGAACCATAGCTTACGATACCTGCCGCTTTGTTATTCCACGCTTCACGAGCATAATCCAAGGCATTTTTCAGCGCACCACTAATACTATGGTTGTATTCACTTACAATAAAGATAAACCCATCAAGCTCAGCAAGCTTGCCGTTCCAGCGTGTCGCTTGTTCAGTTGCATCGGCTTCACCAAGCAATGGCAAATTGTAGTCTTTAATATCTACGATCTCATATTGTGCACCACCATGCTGATCCGCAAGGGATTTGACCCATTGTCCAACCTGTGGGCTAACTCGACCTTCACGTGTGCTTCCTAAAATAATGCCTATTTTTAATTGGGACATTGTCAACCTCCGACACATTTTCATTAGATTTTACTTCAATAATAGTATTTCAGTAATTATTTGTAATTATTCATTTACAATAGGGAAATGTTTCTATTAGAATGGTCGTTAAGGTATCATTTAATAGTTTAGTTCAATTAAAGGAGAGTATTATGATCATTCATTCCGTTATTTTTTCGTTAATGCATGAAAAGACTTCCGATGAGGCGCAAACATTCCTTCGAGATGGTCAGAATCTACTGAGCTCTATTCCAAGTGTGAAGAACTTTCAAGTTTTCAATCAGGTTAGCGCCAAAAACAATTATCAATATGGATTTTCAATGGAGTTCGACTCACAAGCTGATTATGATGCTTATAACGAGCATCCCATTCATACCTCTTTCGTTGAGGATCGCTGGAAGGTAGAGGTAACAGACTTTTTAGAGATCGATTATGAGAGCTATCGTTTTTAGTTTATTGCTACGTTAGTACGTCCACACTATCGCTTCATAGCATCAACTAATCGGCTATCACACAAGGATAGCTGATTTTTTATTTAAAAAATTACAATTAATAGAATCTACTATTAGTACTTGGTACTAATTTATGATATGATATAAGAAGGTTATGGATCATTTTCGGGAGGTGTTTTTCATTCAATCCAAAGCAACAATTACTGCTATCGGCTCATATGTACCAGAAAAGGTAATGACGAATGAAGATTTTGCTCGCATAATAGACACCAATGATGAATGGATTGTAACAAGAACAGGGATTAGAGAGCGTCGCATCGCATCTGAAGAGGAATATACTAGCGATCTCGGCTATAAGGCAGTATTAGATTTAGTTGCTCGCTACAATAAGAGCATTGACGATGTAGACTTAATTATCTGTTGTACATTTAGTCCAGATGCCGCAACTCCTAGCTCCGCAGCGCTAATCCAAGCAAAGCTCGGATTGGAATCGACAGGGGCAATTGATCTCAATGCTGCTTGTGCAGGCTTTACTTACGGCTTGCATATCGCTAATGGGTTAATTACTGCTGGCTTGCATAAAAAAGTTCTAGTCATTGGTGCTGAAACACTTAGTAAGCTGACCGATTACACTGACCGTACCACTTGCATCTTATTTGGTGATGGAGCAGGGGCAGCACTGGTGGAGTTTGATGAGCTCAATCCAAGCTTTATTAGCTATCATATGGGAACAGATGGGGCTAAAAGCAAAAACCTATACTGTAGCAGCCTAACACCTCAGTTATTTAACGAGCCGATTAATCATAAAAATAAAATTGTACAAAATGGGAGAGAGGTATACCGCTGGGCAGTTACGACCGTTCCAGAGGGTGTGCGTAACGTGCTCTCTCTAGCAAATACATCAATTGAGCAAGTGGATTGGTTTATCCCACATAGTGCGAACTTAAGAATGATTGAATCAATGTGTGAACGACTCGACCTCAGCTTAGATAAAACGTTATATAGTCTTGAGTACTATGGCAATACATCCTCCGCAACCATTCCACTAGCATTAGATATGGGGGTTAAGGATGGTCGAGTGAAGCAAGGAGATCATTTACTGCTTTATGGCTTCGGCGGAGGATTAACTCATGCAGGCTTGTTGATTAAATGGCAGTTGTCTTAATCTATCACGATAAATTTTCACAGAAAGCTGGATTATTATTGCCAATTAAGAAGTTAATATGGTAAAATCCATGTAACTTATGAATTGGAGTGATCGGTGTAATGTACATTTCTTGCTAATGGAGACTTTAGAAGCAACATACGTAAAAGCTTTGTTTCTGTCTAAGAGACAGCTTATTTCGTGCGGCTTCAATGAACCATGTGCAAGAAAGTTACATTACAGACTCCTTTTCTATACCCTTACTTCAGTTTGCATTGCGAGCAGGCTGAGGTTAGCTGTATGCAAATAGAGCTGTAAGAAAGTAACTTTCTTGCAGCTCTATTTTTATTGCAACAGTAAAGGGGGATATGCCTATGTCATTAATATCCGTAAACCAATTAACGTTCGCTTATGAAGGCAGCTATGATAATATTTTTGAAAATGTGAGCTTTCAAATTGATTCCAATTGGAAGCTTGGTTTCACCGGGCGAAATGGTCGAGGGAAGACGACCTTTCTTAATCTATTGCTCGGTAAGCATGAATATAGTGGAACAATTTCGAGTAGTTTACAATTTGAATACTTTCCTTTCTCAGTAACCGACGACCAAAAGATGACGATCGAGCTTATTGATGAAATAAACAGTGAATACGAATATTGGCAGCTGGCACGAGAACTGAACATGCTAGGAGTAGGTGAAGAGCTGCTTTATCGTCCGTTCGCTTCGCTATCTGGTGGAGAGCAATGTAAAATAATGCTGGCTGCGCTCTTTTTGAAAGAACATCAGTTTCTTCTTATCGATGAGCCGACGAATCATCTTGATCGAGAAGGAAGAGCGATTGTTAGCCAATATTTGCAGAAGAAAAAAGGATATATTCTCGTTTCGCATGACCGAGCATTTCTTGATCAGTGTGTCGATCATATTTTATCGATTAATAAGAGTAATATTGAGATTCAGCGTGGTAACTTTTCAACTTGGTGGGCTAATAAGCAGCAACAGGATCAGTATGAGCTTGCTCAAAATGAAAAGCTGAAAAAAGATATTAAACGTCTCGAGGAATCAGCGAAACGTACAAGTCATTGGTCGGATGAAGTGGAGAAATCCAAAAATGGGACACTCAATTCTGGCTCAAAAATAGATAAAGGATATGTCGGCCATAAAGCAGCTAAAATGATGAAGCGCTCTAAGGTGCTAGAGCATCGTCAGCAGCATGCGCTAGATGAAAAGTCTAAGCTGCTGAAAAACATTGAAAATAATGTACCGATTAAGATGACGCCGCAGCGCTACCATAAGCAGCAGCTAGGGGAAATGAATCAGCTTGTGCTCTATCAAGGGAATGAAGAGATCTGTAAGCCAATTAGCTTCGTTATAGAGCAGGGGGACAGAGTTGCGATTACTGGAAAGAACGGCTCTGGCAAATCTACGCTACTCAAGCTAATTTGTGGAGAGAATATTTCATATCGTGGTAGCTTCCTACTTGGCAGTCAATTAACGATTTCATATGTCTCTCAGCAGACCTCGCATTTAAGTGGTAAGCTAAAGGATTATGCTATTCAGCACGGACTTGATGAGCCGCTATTTAAATCATTACTACGTAAGCTAGACTTTTCTAGGTTACAATTTGAAAAGGATATGTCTAGCTTTAGTGGGGGACAGAAGAAAAAGGTGTTGATTGCAAGAAGCATTTGTGAGCCTGCACATTTGTATGTATGGGATGAACCGCTTAATTTCATTGATGTTATCTCACGAATGCAAATCGAGCAATTGCTGCTTGAATACGAGCCAACCTTACTTTTTGTAGAGCATGATCGTATGTTTACTGACCAGCTAGCTACGAAGGTAATCGAGCTTTAAGCTAGGCAAGGGTAGGCATGAATGATTGCTAACCCAACATAGCTGCAGAAGCAATACTTCACTTGAGCGATGAAGATAAACAATAGTTTGCAATACCAATAAGCTCTGATACCATGTCATTTACGACATCCATCAGAGCTTATTGTGATATTAATGCTCTTTAACCGCTATTTTTCGGAAATCCGACGTTTCCCCAATCACTAAGCTGCCCTCAATCATTCTTTGGTCATTAACCTGCCAAGTATGGGAGCTTTTATCCTTGCGGCGGATATAGACATAGTTATAAGGCGAAGTAGCCAGGATCGTGTAGCCTTTTGCTGCGCAATCACGTAAAAATTGAACATCTTCTCCAAGTGAAATATCAGAGAAGCGTACTCTCTTCACTATTCTTTTTCGAAAGAGAATGGTTCCTCCTTGAACGAAAGCTACCTGCTTATTCATTTCAAGAGGAGATCGAAGCAGAACCCTTTTGCTCGCTGCAAGATAGACAAAGCAGGCATGCTTACCGACAACCTCACTGCCGCTGCGAAGCAACGCTTTTACTTGCTCGCGTAAATAGTAAGGGGAGTAGTAATCATCATTGTCGAACTTCGCTATAATCGGGTACTTTGCCTTTAGTATGCCACAGTTTAAGCATTGACCTAAGGATACCTTCTCTGAAATTTTATAGACGGTAACATTAGGAAACGCGGCAGCCTTCTGACGCCATTCTTTTAAACTAATGCTGTCTTTATTAATGATAATGATTAATTCTTTACGCTTATAGAGCTGTCTTTCATAATTGCGCAAAATATTCATAAGAAAATCAGGATGATTACTACATGTAATAATCGTAACTCCAGGTGCTGACAACCGTTTTTCCTCCATTCGCTTCTAAATCAACTTGCTAATTGCATCATATTCAAACGGTTACAGGATGTTCGATGGAGGAGAAGATAAGTTTTATTTGTATCACAAATGTGCTGTTTGAACGAGATTATTTAGACAACTATGATAAAACTTTGTGAAATCAGTATGAAATTCAAACTGCAATACTGAAACTTAACGAAGAAACTGGTATACTGCTGATGGAGTTCATTTTGAACTGACTTTCCGTAGTGCTGTTCAAGCAGCCACACAGACATCCTCTTAACATCTACGATAACACTGCTGGAACTGCTCCTGTACAAGCTGTTTGAGATATCTACATGGATAGAAACAACACGGTATGATATGCTAATTCAGAAGTACAAGTATACAAGTCCATACATAGCTTCAGACATAAAGAAATCGTACAAATGGAAGGAGAGAGCCAAGATTAACGGGGGGAAATTTACTAGAATAGTTACAATAATCAGCGTAACGGCATTGTTATTAGGTGGTTGTTCTCAATCTAATACGAAAATGAACAACGCAGTTAATTCGAATCATAGTTCGTCTGCTAAGCAAGAGCTAATTGTCGCCATCGGTGGTGAGCCAGACGAAGGTTTTGACCCTACCACAGGCTGGGGTAGATATGGATCACCATTATTTCAAAGCACGCTATTAAAACGAGATAGTGATATGAGCATTACTGGTGATTTAGCGACCAATTATGAGGTCAGTGATGATGGGCTGAGCTGGACAGTAGAGCTGCGCGAGGATGTATTATTTAGCGATGGTGAACCTTTAACAGCTAGTGATGTTGTATTTACTTTTCAACAAGCGAAGAACAGTCAGTCTGTTCTTGATTTAACGAATCTCGTCGAGGTAACAGCGTCAGGTGATTTTGAAGTAACGTTCCAACTAGCGACCGCTCAATCTACATTCGTCGATCTATTAGTATCGATCGGTATTGTACCAGAGCATGCGTATAATGAAGAATACAGCAAACAGCCTATTGGCTCTGGGCCATATAAATTTGTTCAGTGGGATCGTGGGCAGCAATTAATTGTTGCGCAAAATGAGCTGTATTATGGTGAGCAGTCTCCGTTTACTCAGCTAACATTTCTATTTTTAGCAGAGGATGCTGCGTTTGCGGCTTCGAGAGCAGGTACGGTTGACATTGCAGCAATTCCATCTTCGTTAAGTAAGCAGTCAGTTAAGGGAATGCGACTTGAAGCAATTGAAACTGTCGATAATCGCGGCATTATGTTCCCATACGTGCCGTCAGGTACAGCGACTGATGAAGGAGTTCCAATCGGTAACGATGTCACAAGTGATCTAGCAATTCGCCAAGCAATCAATGTGGCAATTGACCGTCAGCTTTTAGTTGATGGTATATTGGAAGGGTATGGAAGTCCAGCTTATTCCATTAGCGATAAGCTGCCATGGTGGAACGAGGCTACTGTTGTCGAGGATAACAAGCCGGAGCTAGCGCAGCAAATTCTTGCTGATGCGGACTGGAAGGATACCAATAGCGATGGCATATTGGAGAAAAATGGTGTTGAGGCGAAATTTAATCTGTTATATCCTGTAGGTGATGAGATTAGACAATCTTTGGCGTTAGCAGTTGCCGATATGATTAAGCCAATCGGCATATCGATCGATGTGCAAGGCAAGAGCTGGAATGAGATTGGCACAGCAATGCATGCCAATGCCGTGCTACTAGGCTGGGGAAGTCTTGATCCGCTAGAGATGTATCATGTATATAGCAGCCAATTTGCAGGTGTTGGTTATTATAACCCAGGCTTCTACATCAATGAAAGTGTAGACAGTTATATGAAGCAAGCACTCGCAGCAACTGACGAGAATGCAGCAATTGAGCTGTGGAAGAAGGCACAATGGGATGGGAATACTGGCCTTAGCACACAAGGTGATGCACCTTGGGCGTGGCTTGTCAATATTCATCATCTTTATCTTGTGAATGATAAGCTCGATATTGGAGAGCAGCATATTCACCCACATGGTCATGGTTGGCCAATAACAAGCAACATTGAACAATGGAAATGGATGGAGTAACGATATGTACATGACTAGATTACTCATCATTGGGCTAGTTAAGCTCGTGTTACTGCTTGCTGCTGTTAGTATCATTACCTTCGTATTGATGAGTATTTCACCGATCGATCCAGTTCAAGCTTACATTGGTGCCGACATGCTGCGCGTAGGGGAGGAGCAGCGTGCAGCGATTGCCGTATATTGGGGACTTGACCAACCTCCCTGGGGTAGATTTCTGCACTGGGTGAATGCGATTCTTCATGGCGATTTTGGTACGTCGATGATTTACCGCGAGCCTGTTCTAGATTTTATAGGGGAGCGCTTTGCACATTCTATCGTGCTATTGCTAATTGCGTGGTCGTTATCTGGAATTATCGGCTTTGCAGCAGGCTCAATTGCCGCGATGAAGCAGGGCTCCTGGCTTGATCGCATCATTCAATGGTACTGTTATGCCTTGTCGTCAACACCGACTTTTTGGGCGGGGTTATTGCTGCTTATTATATTTACCGTTTGGTTACCGATTTTTCCGGTTGGTTTGGCGGTACCAGCAGGCGTGAATGCTCAAGACGTTAGTTTGCTAGATCGGTTGTATCATCTCATCCTTCCAGCCTGTACATTAAGCTTGATTGGGATATCGAATATTGCCCTACATACAAGAGAAAAGTTAATTGAGGTGCTGGATAGCGACTATGTTCGATTTGCTAGAGCACAAGGGGAGCATGGCTTCACCTTATGGCGTCGTCACGGACTTCGCAATATTTTGTTACCTGCGATTACACTGCAATTTGCCTCGTTTAGCGAATTATTCGGTGGGGTAGTCTTAATTGAGCAAGTATTCTCTTATCCCGGGCTAGGACAAGCGGTTGTTGAAGCAAGCACGAAGGGTGATGTCCCACTATTGATGGGCATCGTTATCTTTAGTGCGTTGTTCGTATTTGTAGGCAATGGAATTGCAGAATGGCTTTATCGTCTCGTCGATCCTCGAATTAAGGAGGGCTACGAGCGTGAAGCGTAACATTTTTCTTTCTATTGGTATTTCCGCAGTTATATTGCTAATGCCTTTTCTGCTGTCTCTAGTGCTCGGTAATGAAGGGCTAAGCACAAAGCTCACCGCGCGCAACCTTGCGCCTGGCTTGCAGCATTGGTTCGGAACGGATTGGCTTGGTCGAGATATGCTTACTCGCACGGTGAAGGGATTAACGCTTAGTATCGGTGTCGGACTAATCGCTGCGACGATTAGTGGACTAATTGCTGCTGGACTAGGGCTTATGGCTGCGACACTTGGCAAATGGGTTGATCGAGCCGTAACCTGGCTTATTGATCTTTGTCTTAGCGTGCCACATCTCGTATTGCTGCTGCTAATATCCTTCGTATTGGGTGGTGGCACGAAGGGAGTTATCGTTGCTGTTGCGCTTTCACATTGGCCAAGCTTAGCAAGATTGATGCGTGCGGAAATTCTTGCTCTAAAGTCAAGTCAATATGTACTGATCTCGAAGCAAATGGGTCGGTCATCATGGTGGATTGCAACAAGGCATATGCTGCCTCATTTACTGCCGCAATTTATTGTAGGTACACTTTTATTATTTCCGCATGCGATTCTGCATGAAGCAGCGATTACCTTTCTTGGGATGGGGCTTTCCCCGCATCAGCCAGCGATCGGCATTATATTATCGGAATCTATGAAATATTTATCAACTGGTATGTGGTGGCTGGCTTTGTTCCCAGGATTGTGTTTATTCCTAATTGTACGGGCATTTGATAGGTTAGCACGAAATTTAGTGAAATTTATTACACCAGAAAGTATTCGTCAAAGGGGAGGAGACAGTAGATGACGCTACTAAACATAAGTAATCTATCGATCTCATTTACAATGTATGATCGATGGCTTCGTAAAAGTATACAGCCGACGATCAGCGATCTATCTCTGTCTATTGGAGCTGGCGAGATCATCGCAGTTGTAGGTGCGAGTGGATCGGGGAAGAGCTTGCTCGCTCATGCGATTCTTGGTTTGTTGCCCTCTAATGCAAGCGTTTCTGGAGAAATTTCCTATCAAGGGAAGACGCTAACGTCACATACAATAGCAAAGCTCAGAGGTCATGAGATTGCCTTGATCCCACAGTCTGTCAATTATCTCGATCCATTAATGAAGGTTGGCAAGCAGGTGGAGCATGCGGTGCGCGTCGGTGAGCCGAAAAAAGTGAGGGAAAGCATATTCCGCAGCTTTTCGTTACCTCAACATACCGCTAATCGTTATCCTTTTCAGCTTTCAGGTGGGATGGCAAGACGAACGCTTGTTGCGACTGCAGCGGTAAGTGGTGCGAAGCTGCTTATTGCTGATGAGCCGACTCCTGGGTTGCATGATGCCGTCGTACAAGAAACACTAGTAACGTTAAAGCGACTTGCTGCAGAAGGTGCAGGGATATTATTTATTACCCATGATCTCGCTGCTGCTGTGCAAATTTCTAGCAAAGTTGCAGTGCTCAATGAAGGCAGGCTGGTTGACCTAGCTCCTGCATCAAGCTTTACAGAGGATGGGCTGCAGCTACAGCATCCATACACGCGTGCATTGTGGCTATCTTTACCACAGCACCAATTTACGGAAGCTAAGGTGGTGGATTATTGATGCTAGAGGCAATATCCATTAGTAAGCGTCATCCTGCGCATGGTAAGGAGTGGCTATTTCGAGAGTTTAGCTTATGCCTTGCAAGTGGAGAGATTGTTGGATTGCAAGGGGAGAGCGGTAGTGGTAAGTCTACCCTTTGTCGCATATTGGCTGGTATGGAGGGAGCTGAGCATGGGGATGTTCTGCTCAACGGTGAGAGCCGTTTGAAGCATAATCGTCGGAAGGGCTATCAGCCTGTACAGCTTGTTTTTCAGCATCCTGAAAAAGCGGTAAATCCACGCTGGCGAGTAAACAGTATTTTATATGAAGGCTGGCAGCCTGAGCCAAGTCTTCTCGAAGAGCTACATATTGAGGGCAGCTGGCTGCAGCGTTATCCGATGGAGCTGTCTGGTGGGCAGCTGCAACGGATATGTATCGCGCGTGCACTAAGCCCCAGTACACAATTTTTACTTGCCGATGAGATGACAACGATGCTAGATGCTATCACACAGGCACAAATATGGCGTACCATGCTCTCGATCGTTGAAGAGCGAAAGCTTGGTATGCTCGTCGTAAGTCATGATCAGCATTTATTATCACGAATTTGTCATCGTGTAGTTTCATTATAATATCGCCTCTTATGTCGCTTGTTTCATGTGATATAAGAGGCTTTACTTTGTAATAGGTGGTTTCAATTCTATCGAAATGATGGTACACTATTCGCTGTGCTTTTAACTAAATAATTATCGTACTAACAAACATCAAGAGGTGGAGAGATGATAGAGAAAATAAAGAAGGATTGGTTTGGAAACATTCGTGGCGACATACTTTCAGGAATTGTCGTTGCACTCGCACTAATTCCTGAAGCATTAGCCTTTGCAATTATTGCAGGGGTTGATCCGATGGTTAGTCTTTACGCATGCTTTTGCATCGCGATCATTATTTCGTTTGTTGGCGGTCGTTCGGGGATGATTTCCGCTGCTACAGGAGCTATGGCATTATTAATGATGCCGCTTGTGAAGGAGCATGGCTTACAGTATTTATTAGCTGCAACGATTTTAACAGGCATTCTGCAATTTTTATTTGGTGTATTTAAAATAGCGAATCTGATGAAGTTCATTCCACGAGCTGTTATGCTTGGCTTCGTCAATGCGTTAGGGATATTGATCTTTACAACACAGCTCCAGCATATTGTAGGGATTTCAGCGATGACCTATGTTTTCGTAGCCATTACGCTAGCAATCGTATATATCCTGCCAAGATATATTAAAGTAATTCCAGCACCGCTAATTGCCATTGTTGTATTAACAGCGGTCGTTATTTTCGGGGGCTTCGATTTACGCACAGTAGGTGATATGGGCAATATCTCGCAAACATTGCCAACCTTTTTAATACCTGATATCCCATTTAATTTGGACACATTGCTAATCATCTTACCTTATTCATTTGCTCTCGCCATTGTTGGTTTGCTGGAATCATTACTTACTAGCTCACTTATTGATGATATGACCGACACAACAAGTAATAAAAATAAGGAAGCTAGAGGGCAAGGGATTGCGAATATCGTCACAGGATTTTTCGGCGGTATGGCAGGCTGTGCATTGATCGGACAATCGATCATTAATATGAAATCAGGTGGCAGAGGAAGACTATCGACATTCGTTTCAGGTGCATTTCTAATGTTCCTTATTATTGTCATGGGCGATCTTGTATTGAAGGTTCCGATGCCTGTGCTGGCAGGAATTATGGTGATGGTAGCATTCACAACGTTTGACTGGTCATCGTTCCGCTTTATGCGTCAAGCACCTAAAACAGATGTGATCGTTATGCTTGTGGTCATTGCAGTCGTGCTATGGACCCATGATTTATCTAAGGGTGTCATTGCTGGTGTCATTCTTAGTGCGATATTCTTCGTTGCCAAAATTTCTAAAATAAAAGTGTCCCAGCAGCTTAAAGGGAACACGCAGCTTTATAAGGTGGACGGGCAATTATTCTTTGCTTCTACAACAGGCTTTATTAATTCCTTCGATACTTCAGTAAGCCAACGGCAGATTACGATTGATTTTACTGACGCTCATATATGGGATGATTCAGCAGTTGGGGCAGTAGAGAAGCTGTTAACGAAGTATAGAGATAATGATAATAACGTGAAAATTATCGGGTTAAATTCTGCAAGCCAGCAGCTTGTTGAACGTATACTTGATCGGGGGCAATCAAAGCCAAAGCTTGCTAATCATTAATGCTAAAAATGGGAGGGGAATGTATGTACAACCACATTATGCTTGCCGTAGATGGTTCAGAGCATAGCTTGCGCGCGACGCAGCATGGAATATATCTTGCCTCTATGCAGCCACAGTGTACGATTGAAGTGGTGTTTGTCGCTGATTTTGACAAAGCGAAAAGCGAAGTATTGCATGCTGGGTTTGGTGAGCAGCTTCAAGTGACACGTCGTAAACGATTGGAGCCGATTGAAGACTTATTAAAGCAGCATAGTCTAGCTTATAAGGTTCACATTCTGCATGGCGAGCCGGCACCAACGGTTGTGCAGTTTGCCAATCAGCATGAAGTTGATCTTGTTATTATCGGTAGTCGAGGACTAAACGCATTGCAAGAAATGGTGCTCGGAAGCGTTAGTCATAAGGTTGTTAAACGTGCGAACTGCCCTGTTATAGTAGTGAAATAAGCTAAGCTTAAGTTGAAGGCTATCTCTTCCGTTGCGGTTAATTAGCAATGGGGGATAGCCTTTTTTTGCGCTTAGTGAAAGCTTTTAGCTACGTGGCGCCCATAACATAATCGCTACGCCTACTAAGCATACGGCGGCACCAAGGCAATCATATAAATCAGGTGCTTTCTTATCAACTAGCCAGCCCCATAACACGGCAAGTACGATAAACACACCTCCATATGCAGCATATACTCGTCCAAAGTTCGGAAAGCTTTGAAAGGTAGGTATGATTCCGTAAATAACTAACACTAATCCACCTATGCCTCCATACCACCAAGGCTTACCTTCTCTAAGCCATAGCCATACTAAATATCCGCCGCCGATTTCTGCTATTCCTGCAGCAATAAAAATAAGGATCGATAAAATCATGGGTAATTGGTTCCTCCTAGCAGTAGTAATTGCAAAATTGTAGTTTTTTCGTCCGATAGCTATGTCAACATTATAAAATATTGCACAGAATTTAAAAATATAGCAATACTCTGTGGGCAATTTATTGTCTAAAGTATAATTGAAAGCGATTACAAATTGTTTTAAGCATTCTATAGTGGCGTATGTCGCTTTCCTAATGGCGCTTGATTCAATGATAGGAAGGAGGCGACGCTTAGCGATTGGTTCTGTTATGTGCAATGCAGCAAAGTGAAGCATCTAATAATAATTAGTTAGAAGGAGATGAAGCGGTAATGAAGAAGCTGTTGTTGGCATTTGTTCTTTTGTTCAGCTTAGTTGTAGGAAGCTCAGGTACATCAGCACCAACGGTAGAGGCTGCAAGCTTAAACACGCCATTCGTTCATCCAGGCTTGTTGCATACTCAGGCTGACATTAATCGAATTAAACAAATGATCAACTCACAAACACAACCATATTGGGATGGCTGGAATGCGTTATTGAATAGTCCACTTTCTCAGTCAGGCTGGACTCCTCGAGCAACGGATACGATTATTCGTGGCGGAACAGGACAAAACTTTGCACTGTTGTATGTAGATATCGCACGGGCTTATCAAAACGCACTAATTTGGAAAATTAATGGTAGTACGGCACACGGAGATACTGCACGCAATATTCTAAATGCGTGGTCATCAACGCTTACGACGATTACAGGTAATGCAGACCGTTATCTTGCATCAGGAATTTATGGCTATCAAATGGCTAATGCTGCGGAGTTAATGCGTGATTATCCAGGCTTTGACGTTCAAGCGATGAAGGATTTGCTGCTTAACGTGTTTTACAAGCCATTAGCAGAGCGTTTCTTAATTGGAAATGAATTTGGTGGCGATCATAATGGAGCTTATATTCAAAACTATTGGGCCAACTGGGATTTAGCCAATATGGCAGCAACTGTGGCAATCGGTATTTTTACTGATCGTAGAGATATTTATGATATTGGTATTGAATATTTTAAACATGGTGCGGGCAACGGATCGATCTATAATGCAATTCCGTTCCTTCACCCCAACGGTTTGGCACAATGGCAGGAGTCTGGACGGGATCAAGCCCATTCTCAGCTTGGAATTGGCTTAATGGCGACGATGGCGGAGATGGCTTGGAATCAAGGCGATGACCTATATGGTTGGGCAGATAATCGCTTTATGAAGACAGCTGAATATGTAGCTAAGTACAATAACGGTGACTCTGTTCCATTTGCAACGTATGAGTGGGGGAGTGGTACGAATGGAGCTGTGCAAACACACTCGGTTATTTCCGATGCTAGTCGTAATGAGATACGTCCGATATGGGAGATGATCTACAATCATTATGCTAATCGCAGGGGACTCTCTGTTCCTAATGTTGCTGCTCGCGCGGCATCAAATCGTCCAGAGGGCGGACCTAACACGGCTTATGCGTCTACCTTCGATCATCTTGGCTTCGGAACGTTGCTTTATACAAGACCAGCGAATAGCGGTACAAGCGCAGCATTATCTAGTGGCAATATTCCTAACGGTACGTACCGAATCATTCTCAGACTGGATGGTAAAGCGTTAGAGGCAGCAGGTACAGCCAATGGAGCGAAGGTACAGAAATCAACGTATACAGGGAGCAACAATCAGCTGTGGAATGTCACGCATCTCGGTGGTGGTCAATATAGTGTGACCAATGTACAGAGTGGTTTGTCATTAGATATCGCGAGCAATTCACTTGATCACGGAGCGAAGTTCCAGCTATGGAGCAGTAATGGTGGCAACAATCAGAAATTTGCCTTTATTCCAGCTGACAGCGGATATCATCGAATTACTCCTATACATTCCAATAAGCCAGCTGATGTGACAGGAGTATCCACCGCTGAAGGCGTACAAATTCAGCAATGGCGTTATACTACAGGAAGTCATCAGCAATGGCGACTAGAGCCAGTGAATGTAACAACCTCGCTGCAGTCGTTCAACTTCCCAGATCGTAAGCTGCGTCACAGCAACTATCGTCTAAGAATCGATCAAAATGTAAGCCCAGCTGCGGATGCTAACTTCAAAATGGTAGCTGGCTTAGCCGATGCAAGAGGGGTTTCGTTTGAATCGGTTAATTTCCCTGGGCGTTACCTGTCTGTACGCTCTAACGGCGAAGTATGGCTCGATCTGAATGATAACTCAACCGCATTTCACAATAATGCGACCTTCCGTCGTGTCGCAGGCTTAGCTGACCCACAAAAGTCTTCTTATCAGATGTGGACCGATAGCACTCGTTATTTGCGCCATTCAAATTATCTACTTTTCGCACAGTCAGGCTCAGGCGCAACCTTTAACGAGGATGCAACCTTTACTGAGTTAATTCCTTAGAAAGCGTATTAAGGCACATTCGTCGCTGACGATTGTGTCTTTTTGTTGTTTAGTTCATAGAATTTTATGATAACTAGGCGCAAAGCACTAGGCAACTGCATATGTTATTTCGATTGCTATTACATTTGAGATAAGGAAGTGAGTATTGTGTTTTTTAACATCAAGGAATTACAATACAACGCGAAACCCGAACGACCAGATCCGGTCTTTGCAAAAAAGCTGCAGGAGGTGCTAGGTGGTCAATTCGGTGAAATCACTGTTGCGATGCAGTATTTATTTCAAGGCTGGAACATACGCGGTGATGGAAAATATAAAGACCTGTTAATGGATACAGGTACTGAGGAATTGGCACATATCGAAATGCTTGCGACGATGATTGCTCGTTTATTAGATGGTGCACCAGTCACTGATTTAGAAAGAGCAGCACAAGATCCTGTAATCAATGCTATACTTGGTGGATCCAATCCGCAGCATATTATTGTGACAGGGCTGGGAGCAGCACCTACGGATAGCAATGGTTATCCATGGAATGGGAAATACACAATTGCTAGTGGAAATTTATTAGCAGATTTCCGTGCTAATCTAATGGCAGAATCTCAAGGTAGATTACAAGTTGCTCGTTTATATGCGCAAACGAACGATAGAGGCGTAAAGGATATGCTTTCGTGGTTACTTGCTCGCGATACGATGCATCAAAATCAATGGATCGCAGCAATTCAAGAGCTAGAAGCACTTGAAGGTGTAGTGGTACCAAGCACATTCCCAAGACAATTGGAGAAGCAAGAAGTTTCTCATGTATTATTTAATTTCTCAAGTGGCAACGAAAGTGCAACAGGAAGATGGGCAAGTGGACCAAGCATCGATGGCTGTGGTGAATTCCAATATGTAGAATCGCCTAAAGCATATGCACCTAAGCCTGTGCTTCCACCAGCTCCACAATATATTTTTGATACACCTCCAGGGGTAGTTAGCGGAACAGGACCATCTATTCCACCTTGTTAAGCAATAAACCAGGTGGATACTGTTGTTTAATACTATATACGAATTAGTAATAGCCCTTCCGAAACGCGGCTATAGATTTCGGAGGGGCTGCTAGCTATGCTCTGGCTTACTGATACATTTGTAAAGAAAATAACCGATCGTACATGCCACAAAATAGGAAAGAAAGGTATACGCTAAGTTCCAACCGTTTCCATAGACGACCTTACCACAAAAAACGAGTATGCTCTCGAGAAATGTTTTGCCAAAAGTGAAAAGCAATATCATGCTCCATACTTTATTACTTTTATTGATGAAATAGATCATCGCAACTGCAATAAGCGAGAATATGCCAAAGTTAAAGGGAATGAACGCTAAATTTGCATATTGTTTAGGAGTAACATACCACCAGTTCATATAGTAGCCTATATCATTAAATAAAAATGAGATGAGAGAAGCGATGATGCTCACTTTGAGCACAAATATAACATCTCGTTTAATAAAAAATGCGCCAGCAATCCAAGGTATTATAAAGCCTATTATTATATTGATCACCATTCGATCACCTCGTGTCTATGTTACCCAAAATCATCTACATTATTAGTTGGCGTTATATAGAGTAAACACTTGACTTCTCCCTAGAAAACAATGAGATAATAGAGAGGAAAGCTAATCTGAATGAAGGTGAGGGCAAGTGATGAAATATGTAAAGCTCGGAAATACTGGACTGGATGTTTCACGAATTTGTCTTGGCTGTATGAGTTTTGGAGATGTGAGTAGATGGAATCATCCATGGCTACTAGATGAAGAGAATAGTCGTCCAATTATTAAAAAGGCGCTAGATCTCGGGATTAACTTTTTTGACACTGCGAATATTTATTCAACAGGCGTAAGCGAGGAAATTGTTGGTCGCGCGCTTAAGGACTATACGAATAGACATGATGTTGTAATCGCAACTAAAGTGTTTTTCAAAATGCAAGAAGGACCTAACGGTGGTGGACTGTCACGGAAAGCAATAATGCATGAAGTAGATAACAGCTTAAAGCGTCTAGGAACAGACTATATCGATTTATATCAAATTCACCGCTGGGATTACAACACGCCGATTGAAGAAACGATGGAAGCTCTTCACGATGTAGTTAAGGCAGGAAAAGTAAGATACATAGGAGCATCGGCAATGTATGCGTGGCAATTTCAAAAAGCGCTTCATGTTGCAGAGAAGAATGGCTGGACACGTTTCGTCGCAATGCAAAATCATATGAATCTAATCTACCGCGAAGAAGAACGCGAGATGATGCCGCTTTGTAAGGAGGAAGGGATTGGTGTTATTCCATATAGCCCTTTAGCCTCTGGAAGACTTGCAAGAGAGTGGAGTACAACAACCTATCGTTCGCAAACTGATCCAGCACAAAAGATGAAATACGATGCAACGGCTGAAACTGATTACTTAATCGCTGAGGTTGTGTCAAGGATTGCGAAGGAACATGGTGTACCTCGTTCACATGTATCGCTTGCGTGGCTATTGCAGAAGGAAAGTGTAACTGCTCCGATTATTGGCGTAACGAGCATACAACAGCTTGAGGAATGCGTAGGTTCGATTAATTTCCAGCTAAGTGACGAAGAAATCGTCGCACTAGAGGAACGATATATTCCCCATAAAGTCGTAGGAGCATTGTAATACAACTTAATTAATGCCATTAAATAACTTAGCCCATACCATATGAAAGTACTTTCTGAATGCTATATATCTCTAGCGACAGAAGGTCCAGCTCATCTTGGATGGGCTTTTATATTATTAGTATTGGAGTAGGATGAAATATTGAAAGCAGCAGAGTGGAAAAATGTATTGAATAAATTCACACCAATATGTATAATTATTCACTATGATGAATGAATATACGAAATAATCTGAGACTTACATTCATCCCATCTATAAAATAGAAGGGGGCTTAACAATTAACTATGAAGCATACCGTATTTATTGACGGCCAAGCTGGAACGACTGGTTTAAGGCTTGCTGAGGAGCTGTCAGCACGGACAGACATTGAATTACTGCATATTGCTGCTAATAAAAGAAAGGATGCAGACGAAAGACGTAAATATTTCAATGAGGCAGACCTTGTCTTTCTCTGCTTGCCTGATGCAGCTGCGCAGGAAGCAATAGGGCTGATCGAAAATCCGCATACGAAAGTTATCGATACGAGTACTGCATTTAGAACTAACCGGGACTGGGTATTTGGTATGCCAGAGCTGAAGGGACAACGTGAGCGAATTACTGCCGCAACTAGAGTATCAGTACCTGGCTGTCATGCAACAGGCTTTATTCTTTCGCTCAAACCTCTCATTGAAGCAGGTATTTTGCCTATAGATTATCCAGTCAGCTGCTATTCAGTAACAGGCTATTCAGGAGCAGGGAAGAGTGGGATCGAGGAGTATAGGCTTGCACATGCTGATCCACAATCTAAGCTCCATGTGCCGCGACACTACGCATTGCATCTTCAGCATAAGCACCTACCTGAAATGACAGCCTTCACCGGACTACAATTTGCACCGATATTTACGCCGATCAAAGCTAATTATGCACAGGGGATTGCGATGTCGATCCCATTAGTCAGTCGTTTGCTAAGTAATAAAGCATCGGCACAAGATATTCATCAAACATTTGTGACATATTACGAAGATGAACAATTTGTCCGGGTTATGCCGTATCAATCTCAATCGTTGCTAGATGAAGGTCATTTTGTTATTACGGAATGCAATAATACGAATGCATTAGAGATATTTGTATTTGGTAATGATGAGCATATTACGATTATGTCTAGATACGATAATTTAGGGAAAGGAGCATCAGGAGCCGCCATGCAAAATATGAATCTGATGCTTGGGTGTGATGAGGGGATGGGCTTACTTCGTTAAACATATCTAGTGCTAAGTGGACTATTGTCTAATGGTGACCCTTGTACCAACAGGCACCAATGACGCTAGCTGAACAACATCATCATTATACATCCGAATACAGCCGCTAGACACTTGATGCCCGATCGAAGCAGGGTTGTTCGTACCATGTATGCCATAATGTGGCTTAGATAGCCCCATCCAAAATGCACCGAACGGTCCACCAGGATTACGTTGCTTATTAATAATTGTAAACTCACCGACTGGAGTTTGAGAGACCATCCTGCCAATGCCTACTGGAAAGCCTCGCACAACGATATTATTATCTAATAAATATAGCATGCGATCAGACAGGTCTACGATGATTCTGTAATTCGCCATAAGATCTAACCTCCTTCGTATATACATATGTGGATAATTGCGGAGGAGAGTGGGCATATAGTCAACTTAGCGACTATATTTATTGTAATAGTGACTTAACGCCAGCAGCGGAAAGATATAGCGATAGCTATCATAATGCACATAGAAATTTCCAGGCAAGCCCGCTCCAGTAGGATAGTAGCTTTGCCAGCCTTCGTTATTAATTAATGACATTAATAATTTAATACCTTTATTTATTTGTGGCGTTGGAGTATCATGTACAGCAATTAGTGCATCCAGCGCCCAAGCAGTTTGCGAAGGCGTGCTGTAATGGAGTGGAATATAGGTCATATCACGATCACTTTGACATGACTCGCCCCAGCCACCGTCACTATTTTGAATGCTGTTTAGCCATCGTACCGCATGCTGAACGCCTTCTTCATTAGCCCCAACGCCTACAGCCATTAGTCCTGTTAATGCAGCCCAAGTGCCGTAAATGTAACAAATTCCCCATTTACCATACCATGCTCCGTCAGCCTCTTGATTGTTCATCAGCCACTGTACGCCTCGCTTAATCTGTTGGTTATGCTGTGTAAGCTCGCTATAACGTCCCAAATATTGTAGTGTTCGCCCTGTAAGATCAGCGGTAGAAGGGTCAATCGCTGCAGCTTTCGCTCCGTCAAGTGCGATCCATGTAAGCATGGGATTACTTACTCCTTTTTCAAAGGCTGGCCAGCCACCATCCTTGTTTTGCATTGACAACAGCCAATCTAAGCCTACTTTAGCGGCATTATGGAATTGAGTATTACGCTGAGCAAGGCGATGTATTGCACGAAGTACAGCAGTGGTATCGTCCACATCGGGATTTATACTATTCGATTCTGAAAATCCCCAGCCGCCTGGCGCAGCATCTGGATTATGCAGACTCCAGTCTCCCTTTTTCGTATGCTGTTGGTTTAGTAAATACTTATTAGCACGAAGGAGCGATGAATGATTAAAGGGAACATTAGCCTCTTGCAATGCATAGCTAATTAGCGCAGTATCCCAGATCGTAGACGGAGAGTTTTGAATAGTGACTCTATTACTTGCGCTTCTGCCTTGCATGTCTAGTAAGCCTTGCACAGCATTTACGATCAACTCGGACCTTGAATCGTAGCCAAGTGCAAGCAATGCGAATATCATTAGAATGGTGCAGCTAGCATAGCTATATAGGGTTCCATCTTGTTCAATTCGTTCTAGCATGTAGCTTTCTGCCTTCTCTAGCGCGATCTGACGTAGCGTAGAGCCTAGCAGACGTTGACTACTAGACTGTAGATGCTCACGCATTTGCTCATAAGCACGCACTATTTCAGCGTCAAGGTCAACATGTGTATCTGCAAAATCAATGATCTCCGCAAGTTGTAGTTGATCAGCACGAGAATTAGTGGACAGCAGCTCTTTTAGACTAACATCAGATGATAAATTAAAGTCGAGTGTAGCCATGATGATCATAGGAATAAGATGAACTCGTGAGTAGCCAGAAAATTCAAAGAGATTAACTGGAGCAGTGGTTGGGATAAGCATGATCTCAATTGGGATCGACAGTATTGCCTTTGGCCAAGGTATTTGTCCAGTTGCAGCTAGAATGGCTTTACTTAATAATCCTTTACTGCGTGTGATGCCTCCGCGGTTCACAATATAGGTTCTTGCCTTCACCATATGGTCATCGTCATATTTACTATAGCCTGAGAGAAGCAGGGCATAATAATTGTCGATTGTTGCTGTAAGATTGCCGTTATGCTCATCGGCATATAGCTGCCAGTAGCCATCCCGATGCTGATCTTTAGCAATTCTGCTATGTAGCTGCTGAATTAATTCTTCTTGTTCGTAGTTGAGCAGACGCAGCACAATAATGACATAAGCATCGATGATTGTGCCATTGTCGAAGGTAAAGACCCATGTACCATTAGGCTGCTGGCGACGCAAAAGCTTTTCAACTAGTTCTTGAATAGCAGGCTGAACATCGATAAGCTCGCGATTGCTAGTAATCATATTTCACCTCCTTGGTACAGTATATTGTTACTTGGTCAGGTTCATGTTTGATAGTAAGAGAGAAAATAAAGTGGGGGATGGCGCTTACAATATGATCTAAAAAAATTTTAGTTTCGCTATTTACCGATAGGCGATGTTGGAGTATGATAATTTATGTAGAAATTTATATTTTATTCCAGTATTGACACGACTTAATATGTCACTCATGGCGCTAGGCAATCTCAATTTACTTTTTTGCCACTGGACCACGTATAACGACTACGAATGACCTCTTCTGATTTACTCACGGTTCAAACCTAGGAACCTATGAAACCTCACCTTGTTACCTATCTCTAATTTTCTGCACACATAACACATCATTGACTTGATTAAACTGGCCAGCAAACAACTGTATAACACAGTTTATTTATTGTGCTCGTATATTGCTCGGCTGGAGGATTCGGCGATTCAGCATCGCAGCTTTTATATATTAACTGATGCAATCTATTTTATTTAGTTGAGAGGATGAATGAGATGAGTCTAGTTATGAATAGTGTGGGGAATGCTCCAGGCATTAATATTCAAGCGTTTATTGATCTTACTTTGTTAAACTGTGATCTGAAAGGTGTTTATCAATACCAAGTGATTGATGCTGAGGATGAGAAAGACAAGGAAACTAAAACAAAAGTACTTGTTATGCCAACAAGTGCTAAGCCGCAAAGCATGACACTTGATCTGTTAATCAAAGATATTAATAAGATCATACAATCTTTCGGTGGTGGGCCAGAGGTAAGTGCTGAAAGCATGAAGGGTACGCTTGAATCGATGGGACTTGGAGCGATCGCTAATATTGAAGTGCAAATTAGACAGCTATTTATTTACGTGGACAAATCAAGCAAACCAGAAAATACAAAGCCGTGTGAATATGCCTTCAATTTTGTCATCCTAAATCCTGTAGATCCAGAAGAAAGCCTGAACATATTCAACATTAAGCAGCTTGGACTCGCAGTATTCAACACGGACCGCAAAAAAATTATTGAACGCATGCAGCTTGAAAATATTGATGAGCTCCTAGCTTAGCTTAAGAGAAGGGGAACTCAAAATATGAACAAGGGCGATGCTGAATCCACTTTTGAACCACTTTCAGTTACTGACACTACTTCCACAAAATCATTAACCGTCGCATTTAATAGCGAGTTTTATATTAAGAATGCACTGTTCCAACTGGTATTTCTTCATAATGAGAAGGGAACCTCCCTTGCTGCCCAATGGATAAACCGAGATTTCTCCTTTGAAATGAATGATGTAGCAGCGTATTTCGGTATCGAATTTCCTGATTGGTTGAACTTTGAACTCTTTATCGAAACGGTTAGGCTGAAATATTCTACGATAAACAGCCAGTTGAATTTTCAAGCTTCCATTCGTAATTTCGGGAAATTCATATTAGATTCATCAATCGAGCCAAAGAAGGATTCCCGTAATTATACGCTTACGATGAATTTTGATCGTAAGCTAGAATTAACACAGCTGCCGATCATCGGTCAATTCTGTGACCCAGGAGATGGCTTTCACTTTAAATCAATCGGATTGAAATATACACCATCTGTAGAGCTTGTATTTTCCTTTATCTCACAGCTTATCATTAAACAATACCCTTTAGATGTGAATGTCGATTATGTGCAGTCGTTAAAACCAAAGCCACCGCGTAATATGCAGCTATTGCAAGAAAATGAAGCTCAAGCAGGGGGCAATAAAATTTACTGGCTAGAAATAAATAAAGGGCTTAGCGTACTCTATTTCTCCAAAATAGGGGTAAGCTTGCAAGAATCGCGACTAACATTTTATTTGGATGCCAGCTTTACAATTGCAATCTTAAGACTGGACTTCTATGAGCTCTATGTATCTACTTCTTTGAAAAAGTTATCGGATATCCATTTCGGCTTAAGTGGGCTAATGGCGTCACTTCATACGCCCGCATTCAGCCTTACAGGTGGATTATACAAAGCACCAGACTCAGTCCTGTATAACGGTGTGCTCGGCTTGAAAATTAGTCAATACGGCTTTCAAGCGATCGGTTCTTACGGTGAGATGCCGGGCAGCGGTGAGAAGACCTTTTTCGCATATTTGATGTTAGGTGTACCACTTGGTGGCCCGCCGCAATTTTTCGTAAATGGCTTAGCGCTTGGCTTTGGTGTAAATCGCACGCTCATGCTGCCCGGGTTAGAAGGGGTTAGAAAGTTTCCACTTGTTGCAGCAGCGGCAGGAGACGATTCAGAGTTAAAGCCTAATACGCCGCCTTCACAAGCGTTAAGTGCATTAAGTGAAGCCATTAAGCCTGAATCTGGTCAGTACTTTTTGTCGGCTGGTATTCGCTTCTTAACGTACGGTGTGCTTGAGGTGTTTGCATTGTTAAATATTGAGCTTGGTAAGCGACTAGTTATCTCATTGCTTGGCGTTGCCAATGCTTCTATTCCACCGAAGGTAGACGGGGTAAGCCCAATCGTTCGAGCAGAATTAGCAGTGAAGATGTCGTTTGACCCAAGCCAAGGTGAAATATTTTTAGGCGCTCAATTAACCGATCGATCGTATTTATTTCACCCTTCCTGTAAGCTAACTGGCGGGTTTGCCATTGCATTTTGGTTCGCAGGGGAATATGCAGGAGATTTTATTGTAACGCTTGGAGGCTGTCATCATCCCGAATTTCACAATATTCATTATCCGACGGTCGCACCGCTTGGTGTGTCTTGGGTCATTAATGACAATATTTCGGTTAAAGGGGAGGCGTACTTCGCCTTAACGCCATCCTGCATGATGGCAGGAGCGAGTTTAAACCTATTGTTTGAACTAGGCAATCTCAAAGCTTGGTTTTCCGCTGCGGCAGACTTCATCTTAAAATGGAAGCCGTTTTTCTACCAAGCGAGAGTTCATGTAAGCGTTGGTGCGTCATATCGAATTAGTATTTTTGGTATAGGTAAAACGTTCAAAATTGAGCTTGGAGCTGGACTTACGATTTGGGGGCCTGAGTTTTCTGGCAAGGTTCATATCGATTGGTATATTATTTCGTTCACCATTGGTTTTGGAGCCAATAGTCCAAATGAGCCGGGCCCGATTGACTGGGATGATTTTGCGGGTAGCTTTATTCCTGAAGCTAGTAAGAAATCAGCTGCCAATAATTCATTACGAGCGGCTAGCGACGAGACTCAGCTTAGCAGTGTCAGCATTAGTGATGGTTTATTAGCACAATATGCTACTCACGACGGCAAAACGGCATATGTGGTGGATGGTTATCGAGCGAGCTTCATCATTGAGCAGAAAATGCCTAGCTCTGATCTATTATTCAACGAAACTAGCTTGCTAGATAAAGAGGCTAACTTCGACATTGTACCAATGAACTTAACTAATGTATCTCTGAAGCAGAAGGTAACATTCGAGCATGCTACGGATAAGCAAGCAGTCACGAAGCTTAATGCAACCCCTATACTAAGAAATGCGCCAACCGCACTATGGGGCAAGGTAAAGGACAAGCCTAACGAAGTAGTTCGTCCCAATATGCCAATGGGGATGACGATCACTGCGGATAAGCAGTTTTCAGTCGTCAATCGATTGCCTGCACAGGGTGGTTATAAGGAAGAAATACTAAATGAACGTGAATCGATCACTAGACGCTATACCTATCAACCTCCGATTTTTCCAGAAAAGAAAGAGTACCCTACAGAGCCAGAAGCTAGATTATCACTTATACAGGAAACGATTGGAGCTAATGTGAAGCGAAATGCATTATTACAAGAAACAGCTAGTGCATTTGGTACGTTGGATGCGGTGACATTAGGTTCAATTGCTGTCGATCCGCAAGCCGTTTTGTTTGCAGTACCTCAGCTTCGTACAACAGGTTGTGCTGTATAAGACATATTTAGATTGGGAGATGGAAGATGGGAAACATCATTTCTTTTGCACAGATGTGCGATCCACCGTTAAAAACAGGAAGCTACAAGCTAGAGGTGAGCCCTGAAACGACAATCCAAAACTGTCAGCTTGCTAGTGAATCCATCGATATAACTGTTGCGACCAATCGTTTTTTATTGCCTCCTGATGCCATTTATTCAGTTTATCCACCTCGTGAAGCGGTTGGTAATTACACTGAATGCTTACCACATATCGTGCTTAATCGCCGTACGTTACCGTGGGAGCAGCAATTGCTATCATCTTACCCATCGATGCCTTGGCTCGCGCTACTCGTTTTTCATGAAGACGAAGGGATTGCATTAATCGAAGGTAATTGCAAGGAGGCGATTACCCCCGAGGTCGATGTGTTCGTTCCTGCATTGACATTGCAAGATTATGAGAAAGCCAATGCGCCATGCACCTACATTCATATTCCAACGGATTTATTGAATGATATATTGCCATATGCCGATGATCTGACTCTGCTCGCACATAGTAAAGGGGTAAGCTTGGACGATAAAGTAACCGATGCCTCGGTAAGGGATGATTGGTTTGCCACGGTCGTTACAAATAGGTTTTGTCTAGAGCCCAAAAATGAAAGTCAAGTGCTACGACATATCGCATGTCTTGTTTCGCTTGAAGGCTATGAGCATTGCCTAGAAAACAAGGAAGAACGGGACAAAGCCTTAAGTGGTACACAAACTGCGAGAATGATCGTGCTGTCCAGCTGGTACTTCTCCATGTCGAAAGCGCCATTTGATTTTGGCTCGACCTTTGCTTCACTTGATGCGGCAATGATGACCCCCCAATATTCAGGTAGCAATCCAACAATTCAGCAGCTAAGTAAGCTTGGATATTTTCCGCTTAACCACCATATTCGTGATGGAAGTCAAACGGTTTCATGGTATCAGTCTCCGTTCATTCCATATGCTGAGCCAAAACATGATCCACGTTATGTACGCTTTGCGGATCAGCTGCTGGCCTACGACCCAGAGATAGGAATGATGGACATTAGCTATGCTAGTGCATGGCAGCTTGGTAAATCTCTTGCTCTAGCAGATCAAGCCTTTGCCCAAAAGCTTTATGCTTGGCGTCAAAGCAATCAACAGACGGCTGTAACTGCCGTATATCACGGGCTGCTGCAGCTACACTTATTTTCAGAACCTCAAGCCAATTTGATGAGATGGCAAGATCACGAGGGGCAGGATTGGAATGTGGAAGCGTTACAGTGCTGGAAACCTATCGAATTTGCTGAACCCCAGCAACAGGACTATCTAGGACAGCAATTTATCCAAGCAAGACGTAAACAACAACATTCTAACTTCCTGCAGCACGATGATTCCGATGACATGTTTGACTATAACGTAAGCGAAGATGCGCATACCAGCGCCACTAACAGTAAACAGGTGCTATCGCATCAGTTAAAGCAGCGCTACAGATCACTATTACAAGAGGTGATTGATCATGCAAGCAAGGAATGATTGGGAAACCTATTCCCAAACAATCCGCTCTCACATCTATCGTTCATTAGGAGGACTTGCTGCTAATGCTGCTGATCAGCACATTGATCCTACCAATAACGAGGATGAGCTAATATCCTGGCTTAGTGAAGTTATGCTAATGAACCGCGTTCCGTTTCATTACTTAGTTCCGGCTGAAAGATTTTTGCCGACAAATTCAGTTCGCTTTTTTTATGTGAATCCCAATTGGCAGCAAGCACTCATTGATGGGGCATGCAGCTTAGGTAGAAATGCCACAACAGATTTATCGCATGATGTTCAGCTAATAGAAGCGGTATTTGCTTCAATTGGTAAACGTATGAAGGCGGTACGACCGCTATTGCAGCGTAAAACAGTAGTGCCCGATGAACTGGAGCAAGGAGTAGAGGTGATCGGTGGCTTCGTGCTTCGCTCTCCATTAGTTCGAGGCTGGAGAGGTCTGGAATTTCAAGCTTTTCCAGAGCATGGCGATCAGCCATTACGTGCGTTACGGATCGAGCTTCTATCCGATGAGGTATTAGTTGCTTTGTTTGAAGGAGTTCCTTATAAGGTGGAGATTGCACAGCCGCCTGAAGGTTTTTATTTTGGGTTTAATCATATTAACGGTTCATATTATAAGCGGTTAAGAAGCTTTGAAACTGGAGAGCTGTTAGCTGAAACCGACACCGTTGAAGTTGTAGTACACGATGAAAAGCTGCGGACGATTGATGTTCGTGCTACCGCAAACAACATAGCAACGTTTTTTAATAAGGAACAATTAACTTCAGCCGAGTTTGCACTTCAGATGATCAAAACGCCGTACATTGGTCGAATTGTACGAGAAGATCGTAAAGAAACCAATTAACCATGTAAAGAAGGGTGATCGTATATGTATTCATTTCTATCAAAATTTCACAATTCTGTATTAAACCAAATTGATGATGTACAGGGCTATTTGGAGCTGGATTTTAATGATGATGAGCATTATCAATTTTTCCTTGAGCAGTTTGGCGGTTTAGAGACGCTAGAAGAAAAGAATGGGGTACATTTCGTGAGAAAGCTAGAGCAGCTTCGAGATACTCCTCTTCTTCGCACATCCACGCTTAGAGAGGATGGCTACCATCAAGGTCCTGAGGATCGAATGGCGATTCAGAACATGATTTTTCAGCCCGTAGTTTCACTTCAAGACAACAAAGTTGGTGCAGTTAGTAATTCCGATAAAGGCTTAACGGCGGCAGAGATCATTGAAGAATATACCGAGAAAAAATCTCGTATTGGTGTATCGACTGTTCTATATGATGTGACGAATGGCGTGCAGCTTCGCAGTGTTGCTCAGAGTGTAAGCGATTCTTATAACTTTAACGGAGTAATTGAAGCAGATTATGCAAGTTATTTTGAAGATAAACCAAGGGAATTTTTGATTACTAGCTCCTTTTATTGTACGAATAGTGAAGAGGATAGCGCCGAGCTTCGTTCGCTGAAAGGATATGTCACTAAGTCAGTAGCCTTTACGCTCAAGGGTAATGACGAGATTATTAAATCCTTTAAACTTAACGCACCTGTTATTAGTGAAGCACATCGGAACGATCCTAACCATACCCAAGTGAAAATCGCTTATCGTCGAGAAGGAGCAATACCAGATTACGATTATTCCAATGACGATGAGCCATTTATCGATGGAGATAATAAAAAAATTCTTGTACGAGTACCTTTTTCGGTAACAGTTGAGGCTCAAAAGGGTTGGTGGATCTCTGGATTCGATAAAAAATACGGTTATCGCATGTGGATAAAAAATATGGTTAATGGAATTATTAACCATTACTGTAACTACGACGATATTGTTCAAAAGCAAGAGGAATTTGACGAGGAACATCGTTGTACGAAAATGACCTTTATTTTCCCTGATAATTGGCGCAATATTTTGGATTATTCAACCGTCGGATATCAAGCATATGATTCGGTAGATTTCTATAACAGCTTCGCTATTCTTATGTCATCAAAGGAACTTACGATGCCAGTAAGTGTATCTGTCAAAAGCGACGGAAAAGATTACGACTTACTAAATATTAAAAGTGCAAAATTATTTATTCAGTGGGGTTGTATTGCACGAGATACTGAGATTGTAATGGCTGATGGAACGATAAAACGCGCTGATGAAATATCGATTGGTGAATATGTGAGAAGTGCTGATGGTGACAGCGTGCAAGTACTTAAAGTGCTTTCTGGCTATGAAAGTGAGCTATTTAAAGTATGTACCGCTAATCGCTTCGTACGTATGACACATGATCATCCAGTCGCTACCGAGCATGGCATTCTGCCTGCCAGCGATCTTCAGCCTGGCATGTTAATCAAAACAATCGATGGGCTAGAGCAGGTAACAGCAGCGGACTGGTGCGAATATCGAAACAAGGTATACAATTTTGAATTTGAAAAAGAAACGCTTATTATCGGTAACGGGATGATCATTGGAGATTCGTTGCTGCAAGGAAAAATGCTGCAAAGCAAAGTGAAGGAGCTGACTGTAAATGAGGCTTAATTTTCATTATTTCACAACTAAATTTATTGCCATTCGAGCGGGGTATTCTGAGCAGGAGGCACAAACCATTGCCGCAACCAGTCAGTTCATTAACGATAATCATCAACCAGCTCCGTTATATTTACCGAAGGAAAACGTTTCTGAACAATTGATTAAACGCAAGCTTTGCGAGTATGACGCTGCAAGAGGGCTATACAAAGTTCCATTAAAACTGACGGCGATCGAAGACGAGAATGATTTTAAGGCATTAGAAAATGTAGCCAATCAAAAAGAAATTTTCATTCCATATTATTATTTCGCGGATACCGTTCAAAAAGATAAAGAAAATTACTCCATCACAGCGATTGAGACGCTGCAATCTAGCAAACTATTTGAAAGGCTGTTCCTACAGGCTAGTGAACATAATCACTCACCTTTACATGATGCAGGGGAAGAGCTGTCACCTACTAAGCTTCAAGCATTACGAAGATTAGGTGTTCTGCTTCACATTGCAGCAGATAGCTTTTCATTTACTCCATTCAATGGGTATCAAAGCGACGGTAACGAGTGGAATATTGTTGAAGTTCGAGATACGAGAACCTTCAAAAATATTACTGACCAATATGATCCTAAGAAATACGAGGATTATCCTGAAGTGGGGAAATATCGAACCAGTACCGTAAGTGAGGATTATAATCGGCAGTTTATACTAAGACTTGGTTTCGTGGGCAATAGCTTCACACGAATTAATAATGACTACTATGCGAAAGCAGCTTATGCAATCTACACCTTCCTCAATAATTTTGTAGGGAAAGAGCCATCTTTACAAAATTGGCGAGATAATATACTACCCGTTTTATTGAAATGCTGGAATACCGATCAAAACAGCTATGCAGAATTGAAAAAGCATTGGAATAGTCAAACCGATCTCGATTTCGACTACGATCCAAACGTAGTGCGACAAGCAATCGTCAATTACGATAGAGACTTATCACCAGAGCAGCAGAGCTACTTTGATTTCTTGCTGGCACTACAAGATGTGAAGGACGAAGTGGTAGGTAAAGATAAGGGGGCGGACAATTTGTTAACTGTTAATGAATCTACTGAAGAAATTACGTTTAATGTTTCACAGCCTAAATTTTGCGGGGATAGCTATGAACTGAAAATTTCAAGCGTGTTCCCTTCAAAGCTAGCTGCAATTGGCATGACCATTACTATTTTTAATGTAGAAACACAAGAGCAAATTCACTCCGAAAGTCATCGCTATAAAAACACCGACACCGTAGATGAAAAAGTAGATCTAAGCATTCCTGAGCAATCTCAAAAGCTGTTAGCTAAAGTCGATTACGTATGGTCTGACGGAAACGGCTCGTATTCAAAGTCGTACAAGCATAAGTACGAGATTATTGGCAATGCAGACTTAGTGAAGAAGCTAGAGCTTATTCAACCACGGAGTGAAAACGAGCGTCCAGCAATTCAAATCGTTAACGGAACAGAGAGTATTAGTGCAGATTACAGCTATCCGAAAAATGCACAATATACTTCGCAGGAGGGCATAGAGCAGATCGACCTTTTCGTGCCGATTGATTATCAAATTAAGCTTGTGGACGGATATAAACTATACTCTTACGAGGATTTATTAATCACATTAACGACACCAGACGGAAAAACATACAAATATTGCAATAACAAGAAGTATATCAGCATTACCAAGGATAAAGAAACAGGTACGCTTCATATTAAAGCGGAGGACGAGTGGAAAAATAGACTGCCTGTAAAAAGCTTCGCTGCTAGCAGTGCCAAGCTAAAGCTAGCTATTTCAATTGAGATTGAGGTTATTTCCGATATAGAAGACGGCTATCGTGTATTTATTGTGGATACACAAGCTGATCATTCATTAGTTACAGCAATAGAATATCTATGGAACGTATAGAGAGGTATCCTATGGAGAAATCAAGCTCAGTCTTGTGTATTCCAATTAAGGTGCAGGCTATGATGGTAGGGAAGAGCCCAGCGAAGAAGATTTTTGCTAATATCGCCGATGATTATTCCCGCTTCAGTATTAACCCTTTAGGCGACTATGTTCCGTCAGGAATTATGAACGACAAGTCCACAGAAAAGTCAGGTGTGCATCTGCATTGGATGCTGCCTGACAGTCTTCGCCAAGGCTGGCAGAAAAACGATGAAAGTGCACCTGAATATTTGGAGGTCCCCAATCGCTGGGTAGTTACTCGAATATTGTCACGGAATGAAGAGCCCACTAAGCTGGAATTTAAGCATTGGATGGTCGAAAGTGATGCTTTGGAATTTGAAAGTAAGCCTGAACTCGGCAATGAGGGAAGCTTAACGTATCCTAAGCTTGATGATCCTTCTTTTCCTTATCGTATTCTTGGTCGTTCCTATCCGTATGATGCAATTATGCCTGAGCCGGAGGAGCGCCTAGACAACTTAACTGCGCTCGGTCCCGGTAATCCTGAATTTTCAGTGATCTATCCGTTCAGTCATAATGTATTCGGCTTTTACGACGATTTACTAGATGCAGCAGGTGTGCGCTATGAAAATATTGGGATCAGCTATGTCGTGCGAGGCTATTACGAGGATGAGCTAGACATCATTCAATCTGCAGAAATGTGTATGGAGCAGCTAGGATGGGCAGCACCCAAGGTGATGCAATATCCAGCAACAATTGCTTTACATGGGGTAATTACCGGTCTAGATTGGATCGATGATCGCAAAGATTATAACAGTGAAATTATCGATAATCTAAAGCAGCCTGAGCTCGCAGTTGGCAATACTTCAGCAGAAGCAGCAGCAGCACTGCAAGCTGTGCATGATCCAGCTAATGAACATACGATGCGATTATTACTGCATGATCATAGTCATAAGCTATTAAGTCTAAATGGAATATACCAGACCGATTACAGCGATCATGAACGACGATTTGGTGTTCAGGCTGAGAAGCGAGCATACAAGCTGCAAAGCACAATCAATGACTCGAGCTATTCAGACTTACCTGTTCTTACCCCAGAGGAGCAAATCGTTTTTCGAAATTTGCAGGCTGGGATCGGTGAGCTCTATTCACTGCACTTTGCTATTCATGCGAAACGACTGCTGATATATGATCTTTGGTGCAAATATATGACCAAGGCACTCGTTACTGACATCATTGAGAAAAAAGAAGCGGAGAAGCTGATGCTTATTTATGAAGAGCAAATTGAGCAGGAGCTTGAGGTATTGCAGCAATTGGAGCAAGAAGCAGATGAGAAACATGATCGGATAGTTCAGCTTGAAAATCAATTCATTCACCATGCTAGCTTCGAATTACAGCAAGCCGAAAATGGACGTTATTATGAGCCCAATCCACCAGTATTGCTAATGGCTGGCGCAAAGCGTGGCAGTCTGTTCCAAGCTAAAAATAGAGAGCAGTTATTAAAGTGTAGATTACTTCACCAATGCATTACCGCTCTGAAATTTCAATTTTCCTTAAGAGGTCAGCAATATGAGGCAATCATTCATGCTAACGAAGTAGTAAGTAACGCCGATGCAGTAGGGAATTACGGAAAGCTATTACAAGAAGCAGCGTTATTTGCGGAAAATAGCGCCCCAACTATCGCACAATTAATTGGCGAACAGCTTCAGTTATTGCCTTTTTCTGAGGATGAGCGCAAATCGTTAATTGAATCCATTCAACAGGTGCAGCGGAGTCTGAATGAAGGAATGGTATTGTTAGGACAAAGCTTTCCTGATCGCAGCTTCCTGCAAGTTTGGAAGGGGCCTTGGAATCCGGTCATTTTATGCTGGCGAGGCATCTATTACCCCGATCTAGAGCTAGTAGGAAGTAAGCCTACGTTAAGCCATTGGTCATTCCAGTATAACGACTATCGCTATATTGGAACGATGGATACGAAAAATGCAGTTGCGATGGAAGGTAAAATCCTACTTAGTCCACATATTGCTGAGCAATTGAAGGCGTTGAGCGTTAAGCAACTAGGCAAGGACAATATGCTGAATGAATTAGACAATTTAGATTACTTATCTCAAGCGCTGGATGGCTTTAATGATCGATTACTCATGAGTCAGCTTACGCTGCGCTTTCCAATAATGGTGCTTAAGAAGGGAAGTGCACAGCTAGCGGATAAGGTTCGGGCTGCTCTTGCTTCAACGGAATATGAGAAGCCGTTGTTTAATACTTTTTTCTCACCTTTACGCGGAGGATTTTTCAAGTTTGATGAGCTGAGACTTATCGATACATTCGGACAATTTCAACAAATTACCGTTTCCGACTATGCAGTTGCTGAAAATATGAGGAGAGAGCAGCAGCAAATAAGGGACAGATATATTATGCTACCGCCACGGTTTGTCCAGCCTACACGTCTTGATTTTAACTGGTTACAAGCGCGAAGTAAGGAAATATGCGATTTTAATTTACCAGACTCTCCGATCTGTGGCTGGCTCATTCCTAATCATGCCGATAGTAGCTTACTAGTTTATGACGAAGCTGGGAATATGCTGGGCAGCTTAGTAGTAACAGTATACGAGCGTAATGCAGTACAGTGGAGGAATGCTCCGGGCATAACGATTAACAATGGCGGCATATTATTTGCTGGTCAGTCACATCCTTTACCGACAACGATGAATCCAGAGATGAAGGCGTTTTTATCGGAAATTTTGCGACGCAGTTATGAGCAGCAGGAGGATGTACTAACACCGCTGTTACAAATTATTGATTCGGCACTATGGGATATTCATGGCGCCTCTACTTCCAATGCAACTGGATTGAGTCTATATGTCGGTAAGCCATTAGTTTTAGCAAAGGCTTCTATTAAGCTAGAGCAATGCGGGCCACCTGCAGCATATAAAAGCATCGACAAGACTGCGAAAAAGCCTCAGCCGATTCCTGATATTTCACTTAAGCAGTTTCAGATGCCGTTATGGGTGGGAGAGAAGCATCATAGCGGTGACGGTGTAATTGGCTTCTTCCAATTGGATGGAGACAGTGAATATCGCCAGTTTAACAGTGCTTTCGTAGAAAAAGACAGACAGTCTGACTACTTAAAATGCAATAATGAAATCTCGATTTCCGCTAATGAGCACGCTGAAGCAAAGACATTGTCACTTATTTTGGATCCGATGGCGAGTATTCATCTCATTAGTGGTATGCTGCCAGTGTATGAGCAGCGAATACCACCAGATCGCATTGAGACCGCGCTAGCGAATCTGTTTCTTACTCTATATGCGGGACCGATGCTCGTTGGAGAAGAAAATTATGTCATGCCTTTAACTAATTTGCCTGAGCGGAAATGGTCGTTTATTACACCGCAAGACATTGAAAATTGGATTGAAACCGATAAACTGTCGCCTTCTAATGAAAATGCCTTTCTCGCGAAGCCACCTTATCGTGCGGTAGAGGGATGGCTGAAATTGAACATACAGGAGGTACCGAAAAACAATGAGTAATAAATGCCGCTACCTGCTTGATGTTGCGAATAATACGATCGAGGTGAACGATCATACGATTTTGGATCATGATAATCCTGTAAGAAATGAGCTCGTGTTTCAGTTTCTTAATCCAGACCGTGTTCAATCAATCTTATTTAATAATCCGAAAATGCTGTCTGCTGAAACCATTCTCAAAAAGCTGCAAAGCGGTGAAAAGGTTGTAGATACCTCATATATTCGATTCTTCTTTCCAATCGGGAAGGATGTAGGAGATTTTATTGATGAGCAGCGTGGTTTTCTAATCAATTTTGAGACAGAGTCTGATGATTGGTCGGTTGCCCAAGGAATTATTGAGGGAAATTATATTAGCTTTGTAGTAAGCTGCTATAACCAAAAGATAATCAAAACGTTGTTTAGCGTTTATTTCACATGTAAAAATATTCAATCCTATGCGCCTGTTGGCTCGACATATGTGTATGCAGATATTCAAAATGTCGTCGGGATTGAGGATGACATTAAAGTATTTCCAATTCAAAAAAAGCTTGCTTTGCCTCAGATCAACAGCTTTACTAGCATCAAAACGACGACTAGCCGTAATGAAGCAGTAACACTCAAGTGGCTAACGAGTGGGGTTGCTGAAGGACAGCTTAATCCTGGAGAAACCAATATTTTCTCTTTACCAACGGCTAGCTTAAATGTTAAAGTCAATCGCAATATCGAATACCGCCTCACCGTGAAGGGAAATAATCTAGAGCGGGCGGAATCTATTAATCTATATTTACATCCGCCACGCATCAATCGTCTGGATTATGATCCAGCAACGAGAATGGTGAAGTGGGATACCCAATACAGTGAGGCGCAGCAGCTGGCAATTGGCACTAGCGTGACGAAGGTAGATGACAAAGGGGAGCTGGAGGTGGCTTCTATTCCTACTAAGCCTCAGCTCACATTACGAACCGAGGGATATCTTTATGCGCAAGTTGCTGCCCTTAATTTACTAGGCTACACCTTTAGTAGTACTCAGCTATTTCGAAGCTGGACCTCTCAGTATAGTCAATATAGCTATACTAAGTGGCAATGGGAAACAAAGGAGATTCATGATGTGAAGCTGCAAATTACAGAGGATGGAACGCTGTGGTATGATGCTTCTACATTAAGCTCGGGGGAATTTGAATACGTCTCCGCTCAGCCGATCCTAAAAGCTCAATTATTAGGCAAGCAATCTGACGGTACTGCCTTCTGTCTTGTGTTGGAAGGAGGTGAATCGTAGTGGATCGTCTAATTCAAGCAAATGTGATTGGCGATAAATCAATTGTCTTAAGTGAGCGTAACGGTGACCAAGAGATTGTTATTCGCAATTCCCTCGATATTGAGCTTGTCAATGTCAGCTGTATTGCCAATGCGTTATTTTATAACAATTTAGATCCAGGCGAACCAATTCCAGATATTGATGATAAGCAAGACAAAGTGTCCGTGATCTATGTTCACTTTCCATTAGGTGAAGGCGATGCTTACTTGACGACGAAGGAATGGGCGAAAAAAATGCGCTGCTACGCTCCATTTAACTGGGGAGTAGAACAAGCTGAGGATGACAACTACGGAGGATATTTCAAGCTGTATCCGATTTCTGATTATGATCTAGAGCCAAGAGAAAAGCTATATATAAGCATTAGCGATCTCATTTCCTTCGGTGAGTTGGAGAAGATGGTGTATGTGGCAGTACGATTCACGAATATTCCGATGAGCGACGCGAACACATTGCATGATACGGTTGCTGTTAGCGCTGAAGTTGCTAGGGATACCGTTAATTCAGTGAGCTCTATTAAAGAGTTATCTGTATTCGATACAGATTATTTAGCGTACTTTAAGAGGCGCTCGCCGCTATCGATTATGAGCTTCTCCTGCAATCGCACTAAGGTTGCTATAGGTGACACGGTGAAGCTGTCTTGGACAATCGTCGGTGACGCAGTAACATGCATGCTTACGCCAGGCGACATTCCCGTAAACAAAGCGGGGAGTATCGAGCTGGAGGTAAGTAGCGATACAACTTTTCGCTTATATGCAATTGGCGAGAATGAACAGATTACCCGTACTGCGACCGTGTATGTAGAGAAACCTGTCATCGTTTCCTTTACTGATGATTGCGTCGATCATAAAACTACTTATAATAAGCCTGTAAAATTATCGTATCAGTTAGAAAATTGCTACAGCGCCTATCTAAACGAAGGGATTGGTCGTTTAGATGGTAACACAATATCGGTCATACCGAAAAAAGCGAAAACGACCTATACGTTAAGCTGTCTTGGCAGGGAGGGGCTTGTACAGAAATCAATTACGATAATCGTTACGGACTTCTTACAAGTAAATTGGGTTGGGTTCTCACGAGCTAAAAATAGTGACGGAACCTATACGTACTATATTAATTGGGATGTCGTCAATTGCTTAACAATTACGCTGACAACCTCAGACTCTAAAATACGAAGCTCTAATCAACCAAGCGGTAATATTTCATTTCCTAGTAACATTCCGGACCTCAAGCTTACACTACATTGCACCGGTACTGGTGAACAGAAGATAGACCGAGCATACGAATATGATTGACAAAATACAGATGTTATAGCTATTGTTAAATTATTCCTAAATAGCTCCTGCTCGTAGGGGCTTATTTCCCTATTTAACAAAGTTGCTGTGGAATTATTGATATTGTTTTGAACGGTATAGCTTATAACATCCATAATCGGAGGTATCCCAATTGTATATTAATACTGCATCAATTAAACAATTTCTGCATGGAGAAACACCATCTGACATCACATTGAACCACTATGTATCTCAGCACCTAAAGCTTTATTCGGAGATTGAACCAGAAGTTAGAGCGTTTGTCCCTGAGAGTGATCATGTAGAACGATTAACAACCACAGTAGCGCAAATAAAGGAGAAGTATCGTGATCAAGCAAAGCCTGCATTGTATGGAATTCCAGTAGCGATAAAAGATTTATTTCACATCGACGGATGGCAAACTCGTGCAGGCTCTAGCTTACCATCTTCTCTACTTACTGGAGAGGAAGGGCAGTTCATCAAACGACTCCGCGAGCTTGGCGTAATACTTGCAGGTAAAACAGTAACTGAGGAATTTGCTTATGCTAGTTCCATTCCTACTGTAAATCCACACAATCCAAATCATTCACCAGGAGGCTCCAGTGCTGGTTCAGCAGCAGCGGTTGCTGCAGGTCTATGTCCACTGGCGATCGGAACACAAACATTACGCTCTGTTATCGCACCCGCTTCCTTTTGCGGTGTAGTAGGGTTTAAACCTAGCTATGGACGTATCCCGATAGACGGTTTACAATTACTTTCACCTTCCTATGATACGGTCGGCCTTTTTGCCCAAGACATCGAAAGCATGGAATACTTCGCCCAGCATGTTATATTCGATTGGAGCACATTTACGGATCAAAAAGAAACACTCCCAGTCGTTGGCATTCCGAAGGGAAAATATATGGAACTGATGTTTGACGATGTGAAATTCACCTTCCAACAGCAAGTACATCAATTAGAGGAAGCTGGTATACAGGTAAAAAGAGTCGATATGCCGTGGGATGATGATTTTATATTCGGTAGCGATATGTTGCATTTTGTTCAAGCTGAAATGGCAATCGTACATGAGTCGTATATGGCTCAATATGAACATCTGTATGGAGTAAGTGTGCATGATGGGATATTGAATGGTAGAACGATTGAGCGAAGCAAGCTAGACGAATATCGTTCTAAACAGCTAATTATGCGCCAAAAAATTAATGATGTCCAAGTAACAGAAGGGGTAGACATATGGATATCTCCAGCTCAGGGGGGATTTCCACCAACAATCGGAAAAGGAAATGGGTACGGAGGAATGACACAAATATGGTCTTATGCAGGATGTCCTGAAATCAGTATTCCTGCAGCGATCGTGAATGGTTTACCATTGGGGTTTCAATGTATTAGCAGTTACGGTCAGGATGAACAGCTCATTTACTGGTCAAAAAAAATCAGTCGTCTATTAAACAAATATGAGGTACACAAGTAAGTCGTGTGGAGGAACACATGAATAGTGAAAGAATACAAAGCATTGACGGTTTAAGAGGCTTTAGTCTGTTAGGCATATTATTAGTAAATATGTTTAGCTTTCAATTCGATACTCCCTTTAAGCAAGTGATTCAAGATGCAAGCCTTAGTAACGAAATCGCTTATTATTTTACGAAGATATTTGCAGAAGGGACATTCTATCCGTTATTTTCATTTATATTCGGTTATTCGCTTATAGGGCTAATTTCTTCGATTTATCGTCAAAATTTAAGGTTGTATCCCGTATTACTTCGGCGAGCATTCGGCTTAATTGTTATCGGATTAATTCATTACATATTACTGTGGAGTGGAGATATTCTACTGAATTACGGGTTAACCTTGTTAGTTTTACTAATGTGTATTAAAGCAACGCCAAAAGTAAGAGTGATCGTTGCGTACGTATGTATTGGTATTGCAGTGCTTGCAACCGGATTAACCTATGCAGTAAGTCATTTGGAAAGTGACAATGTTGCGGCTTTTGCAACACTTGAGGCGCTGCAGTATGGAACCTACTTAGAAGTAGTGGATAATCGCTTGTTATTTAAAGTTCCGGAATCATTGCCATATATTGTAGCGGTATTTTCCCATATCTTTAATAGTTGCTTTACAGTTGTTGTAATATTACCGTTCGCATTATTCGGTATGAACGCTGCTCAGCGAGGGGATTTCAAGGTGCAGCAAGTCGCTGTCGCTAGTGGAAAGTTACACTGGATTTACTTAGTCATTGCAGGCTTACTACTTAAATCCTGCATTCTACTAGATTCTACTATCGGTTCATTCCTGTTTGTCGGCGGGGGATATGTATTAACGTTCGGGTATATTAGACTGTTTATTTGGTTGTTTGATAAGCTGTTCCACGCAAGGCTCCGTAAGTTCTTTACTAGTCTTGGCAAAATGAGCTTAACCAATTATTTAGTTCAATCCCTCGTATGCACAACGATCTTTTATGGATATGGGCTAGGTCAATTTGGTAAGCTAGGCGTTGCACTTGGAATTCTCATCGCTGTTGTCTTATATATTCTTCAAGGGCTGATCAGCTCGTGGTACGTAAATCACTTCAAGCAGGGTCCAGTGGAGTTTGTCTTGAGAAAGTGGACATATTGGGGACGTAAGCGCCAATCCTCAGCAGGTGTTAGCCAGCAGCAGCATATGTAAGCTAGCTTGTAGCTCACCTTACAATCAATACTAAAGTTTGCGGAAGCAGGTAATAGGAAAAATAGCCCTATGCCTGCTTTTTTGTTGTTGACACGACACCAAAAGGTGTCATATAATCAAAAGAGACACCAAAAGGTGTCCAATGTATATGTGTAGTGGCAATGATGTCGATGATTCAATTAGTTCCAGCTTAGCAAAGCTACTTAGGAGAGAGTGTTGTGAGCAATAACGACCAGCAGCGAGATGTATTTGATGCGATTGCAGATCCAACTAGACGCCGATTGATTCAACTGTTAGCTCAAGGGGATGAATTCCCACTTCATGAGCTAACCGTTCAATTTTCTATGGGCAGAACAGCAGTATCTAAGCATTTGGCCATTCTTAAAGAAGCTGGTTTGGTAACAGATCGAAAGGTAGGCAGAGAAACAAGATTTAGCTTAAATGCAACACCACTTCGAGAGGTACAGGACTGGGTAGCTTATTACAGTAAATTTTGGCATACCAATATGCTGCGCTTGAACCAGCTATTAGAGGAGGATGAATGATGAGTTTGAAATTAGAATTAGATTTTCAGTATACAACAACGATTGAGAAGCTATGGGCAGCATTAACTGATTCCAAAAAGCTTGAAAAATGGGTGTTACCGAATAATTTTGAGCCGACTGTCGGATATAAATTTCAGTTCCGTGCACAGCCTAATGAGTATTGGGATGGCTTAATCGACGGAGAGGTATTAATTGTAGATGAACCAACGAAGCTTTCTTATAGCTGGGCAAGCGGCAATGAGAAGCATACTGTTGTATGGACATTGCAGGACTTAGGCGATGGCAAAGTTAATTTGCATCTTGAACAAACAGGCTTCTCTAATATTCATGGCTTGAACGGTGCGAAGCATGGCTGGAGTGGATGGTTAGGTCAGCTTGATAAAGCTTTAGACTAATTAGCTAAAAAAATACTCGAGCTCATCTAGTTTTTGTGCTGAGCAGAGGATATGCCTAATTGAAAAGCAAATAAAATGCCTTCTACTGAGTATGCAGCCATTTTACATGATAAGAAGCCTCTTAGTTTTCGCAAAAGTTGGGTCAATTTTTATGCAATAGCGAAGGGATGGTTTTCGTGAGTCAATTTAGACAAGAATATATTTCGATTTCGTCTGCAAGAGAAAATAATCTTAACAATGTCTCGTTACGTATCCCCAAACGTAAAATTACGATATTTACAGGTGTTTCTGGCTCGGGTAAGTCTTCAATTGTGTTCGATACGATTGCCGCTGAGTCTTCAAGATTGTTAAATGAAAACTTTAGTATGTTTGTTCGTAGCTTTCTCCCCCGATACCCACAGCCTGATGCCGATGCCATTGAAAATTTAAGCATGGCAGTCATTGTTGATCAGAAGCGACTAGGCGGTGGTTCTCATTCCACGATGGGGACGATTACAGATATTTCGCCAATATTACGCTTACTGTTTTCAAGAGTAGGGCAGCCGCATGTCGGTGAAGCTCACCGCTTCTCATTTAACGATCCGCATGGCATGTGTCCTGAGTGTAACGGAATTGGACGAAAGCTCGGGGTCGATATGAATAAAGCGGTCGATATGAGCAAGTCGTTGAAAGAAGGAGCAATTATGCTGCCTGACTACGGGGTAGAAGGCTGGGAGTGGAATCTACTTGTACAGTCAGGAGATTTTGATATAGATAAAAAGCTGAATGAATACGCCGACGAGGAGCTTGAGCTGCTGTTATATGGCAAAGCAAGGAAGGTTAAGATGGACTTCGCTGGTAAAGCAACGAATATTACAGTCGAAGGTGTTATCGAGAAATTTACTAACAAATATATTAAGCAAGATGTTAAGAGCAAATCCGAACGCACGCAAAAGACAGTGGCTCCATTTATTACTGAAGGACGCTGTCCAAGCTGTCATGGAGCTCGCCTCAATCAAGCTGCACTGAACTGTAAAATTAATGAGCTCAACATTGCTCAAATGTCTGCAATGGAGGTTGGGCAATTAATAAACGTTGTTCGAGCTATCGATGCTCCTGTAGCTGCTCCGATCATTAAATCGTTAACCGAGCGACTACAGCATTTGGTTGATATTGGGCTAGACTATCTGACACTGGATCGTGAAACAGACACATTATCTGGTGGTGAATCACAGCGTGTTAAGATGGTTAAACACTTAAGCGGCAGCCTAGTTGATGTTACCTATATCTTTGATGAGCCAAGCGTTGGCTTACACCCACGAGATGTGCATCGACTGAATGAGCTGCTAGTTAAGCTGCGTGATAAAGGAAACACCGTTATCGTCGTCGAGCATGATCCTGATGTTATTAAAATCGCTGATCATATCGTAGATGTAGGACCGCATGCGGGTAGTCACGGAGGAAATATTGTATATGAAGGCAGCTATGAAGGATTACTCCAATCAGGCACATTAACTGGGAACTTTATGAAGCGACCACTACAATTGAAAAGTGATAGCAGAAATCATACAGGCAAGCTGACTATTCAACATGCAACAATGCACAATTTACGTGATGTAAGTGTCGATATACCGACGGGCGTATTAACGGTTGTAACAGGTGTAGCAGGCTCAGGTAAAAGCACCCTGATAAATAAAATCTTTCTAGGGGAGCATCCTGAAGCGATTGTTATAGATCAATCAGCAGTTGGCGTGTCCACTCGTTCTAATCCGGCAACGTATACAGGGATTATGGATGATGTACGCAAAGCCTTTGCTTCTGCAAATAAAGTAAATCAAGGCTTGTTCAGCTTTAACTCCAAGGGAGCATGTGAAAACTGCCAAGGACTTGGTGTAGTGTATACTGACCTAGCTTTTCTTGAAAGCGTCAAGCTGCCTTGTGAGGTATGTGGTGGCAAACGATTTAAGGAAGAGGTATTAGAGTATAAGCTGAATGGCAAATCTATCGCTGATGTACTGGATATGACGGTTGAGCAAGCGCTAGAGTTTTTCGAATTGAAAGAGGTTAAACGTAAGCTGCAAGCGATGAATGATGTAGGACTAAACTATATTAAGCTAGGCCAGCCACTAAGTACGCTGTCGGGCGGTGAATGTCAACGTATTAAGCTTGCAAGCGAGCTGCATAAGCAAGGCAGTATTTACGTGATGGATGAGCCGACGACTGGCTTGCATATGTCAGATATCGGACTGCTATTAAAATTGCTAAATCGCTTAGTCGATAGTGGCAATACCGTCATTGTTATTGAGCATAATTTGGATGTTATTAGTCAAGCGGATTGGATCATAGATATGGGGCCAGATGGAGGAAGCAAGGGCGGTCAGGTTGTATTCCAAGGAACGCCACAGCAAATTATCCATAGTGAGCAGTCGATTACAGGCAAATACTTGAAGTAGAATGATCAATCGTAGGGAGTTGAAGGTATGGGGTTCTTTGGTGATATGTTTGCAGTGTTCAAAAAGCGTGAAATTACATTTGTGAAAAGCCAGCAAGAATCGAGGGATGTTTATTCCTTTATTTTCAATCAAGCGGATGATATATCGTGGCAAGGTGGGCAATATAGCTTATTTACGATTTCTCATAAAAAAGTTAAGCAGCCGACAAAGCCATTCAGTATATCTTCTTCTCCAACAGAAGGTATCGTACAAATTACAACGCGAATTGGAGACCATCCAAGTCAATATAAGCAAGCGCTGCTGGAGCTAAAACCAGGAATGAAAATTAAAATGAGTGGGGCACTTGGTGCATTTAAGCTTGATGAGAGCCAGCCTTCGCTGTTAATCGCAGGTGGGATAGGCGTTACACCGTTTCGTGCGATGCTTAAGCAGTTAGCAAGTCAAGGGACTAAGCCAACTGCCAAGCTGCAGCTACTCTATCTAGATAGTAGTCAATCCTATTTATTTACAGATGAGCTTAATGCTCTTGCTAAGCAATTGTCTATCGAAATCCAGTATCTAATCACTACTGATGAGCTTAATCAGTCGATCGACACGTTTATTTCAACACATCGAAGCAATGGACAATTTTTCATCGCTGGAGCAAAAGCATTGGTGGAGGACGTCTCATCGTATCTGCAATCTCAAAATATATCTAAATCAAGCATCAAGAAAGATTCGTTCTTTGGCTATTAGAATGAATGTGAAATAACTACGCTGAACGATGTTACGTAGTTCACTTAGTCTATAGCTAGCTTGCAAAAAGGCTCTCGTCCGTTTGGGATGAGAGCCTGATTATATTTGGCATTTTAATACGATTACATTCGTACTAACTCTAAAAATGCTCCGCCACCATAAAGTAATATAGTATTTACGTCCTTAATAAAGAAAATGCTTCGATTATCCTTTTCATCTGACGCGACCACTTCAACTACACTATCACCAGTTAGCCCCAGCTGCTCGAAAGTTACTCGATAATTTTGCTCAAAATCAGCTTTTGATACCGTAGTTTCTGTATACGTCGGATTATTAATCGTCGTATCTAAATAATCGAGGCTGTCACCAAAGCCAGTTGCGTTTGTTTCTGTAAATGTAACCTCACGAGTTAATATTCCTTCGATATCTTCCGTGCTATATGTGCCAACAGGAGCAAATGCAGCGGCCTTATTAATTTTCCATTGACCATAGTATGATACTTCCGATGATTCGCCTTCAGTAGAAGATTCATTCCCTGCATCATTATTTGTCGCTGGGATCGTTGGTGTTGCTACAACTGGAGTTGCAGTTGCTGAAGCATTTTCATTATTGGAAGCTTGCTTCGTACAACCAAGCAAACTAGCGCTAATTAGAACAGTTGTCGCAAGTGTAAGCATGACTTTTTTGTTCATTATGTGAGCCTCCTAACAATAACTCGTCGCCAATTGAATAATTGCACGATCGGTTAGCCTATAGTAACAAATCAATAACAACAATGCAATTTTATGGAGATAAAGCAGTAGAACTCTCTATCAATATTGGTTATGATTACTATAAACGATTGGCGTAAGTTATTGATTTGTATGAGCTTGGAGAGGATGAGCAAAGTGAATTTTGAATTGACGTTCGTACCCGATATCCATCAACTATATGATGCAAAGCGTGGATATGGCTTTGCTATTGCAGTAATGAGATCTAAGACAGAGGATATGAGAGATTCATGGCCAGGAGATTATTTTGAACCGATGGTTCCCTCACTGCTGATTGACGTGCCTAACGGCAATTATGAGGTGAAGCTAATGATTGGCTCAGCTACAGAAGCTGCTGATGTAACAGTAAAAGAAGGTCTTGGGCGATTGAAGCTTTATCAAGTGACAACTGAGCCAGGTGAAACGATAACAAAATCATTTGCTGTTCATGTTCAAGATGGTCAGTTAAAGCTTGCATTTGCTGGCAAGTCTCCGATCGTACAGCAGGTTTCAATTAGAAGAGATGCTAGCATTCCAACGATCTTTCTAACTGGTGACTCCACCGTAACAGATCAGCCTTCAGGACATTTTCCTTACACGGGTTGGGGGCAAATGATCGGGTTATTTCTTAATGAAAAGATCGCTGTCGCCAATCATGCTTGCTCCGGTAGAAGCAGTAAAAGCTTTATCGTAGAAACTCGACTAAACCGTGTTGCCAAAAAGCTTCGTAGGGGAGATTACTTAGCGGTGCAATTCGCCCACAACGATGAGAAAGAAGGCGAGATGGGCACGGACCCCTTTACAACCTATCAGCAATATCTTAAGCAATATATTGAGCTTGCAAGAGAAAAGGAAGCTTATCCGATCTTAATTGCACCGATGCATCGGCGTGTATTCCAGGAGGATGGCAGCATTGAAAATACACATGGAGAATATATCGAGGCCATGTGCCAGCTGGCGATAGAGGAGAGTGTGCCGTTTGTTGATTTGGCTGCACTAAGCAAGACCTATTTCGAGCAGCTAGGAGCAGAGCTTACAAAGCGTATTTTTCTATGGACGAAAGCTGGCGAGTATGATTATTTACCTGAAGGGACGGAGGACAATACGCATTTCCGTGAATATGGAGCGTTCCAAATCGCTCGCTTAATTACCGAAGGAGTTACTACAGCAGGTGTTCAACTTATGCAGCATATTATACCCGCTACAGAAATTAATGAGCTACAGCATAAATTTGAACGAAATGATCTGGTGAAGTAGACGGAACAGGCTTTCTATAGCCAACATTTTGTGACATTTAGACACCATTTTGTACATGCGTCTGGTGAGAGCAGGGATGATGTTTACTTTAGCATTATTCAGCCAGAATGGGACAAAATCAAGACGATAGTATTTAATGAATTTAATGATTAATGGGATTAACTATATTGAATTAGAAGACGTTATTACCGTAAGGTATCGATATTATAAAGACGTCAAGAAATCACTTTTGTTGATAGAGCAAGAGTGATTTCTTGGCGTCCTTCGCTTTACATTCGTGTTAAATGGTTTCAGTGGCGGAGCTTGATGACTCTACCTTTAAGTTTGAGCTGCAACAATTACTGACAGACGATAATTTGACGGACAAAGCTACCTTTGCGCGTCGTACAGCGATCGACAACTGTTAAGCCAAGCTCTGCTAGCATATGATCGATATCTGCAACGGATACAATAACCACCTTATTAGCAATTCGTCTTGCATGCATTAGTAGATCATATTGACTATCTTCTGTCGCATGAGAGAAGTGATTGTACGGCAAATCCAATATCGCCACGTCGTAATGCTCAGTAACGAGTGATATATCCCCGCAAACAACGTCGGTTTGCATATCAAAATGCTTCAAATTCTCCCTAGTACCTCGTACGACGAAATGATTAATATCTCGTCCGACAATATCAACATCCATCGATAACGCCTCAACTAATACCGTTCCAATCCCACAGCATGGGTCAATAACCGTTACATCCTCTGGGTTCGGCACAGCAATATTCGCGATAGCTCGTGCTACTCGGGTGCTCAGGGCGATGGAATAGCTTTTCGGCTTATGCATATGGTGTAGCCATAAAGCTTTACTTTTTTTATATTTGCCAAAATACCAATGTCCACCGAGTGTAATAACCCCGAACTCAATATCTGGTTCCCGCATATCCGCTTCTCCGTCAATCGCCATCCCTAGCTCACGTTCGATGCTTCGACGCTCATCATATTCAACCTTGCAGCTGCTGTTATCTAACTCATCACTTTTAACAAAGTTTATCTTAAAGGTTTGATTTTGCAGATCGATTTGCTCCACTTGTTCTACAATATCTGAAATAGAATCCCCTTCATATAGTACTTCCAGACGTTCGCGCATAAACGGACTTCGATCCTGATGAATTTCAATCGGTGAAATAATATATGATTGATCACTTTGTTGGCCAAAGAACGCTCGCGTTTCTAAATGAAATAATTCCGTTTCCTCTGGTCGATAGCCATAGGTATAAATAAATTGACCGCTCATATAGTCATCCTTTTCTATACTGAAACTTTACTGTAAACATTTATTATACTTGATATGTTGAAAATAAGACAGTTCATAAAAAGTTGGCAATAGGGGATATTATTGATGAATTGGCTATAAATGTGAGGTGATATTCGTGAAGCAAAAGGAAAATCAAGCTAAAAAGCAATTGCCAATCAACAAGGTGGAGGATGTTGAATTCGCTCAAGAGCTGGCGGACCAGGAGGATTTAGAGGCTCTAAAAAGAGCACAGGAAGCTGACCGCAGACAACAATCTTAAGTTTATGAATAGGGACAACATATTCCAAACAAAGGGTCAGTGACTCTTTGTTTGGATGAAATATTTTTCCAAATTACCGAAATCGTTGATATAATTTGATCTATGTAGGCACTTATCCTGAAATTAGAGGTGATCTCATCATGGATCAAAGCAAGGTTCGGCACATTGCTCTCTCATTACCTGAAGCAGAGGAAGCGACTCACTGGGGAAAAGCATCATTTCGAGTAAGAAATAAAATTTTTACAATTATTCAGAGCGACTTAAGAACGATTACAGTGAAAACAACTAGTGAAGAAAGAGAGATATATACAAGAGCTAATCCAGAGACATATTCCATTACTGAATCCTTTGCAAATATGAATTATATGCATATTAATTTGGACACTGCTCCCGATGAAGAAGTTATAACTCTAATCCAAAGTGCCTGGTGTAACGTAGCACCGAAGAAGCTAGTTAAAGAATTTGTAAGTAATCAAAATACATAATATCTTTCTCCTCCAATAGACATAATAAGCTTCGTAACCAATTTATGATATCGATAAAGGAGAAGATGACATGTCGTCCAAAAACAAGATCGTAAAAGCAGAAGCTGAGCCAGCAAAGGTAAAATCTGTCGTTGATACGGAAAACGAATTTGCCACAGAATTTGGTGAAGGATTGTATGGGGGACAGGCTAGAGAAGCGTTTAAACAGCAGCAAGCAAAACAAAAGTCTAGTTTGGATTAAGTTTAAGACCAACATCGCCTCGCTATAATTGCCTGGCGATGTTTTTTCTGTATAACGAAATGAATATTATTCCTTGACTGTTTTTCTTTTTCTCAAATTGCTATAATATAGGAAGTCACTATCGAATTGCTAGTACTAGTGATAGATCCCATAGATTGAAAGGAGTTTTTGTTTTCGCAGAAGATCGAGATAGAGAGAGAATTCAACATAAATTGGAGGATAAGAGTTTTGGAAAATCATAGAACTACAGCATCGGAACAGCATCAACAGCAAACAACGTATAAAGTTATACCTATTTTATTCGCTATGTTGATCAGTGGTTTTATCGGTCTTTTCGGTGAAACCGCACTTAATGTTGCTTTAACACCACTAATGACCATATTAGAAGTTGATCCAACGACAATTCAATGGTTAACGACAGGCTACTTGCTAGTTATGGGTATTCTAGTACCTGTGTCTGGCTTGCTCTTACAATGGTTTTCGACACGGCAATTATTTACAACCTCATTATTGTTTTCGATATCAGGAACGATTGTTGCTGCGCTAGCTGGTAGCTTCGAAGTATTGCTAGCGGCACGTGTACTGCAAGCAATCGGAACGGCAATTTTGCTGCCGCTTATGTTTAATACGATATTAGTTATTTTTCCAATTGAAAAACGCGGTTCAGCTATGGGCTTTATCGGTCTTGTTATTATGTTTGCACCGGCAATTGGACCGAGTGTGTCAGGTGTAATTCTAGAGCACTTGAGCTGGAACTGGATCTTCTGGGTATGCTTGCCGTTTTTCTTCATTTCTATCATTTGCGGCTTATTATTTTTACCGAATATTTCTGAAGTTACCAAGCCGAAAATTGATATACTCTCATTAATCCTTTCGACATTAGGATTTGGCGGCATCGTATATGGATTTAGTAGCTTGGGTGGACATGGAGAGTCAAGTGGAGGAATGGGCGATCCGATCGTAATTCTAACAATGGTCATCGGCGTACTTTCGCTATTGTTATTCTGTATTCGTCAGTTCAAAGTGAAAGAGCCTGTTATGGATCTTCGCGCATTTAAGTACCCAATGTTCACTTTGGGACTAATCCTAATCTTTATTGCGATGATGATGTTATTATCATCTATGCTTATTTTACCAATGTACTTGCAGCAAGGTTTGGCAGTTACTGCATTGACCGTTGGACTTGTTTTATTGCCAGGTAGCTTACTGAACGGTTTCTTATCACCGATTATGGGAAGACTGTTTGATGCATTCGGTCCAACATGGCTTGTACGAATCGGATTACTCATTGTATCTATCGTGTTATTCGTATACACAGGCATTAAACCGACAACTTCATTAATTACAATTGCCATACTACATGTACTGATGATGATTGGTATTTCGATGATTATGATGCCAGCACAAACAAACGGCTTGAACCAGCTACCACCGCGTTTCTATCCACATGGTACAGCGATCATGAATACACTGCAGCAGGTGTCTGGCGCGATCGGTACAGCCGTTGCAGTTAGTATTTTGAGCTCTGGACAAGCTAAATTTTTACGTGGCGTGGCAGACCCAGAGAATCCGGACAATATTTTGGCTGGTCTTACCTCTGGCGTTCAAGGAGCATTTATCTTTGCACTAGTGCTTTCACTTACCGGACTAGTGATCTCTTTCTTTATTAAACGTGTAAAAGTTGAAGGAACGCGCTCCAATCAAGGGTCCATGCATTAATCATTTGTTGAGCTGTAGTTGGTTAGTAAACCTAAGCAAGAAATATAAGCTCTAGTAGCGTGATATTTCAACCAAAACAACATCAAGGTTTTCACAAAAATAGCTATGCAGTTTTGCATGGCTATTTTTATCGAAGCATGCACGCATTCGATTTATTAAATGAAATATATTACAATTAACTAAGGACTAGGACACTGCTCGTATAATAATATGTGTGCATATTTAAGGAGATTTACATGATTACAATTACATCGTCACCGTTTAATAAAGAAATGCAAGCTAGACTAGCCAATATTCATGATACTTATCACGCCAATGAGCTTTCGCAAAAGCCTTTAGAAGAATTACCACCAGTTATTCATCTTATTGAAGTAGATGGAGAATTAGCAGGTTATGGTGTTGTCTGGGAGTTATCTTCACCTAAGGAATTGATTCAGAAGGCTGAGCAATATTATTTTAGTGATGATGAAAAGTATTTGCAGAAGGATTTTTATATTGAGATCAAAAATAGTAAAAACTATGTTTTTATTGAAGCGATTGATATCTTAAAGGATTTTGAAGGTAATGGTTATGCTAAGCATTTCGTAAATTGGCTGAAGGAAAAGTATCCAAATAAACGGATGTATGTATACTCGATCGATAAATCACAGAATTTCTGGTTTAAGCAAGACTTTCAGGTATTAGGAAAAACAGCTTGGATGACATATAACTAATGAGTATTGTTTACACCAAAACGATATCGAAGGATGTGTTGAAGATGAAAATTACTTATTTAGGGCATTCTGGATTTTTAGTGGAAGGTGCCGGTAAACGTATTGTCATTGATCCATTTCTATCAGGCAATCCATTAGCTAAGCTGCCTGCGGACGAAATTAAAGCCGATCTTATCGTGCTAACACATGGTCATAGCGATCATTCTAGTGATGCGGCTGCGATTGCATTAGCAAACGATTGTCCAATCGTCGCAGTATTTGAGCTAGCTGCACTTCTGAGTCGTTCAGGGGCTTCAACAATTGGCATGAATACAGGTGGTACGTACTCATTTACCGATGAGATCAGTATTAAGCTGGTACCTGCTTTCCATAGCTCCTCGTTCGAGCTAGACGGAGTCGTTCACTATGCTGGACAAGCTCAGGGCATCCTGCTAACGATGGGCGACAAAGTGTTCTATCATATGGGGGATACAGCTTTATTCTCTGATATCAAATTAATTGGAGACATGAACAATATTGATGTTGCTGCTGTCCCGATTGGCGATCATTTTACGATGGGGCCGAAGGAAGGATTGCGTGCATCAGCTTGGACCAAAGCAAAGCATATTATCCCAATTCATTTCAATACATTCCCACCGATTGTTCAGGATGCTAAGTCATTTGTGCAATCCTTGAGCGAGCAGGGTCAAATCGGCCATGAATTGACTTCTGGCCAATCTGTTGAGATTTAGAGCAGGATCTAGAAACTTCTGAGATGAGGATTAAGTGATGTATACTGGACCTACCGCTTTACATGCCGTACTCAATCCCAAGTACCTAGAGTACGCGTTAAGCAAGCTTTATGATATTGGTGAATGGAAGGAATGTAAATATTGGCTGCGTGGATTAAACGATACTTATCGAATTCACACAGTCAGCGGCTATTATATTCTGCGTGTTTACCGCTGCTCGATTAATGAGACTGCTGTATCGTACGAGCTGAACTTGTTAAAACAGCTAAACGAGGCTTTATATGCTTCAAATACGAAGGTATCTGAGGCAATCTCTCAAAAGGACGGCAGCTTATATACCGTTCTGGAAGCACCTGAAGGGAAACGAGTTGCTACGATCTTCCGATATATTGATGGCACTGAGAACGTGTTACATGATGAGCAATCGTGTTACTTTTTCGGACGATCAGCTGCCGAACTACATGCTGCCATGGATACCATTGAGTTTGAGCAATCTCGATATCAGCTAGACACAAGCTTTCTAATCAGTCAGCCACTAGAGCGTATTGTGAACTATATTGGTGAGCAGCATCAAGCGAATTCATTTTTGAAGGAATACGCCCACAGCTTAGTTGAACAAATGAATGCTGCAACTAGCCAAGGGTTAGACTGGGGCATTTGTCATGGCGATATGCACGGCAATAACAATGCGTTCCAAATCGGAGATAGCTTCACTCATTATGATTTTGAGTGGGCTGCTAAAGGATGGCGTGCCTACGATTTGGCACAGGTTCGAGGTAGAAAGCGTCTGCCAGAGGATAAGAAAGATCTACTATGGAATGCGTTAATGTCAGGCTACCGATCGGTGAGAGCATTCTCTGAACAGGATGAAGCTGCGATTGAACTATTCATGAAAGCACGGCGTTTCTGGGTAATGGGACTAGATGTAGAGTTCATTGAAACTGACAGTGGTGCACTTGATTATTCTGATGATTGGCTAGATGGTTTTATCGAGGAATTTTCTTAGAGCTCCTTATTGAATAAGTGAAATTATGGACTTATATTAAGATTTCACCGTATCATCCCGATGGATCCAATATTATAAGAAGTAAACAGAACAGACTTTCCAAAAGCATTGGAGGTAGCTATTCATAGCTGCCTCTTTTTTGTGTATAAACTTGTAAATAAAGGAGGATTTAACAATGAATAAGTCGAATGATAAGGTTATTGTTATACGAAATTGGATAGATGAAGAGCTCGCTATTCAGTTTCCCTATGATACCGATTGGTATGCTCGTATGCGCAAATTTGTAGGTAAGCGCTGGGATAGTCTGAACAAGCAATGGCTCGTACCACTGAATAGGAACTCGATCGCAAGCTTTTGTCATTACTTCGAGGATGCTCCAGTGGAGATTGTTGATAAAGACTTGCTAAAGCTGCATCCTGAATTGATGAAGCTACGAAGTCTTGATGATTTACAAGCGTTAGCTCGACTAGAGCAATATATTAAACAGAAGGGCTATAGTTTGAATACAAGACGGGCATACATGGGTCACGCTAATCGCTTTTTGAATACTGTAACGGTATCTTTTCAGGATATAACCGCCCAGCATATTCAAGATTATGTTGCTCGACTTATTGATGAAGGTTGCTCCCATACCTTTGTTAACCAGTATATCAGTACGATGAAATTATGGATCAAGCAGGTCGAACGGCGCGCAGGGTTTCAACATATTTGGGTAAGAGCGAAAAAAGAAAAGAAACTGCCCACAGTTCTCTCCCAGTCTGAAGTGTTACGTATTATCGGTGCTGTTACGAATCTTAAGCATCGAACAATACTAACCTTGACTTATTCCGCAGGCTTGCGAGTTGGAGAAGTCGTAAAGTTGAAGCTAAGCGATATTGATACTGAGCGAAGAGTCATACATGTACGGCAAAGTAAAGGTAAAAAGGATCGCTACACTGTACTGTCGGATGCTGCATATAAGCTGTTACAAAGCTACCTCAGTACTGTATATATTGAATCTTATTTATTCCCAAGTGGTAAAGACCTTGATAAAGCAATCCATGTGCGCTCCGTACAAAATATGTTTAATCAAGCTTTACTCAAATCGGGAATTAAAAAACCGGCCTCCGTTCATACATTAAGGCATTCCTTTGCCACTCATTTACTTGAGCAAGGCACTGATCTCCGTTACATACAAGAACTTCTAGGTCACTCCAACCCTAAAACCACGGAGATATATACACACGTCAGCATTAGAGATATCCGCCGCATCCAGAGCCCTTTAGACAGAATAGATATTGAGTAGGTAGCTGGTCGGACAGAGGGAGGGAGAGGATGAGGGGCTTAAGACGTAATGCTCAAATCTAAAGCAATAAATTTAAGCTATTAGAAAAGAAAGAGCACTTATTATTCCCTAGATACAGGCTGAAAGCATAGGGTTACTTAGCTACTCAACATGGTCTTACAGAAACTAAACACAATAAAAAACGAATGGGGACGCCGTCCATGGCTTAACTCGAGGAAGTGTCAGATGAACCATCATATAACACAGCATTAAGCGCAACGTCGCAAGCTCCTCGGTCAGCAGAAGATGATTTCAGAGAAGTATATGCAGCTGACAACCCTGCAAGGCTAAGTCTGCCGACCCGTTGCGCTGCGCTACACTTAAGCCTTTCGGGTTCGCTAA
>Ga0182739_1000119_pt1 | contig 151925 bp, 107 predicted proteins | sample eDN5th30CBELigBY_FD_128873 | JGI IMG/M metagenome (GOLD analysis project Ga0182739, IMG submission 128873) | Enriched backyard soil microbial communities from Emeryville, California, USA - eDNA 5th pass 30_C BE-Lig BY (version 2) (version 2) | ecosystem: Environmental > Terrestrial > Soil >...
GCGTAACGGTTTTTCCCCTCGGGCTCCTTGAGCCAGTCAGGTAAAAGTTTCAGGTCGAGATCGAGAGGCGAATCGCTCATGATGAAGTGGAGATGAAAAAGCGGATCATACGGCAAGCTGCTTTCCGGCTCAACTGCGATTGAAAACAAAATCTTGATTGCCAAAAGCGTCGGCGCTTATTAGGAAACGACTGACTTTGGAATGGCTGACGCCTGTTTTTTAGACTCACTGGCCCGTTTTGCGCTTGCGAAAAGGCGGCGGTTTAAGGCACGACAGGCGGGCTACGATTTAAAGACCAACCCTCAAAGCTGATCCCAACCAACCACGTAATTACAACCAGGAACCGTTATTATGGCAGAAAAATCTATCGAAGAAAAAGTGAAGGACATCATCGTTGAACAGCTCGGCGTCAATGCCGAGCAGGTGACCTCCGAAGCCTCCTTTATTGAAGACCTCGGGGCCGACTCGCTCGATACCGTCGAGCTGGTCATGGCGTTCGAAGAAGAATTTTCGGTGGAAGTCCCCGACGAAGACGCTGAAAAGCTCCAGACCGTCGGCGACGTTGTCAAATACATCGAAGAAAAGGCGAAATAACTTTTTGCACACCCTTTTTCCCTAACGGGAAACCCAGAGAAACCACGGAGCAGCGCTTGTTTGCTCCGTGGTTTTTTTACACCCCGGCCCCGGGGACTGCCTCGGCCGGCTCGCCCGGAACCGTCGGGGCGTCGTTGATGGCGTCGATCAGGGCCCGCAGTTCGCCGAAATGACGGCGGTGCGGCGTGAAAAGCAGGCGCGGCAGGTGGGCGATTTCGGGCTGGTTGACCTCCTCGGGCAGGGCGCAGGTGATCTCGAACCCTCCGGAGATGAGAAGATGGCCGAAGCGCCGGTCGAGGTCGGCGATTCCCTCCGGGGTCAGCGCCTCCTGCAACCGGACGACGAGTTGCCGGCGCACCCAGCGGTAGGAGACGAAGTTTTTGTAAAAATGCCCGATATGCGCCACGGCATCTTCCACATCGCGCGCGAGGTAAAAGAAGTTGAAATCCTCCGGACTCACCAACCCCTGCTTGAGGAGGTGGTCTTTGAGGAACTCCAGGATGGTGACCCAGTAGGTCCCGTCCGGCTTGTCGAGGAGGACGATCGGGAAGATCCTCCCCTTGCCGGTCTGCATGAGGGTGAGGACTTCGAACCCTTCATCCAGCGTGCCGAACCCGCCCGGCAGGAGCGCGATGGCGTGGGTTTCCTTGACGAAGTTGAGCTTGCGCGTGAAGAAATAATTGAAGTTGATCAGCTTCGGGTCGCCATGGATGACCTCGTTGGCCCGCTGCTCGAAGGGGAGGCGGATGTTGAGGCCGAACGATTCCTCGCGCCCTGCCCCTTCCTGTGCCGCGCCCATGATGCCGTCGCCGCCGCCGGTGATCATCATATACCCTTCCTCGCACATCCGGCGGCCGAACTCCCGCGCGACGGCGGATTCCGGCGCGCTCGGCGGGGTCCGCGCGGAACCGAAGACGGCGACCTTGCGCCGCTCGGTGTAACGCCCGAAGACCCGCGCGGCGTAGCGGAGTTCCTTGAGCGCGCGGTTGAAGAGTTTCAGGTCGGCCACGGAGAGGTCGTCGCGCCCGATCTTGAGCGCGGTGACGATCATCTCCTGCACGAGTTGGCACGCCCCCTCGCAGCCGTAATCCATGACGAGATCGCGGATGCGCTGGTCAAAGGCGACGTTTCCGATCGAGCGGGTTTCAATGGGGAGTGAGTCGATTCCCCCGCCGGTGAAGTCTGTGCGATTCAAAATAAAAGGTCCGGTAAAGGTGGTCGGTCCTACCGTACGGTCAGTCGGTCCCGGGCGCAAGCTTCCACTCCATCGTAAAAAAAGAGGATGGCAGGCCTTTCCCTATGCGGCAACTTCTGCTTTGTTGGAGGGAGGAAACGCCCCGCAGCGGCCGCCCTTTTTTTGAGAGCAGTTTTTTAGTCATGATTATTGTCATCAAGCCCAATACGAGTCAGGAAGCGATCGAGGAAGTCATTGCCGGAGTGGCCAAGCTCGGGTACGAGCCGCGTCCGATCTACGGGATTCAGCAGACGGTGGTCGCCGCCATCGGCGACGAGCGGACGCACCACGCCCTCGAAAGCCTGATGGTGCTCCCGCAGGTCGAAAAGGTGATGCGGGTCCAGAAACGGTACAAGCTGGTGAGCCGGGAGTCGCACCCGGAGGATACGGTGATCGACGTCGATGGCGTGCTGGTCGGCGGCGACCGTTTTACGGTCATGGCGGGGCCGTGTTCGGTGGAGGGCGAGGAGCAGCTTTTGAGCACGGCGCGCGCGGTCAAGGCCGCCGGGGCGACGATCCTGCGCGGCGGGGCGTACAAGCCGCGGACCTCTCCCTACGAGTTTCAGGGGCTCGGCAAGCGGGGGCTGGAACTGCTGGCGCTCGCCAAAAAAGAGACGGGGCTCAAGATCATCACCGAAGTGTTGAGCGAGCGCGATGTCGAGCATGTCTCCGGGATGGCCGATATTCTCCAGATCGGTGCGCGCAATGCGCAGAACTTCCAGCTTCTTATTGAAGCGGCCCGTTCGGGCAAGCCGATCCTGCTCAAGCGCGGTTTGAGCCAGAAGATCGACGAATGGCTCCTTTCCGCCGAGTACATCCTCGCGCACGGCAACCCGAACGTGATGCTGTGTGAACGCGGCATCCGCACTTTCGAGACCTACACCCGCAACACGCTTGACCTTTCCGCCGTCGCGGTGGCGAAGATCGAGTCGCACCTGCCGGTGATTGTCGACCCGAGCCAGGGGGCGGGGCGGGCGAGCCTGATTCACCGACTCTGCCGCGGTGCGGTGGCGGTCGGGGCCGACGGGTTGATCGTCGAAGTCCATCCCAACCCGGCCAAGGCATTGAGCGACGGCCAGCAGCAGGTCGACTTCGCCTCGTTTGAAACGTTGATGAGCGAACTGCCGCCTTACCTGGTGCCCGCAGGCAGGCATTTCTAAAGGCTCCCGCCTCTACGGGAGTTGTTCGAGAAGAGCGGCCCGCGATTTCGGGAAGGGGAGGCTTTCCCGAAGCGAATGGTAGGCTGATTCCTCGAAAAAAAGCCCCGAGAGCCGCGCCAGTTCGTTTTCGAAGTGGAGCATCGCCCGGCGGGTCGGGCTCTCCTTTTCCAGCCAGGCGAGCGCCCGTTGCAGGAGTGCGAAAAGCTCCGGCGTCGGGTGTTCCGGCTCAATCATGGCGTCGAGGAGCGCGGCAAAGTAGGCGGCCAGTTCGACGCGCCGGTAGTCGCGCCGCAACCCGTCGTGCGGCGTCAGGAGCGCCGCTTCGCGCAGGGCGTGGATCTCGCTTCGCTGGCTGCGGAGGAGGCCGATCTCCACTTCAAAAAAGAGATCGAGCATCCCGGCAAAGGAGCTTTTGGGCCGTAGCGCGCCGCGCGCCATGGTCTTGAGTTTGCCCAGGTCGCGCGTCAGCCAGGTGAGGATCAGGCTCGTTTCGGAAAAGCGGGTGCGACGGAGCAGGATGGCCGGAGTGGTTTCCATGACGGTGGAAGCGGACAGCCTCCCGCAGCGGCCCCCCGTTTTCCAGCTAAATATCGGTAGGCCCGCGCCGCCCGAATGGATTTCGTCGTCAATCCTCCCTTTTTTTTGACCTGAAATTGCATGACATGAATTTTTGCTTGATGAGAAATTTTTAGAACTTACAAAGAGGGGATGCAATTACGGCCGGAAATGCTGATGCAGCCGCACCCATCCAAAAAGCCTTCGGATCAGATCAGCCTGATCGTCAAAAGGACCCTGCTTACTCAACTCGTCGGAGGTTTGAAAATCTAGGTAGACGTGATGGATCAACAGATTTCAGGCTCCCGCAACGGGAACCGGTGGAGCCTCTGGCTGGCGATGGCGGGCTGCGTAGGTTTTCTTTCCGCCTGTAGCACTCTGCCAAGTTCGGGCCCTTCTCCCGCACGTATCAGGGAGGGGGCCCGCACGCAGGTGAACCCGGGCGAGGCTCCCCGTTATCAGCTTGTCCCGATTTCCCGTCAGGTCATCGACGTGGTGGCCTCCCGGTCGTCGCCGGGATCGCTACCCGATGCAACAACGGAGGCGGTTTCCCATCGTTCCCAGGTCATTACCGCGGGCGACACCGTGGAGGTGACGATCTACGAGTCGGGCGGAGGGCTTTTCGGGGGAGCGACCTCCGAGGGGCCGGGCCGGGGCTCGGGGACGCGCCTTCCCTCCCAGGTGGTGGACCGGACGGGAGAGATCACCGTTCCCTATGCGGGAAGGATTCCCGTCCGGGGCAGGACGCCGCACGCCGTGGAGGATGAAATCACCGCCCGGCTCAAGGAGAAGGCGATCGACCCCCAGGTGGTGGTCGCCATCAGCGAACACAAAGGGGGTGATCTGGTGACCGTCAGCGGCGACGCCCGCAACCCGACCCAGGTGCGCGTCACCCTTGCCGGCACCCGGCTTCTCGACGCGATTGCCGAATGCGGCGGCAGCACGGGGCGGGCCGAAGAAACCAGGGTGACGCTGGTACGGGGCAAACAGGTTCGTCGTTTTCTGTTAAGCGATCTCTTTCACTACCCTTCGCACAACGCCATGCTGGAACCGGGCGACACGATCCTCCTTTCGCTGCAACCCCGCTCCTATCTGGCATTTGGGGCGACCGGTAAAAACGGTCAGTTTCCATTTGACGCCGCCGGGCTTTCGCTGGCGCAGGCCATGGCGCGCTCCGGAGGCCTGCTCGATGGACGGGCGACCCCTTCCGCCGTTTACCTCTACCGTCATGAAAGCGCCCGCATCGCCCGTCGTCTGGCGCATGGGCAAAAGAGCACGGCGGACCGTGGCACGACAGCAGTCATCTACCATCTTGACCTGCATCAACCGGAGGGGTTTTTCCTCGCCCAGCAGTTTCCGATGCAAGACGGCGACCTGATCTTCTTTCCCAACGCCGGGAGTGTCGGCGTCATGAAATTCCTCGAACTCATTAACGCCATCACCGCTCCCGGGCGATCAGGGCTCTCCACGGCCGCTTCAGTGGAACGTCTTTAATCTCTCCTGCTCCCAGATGAACCGACCGTTTCAAGATCTATCGCCTCCCGGAAGGAAGGGAAGGCTTTCCGCCGCCTTTCAGATCCAGGCCCGCGTCATCGGGGCATTGATCCTGCGCGAGATCAAAACACGCTTCTGGCGCAATCGTTTCGGCTACCTCTGGGCCTTCGGGGAACCGGCCTTGCACCTGCTCATCTGGATGGGTGTTTTTCACGCACTCCATCAAAATCGCAGCGCCATCCATGGTGATCACCCGCTGCATTTTCTGGCCATGGGGATCATCCCGTTCTTCCTGTTCCGCCGCGTGGCCGCTTTCATGAGCCGGGCGATCAGCGCCAACCAGGCCCTGCTCGACTACCCGCTGGTGCGACACATCGACCTGATGCTCGCCCGTTTTCTGCTGGAGAGCGCCACCATGCTGGCGGTCGGCTTCATCGCATTCCTTATCCTTGGGCAGCTAGGGATCGCCGGGCCGCCGCGCGATCTGCTCGGCCTGCTGGAAGCCTCCGGGCTGTTGATCCTGTTGGGGCTCGGGTTTGGCGCTTTCAACGCGGTCGCCACCATGCTCTCCCCCGCTTACGACAAGGTGCTGGCGGCCTCCTGGCGTGTTCTCTATTTTACTTCGGGCATCTATTTCCTGGGCGAAAGCCTTCCGCCGGCGATTCTTCGCCTGGTCTCCTTCAACCCGGTCTTTCATGGCATCGAAGCTTTCCGCGAAGCCTATGCAACCGGCTACCAAAGCAGCGCGGCCACGGTGATCTACCCCCTGGTCTGGGCGGCGGTTCTCCTCCTCCTTGGCCTCATCATGGAACGGGCTGCACGGCATCACCTGCGCGAAGCATGATTCAACTCGACGCCATCACCAAAGAATACCGACAGGGTAGCATACGCAAACGGGTGCTCGACGCCATTACCCATACGTTTGAGCCGGGGTGCCGCGTCGGCATCCTGGGCGCCAACGGCTCGGGCAAGTCGACCCTGCTGCGTCTGATCGCCGGTACGGAATTGCCGACCCGGGGCTCCATCAGGCGGACCCGCCGTGTCTCATGGCGGCTGGGGTTGACCAGCGGTTTCCACGGCTCGCTCAGCGGTTATGAAAATCTCCGGTTTGTAGCGCGCATCTATGGCGAAAACCCGAAGGGCATCGTTCGCTATGTCGAAGATTTCGCGCAACTGGGCGACGCCTTTCGCTACCCGGTGAAAACCTATTCCACCGGAATGCGGGCCCGCCTCGCCTTTGCCTTGAGCCTGGCATTGCATTTCGACATCTACCTTATCGACGAGACCACCGCCGTGGGCGATCCCTCCTTTCAGAAACGATGCCGGGACGAGCTTCAGAACCGGCTCAAAACATCCGACATCATCATGGTTTCCCACAGCTTCTCGACGCTGCGCCAGTATTGCACCCATGCCGCCCACCTTTCGGGAGGAAGGCTCGGGCCGGTGGAACCGTTGCCGGAAGCCGTCCGTCGCTATCAGGAGAAAACCGCGTCATGACCACCCTTCCACTGGCCAAACTTCAAACCCCGCGCGAAGCGGATGCCCCGTTCGCCATGGAAAGCGCTCCTGCAGGGGTGGAGGGCGACGCCGCCCGGGGCGGAGGATCGGCGGCTCCTTCGCGGGCGGTGCGCATCGTCGTGCTCGTGATCCTTCTCCCGACGCTCCTTGCGAGCCTCTATTTCGGCCTGATCGCCAGCGATCAGTATGTGGCCGGGGGCCGGTTTGCCATCCGCGCGCAGGGGAGCCCGCGGATGGATGCCGTCGGTTTCCTGGGGCTGGGGGCGTCATCTTCCCTTAGTGCCAGCGACATGTATATCGTTCGCGACTATATCGGTTCGCATCAGTTGCTGGAAGATATCAAGCCGTACCTCGACCTGCGGAAGATCTACTCTCACCCCGAAGCGGACGGGCTGGCCCGCTTCGATCCCTCCCTGCCGCAGGAGGAGTTCCTTCTCTATTGGCGGAAAATGGCGACGCTCCATTACGACACCACTTCCGGCCTGGCGGAACTGCGCGTCAAGGCATTCACGCCGGAGGATGCCCGCAACATCGCGGAGCGCGTCCTTCTCCTTAGCGAACAACTCGTCAACCGTCTCTCCGAACGCTCCCGGGCGGACAGCCTTGCCTTGTCCCAGAAGGAGGTGGACGCCGCCTATCGCCGCGTCATCGCCTCCATGGACTCGCTGCGCGATTTTTCAAGACAGGCCCAGCAGATTGACCCGGTCGGCTATGCCAGGCTGCGGGGCGAGATCCAGGCCAGGCTGGACGGCGAACTCATCAGCTACCAGACGCAGTTGGAAGTCTTGCGCAAGAGCCTTCCCGAGGAGGCCCCCGGCGTGCAGGTTCTCAAACGGCGGATCGCCGTCATCCACCAGCAGCTAAAAGAGGAAAAAGAGAGCGCCACCGCCTCGGCAACCGGCGACTCGGCCAGCGACATCCTCAGCGACTACAACCGGCTCCAGCTCGAGCGGGAGTTTGCAGAAAAAGCCTATCTCTCCTCTCTTGCCTCGCACGAGTCGGCACGGGTCGAAGTCCTCCGCCAGGCACGCTACCTGGAAGCTTTTGTCCGCCCCCAGCTCCCTCAATCCGCAGAGTATCCCCGCCGCCTGCGCAGCATCGCGATCGTCTTTGTTTGCAGTTGCCTGGCGTCTGCGTTGGGAGGGGTGTTTATCTCAGCCGCCAAGGAACATCTCCAGTGATTGCTTCAGTTTCCGCTTCCCATCACTATATCGCCGTCGCGAGAGCCGCGATCAACGCCCAGGCAAAGGCTCTCGGCATCCTCGCCTCCCGCGTGGGGGACGAGTTTACCCGGGCCGTGGAACGCATCCTCGCCTGCCGGGGCCGGGTCGTCATCAGCGGTGCCGGAAAGTCCGGCATCATCGGCAGGAAAATAGCGGCCACCTTTGCTTCGACCGGCACGCCCAGCCTGTTTCTTCACCCGGGAGACGCCTTTCATGGCGATCTCGGCATGGTGACCGTTGAAGACCTTGTCATCCTGATCTCCTATAGCGGCGAAACCGAGGAGATCATCCGGCTGATCTCGAGCTTCAAGGCTTCAGGAAACGAGATCATCGCCCTTTCCAGAAACTCCGGCTCCACCGTGGCGCGCCATGCCGATCTCCTGCTCAACATCGCGGTGGAACGTGAAATATGCCCTTATAACCTCGCTCCCACGACTTCGACCCTCGTCACCATGGCGATTGGAGACGCCCTTGCCATCGCGCTGATGCAGGCGCGCGGCTTTCAGCCGACCGATTTTGTCCGCTATCATCCGGGAGGCAGCCTCGGGCGTCGGCTGCTCCGGCGGGTGGGCGATGTCATGAACCGGCTGGTGCCGACCGTCAGCCCCGATGCCGATTTCAGGGAATGCCTCGAAGTGATGAGAAACGGGAGGATGGGGTTTGTTCTCGTGGTGGAAAAGGGCCACGGGATCAAAGGAATCATTACGGACGACGATTTCCGCCGGCTTCCCGCGGTCCGGGCACAATGGCCCCACTCTCCCTTGGCTGCAAAGATGATGGCGGTGCCTGCGGTGACCATCAACGAAAGCGCCTCCTGCCATGATGCCGAAACCTTGATGTACCAGCGAAAAGTCAAAGTCGTCATCGTCACTTCGGACGACGGTCGGCACCCCGTGGGAGTGATTGGAATTCCTCCGGTGGGCGCGTCTTCTCCTGTCCTATGAGCAAGTTCAGCAAGCTTCTTAAACACCCCGGCGCTTTCTTTGCAGATGCCCTGCGCAACCGTCTGGAGCGGAACCCCCCGCGCAGGACGACCTACGTGATCGGGTTCAGTACGTGGAAGCAATACATGCGCCGTTATTTTCCGGAGCGAAACCTGGTCTTCCTGCCAAAGGACATCACTGAAGCCGATTTTAACGCTCACTACCGGAAGGCGATTCTCGGTCATCCGGAGGCGGAGTTGTTTATCTGGGGATATAAAGCGCCTGCCTTTCTTTTCGAACTGATTCACAGCCACGGCCTTCGCGTCATCTATGTTGAAGACGGTTTCATCCGCTCCGTCAAACTGGGGGCCACGCTGACTCCGGCGCGTTCGCTCTGCCTTGACACGCGCGCCCACTATTTCAACGCACGGGAAGCTTCTGATCTCGAGATCCTTCTCAATGAAACCGATTTCCGGGCCGATCCGGCGCTGCTCGCCCGCGCCCGTGCCGGTATGGAGCGGTTGATCCGGAGCCGGATCAGTAAATACAACAACGCCGCCCCGAGCGCCGGGAAGCTCTACCCGCCTGCAAAGCGTCGCGTGCTGGTGCTGGGGCAGGTCGAGGATGACGCCTCCATTCTGTACGGCTGTGAACGCGCGATCAGCAACAACGAAGCCGTTCACCTCGCCGCCGACGAAAATCCCGACGCACAGATCATCTACAAGATCCACCCCGACGTTCTCAACCGCCATCGGCCGCAACGCTCCGATCCCGACGAAGTCCGCGACCGCTGTCACATCCTCAAGGCCGACATTCCTCTCGCCGATGCGCTGGAGGGTATTGATCATGTCTATACCATCACCTCGCTCGGCGGGTTTGAAGCGTTGATGCGGGGGATCGATGTCACGACCATCGGCTGCCCGTTCTATTCAGGCTGGGGGCTTACCGACGATCGCCAGTTCAACCCGAGGCGCAAGCGTCGGCTGACGCTCGAAGAAGTCTTCGCGGCGGCCTACCTGCTCTACCCGCGTTATTTCGACCCTGATACCGGGCGCAAGCTTACCTTTGAGCAGACCCTTGACCAGCTTTCGGAAGCCGTCGAGGCGCACCACGGGGAAACATCCCGGCACGACGGGCGGGCGCTCACCGGCCACCTTTCCTCGCCGGGAGGGGAGTCGCGCGAGAGGCCCGAACCGCCGACGGCGCGCTCTCCAAAGGCCGGGAAGCTCCTGCCCGTCTGGTTTCGAAGCGAACATCGCGAACGTTTGGTCCCCAATGATGGCAAACCGGTCTACCTCTATATCCCGTGGATCGCGGAACATGGAGATGCCGTCATCGCTTCCCTTCGCGACAAAGGCTACCATATCGTCGCGTTGGATCTTTTCGACGGCATCCGGGATGGAGAGACCCGGCAGGCGATCCGCTCCTTTGCCCTGGAGGAACCGGGAACCTACCGCCGGATGGTGTTGCGCCGCCTCATCCCGCTCCGCGAAAAGATCACCGCGATTCTTTTTTCCTTCGACTGGGCACCGGCGATGCGGGTGGTGGTCTCCGTTTGCCGGGAGCTGGGCATTCCAACGCTGTTGATCCCTCACGAATCGGTCTTTGTCGATCGCGAGAGGTATTACGTCGACCCGAAGGCGGGTGCTTCCTTTCCCTCTACCGATCTGGTTCTCGGGTGGGGGGCTCTTCAGGCCGAAATCTTTACGGAACGCGGCTACCCTGCGGATCGCTTTCAGGCGATGGGCACCCCGAAGTTTGACCGCGCGGCGCGTCCCCTGTTGAACCGGCGCGATTTCTGCCGGCTCTATGGGCTGCGGCCCGGCCGCGCCCTGATCCTCTTTGCCGCGCAGCCGCTCGATTCCCAGATCAACGTCAAGACCGCCCGGGAGGGGCAACGCCGCGCCATTCGCGACCTTCTGAGCGCCGCCTGCGAGCGGGACTGGCAACTCCTCATCCGAATGCCTCCTTCGAGGGACGACATCCTCGGCAAAACCTTGCGGGACGAGCTTGAGGAAAGCGAACGTTGCGCCATTGACGAGGCCGAGTACTACCTCGTGCCGCCGGGAGAGGCGCTGGTGCATTGCGATCTGGTCACTTCCGTCAACAGCACCATGCTCCTTGAAGGCGTCCTCTCCGGCAGGCCCGCGCTCTCCATCAACTATATCGGGATACGGCCGATCTGGGAACAGGCGGAGATCCCCGTCATCACCGCGCCCGAAGAACTCCCGGCCGCGATGGCAGACCTCCTCCAGGCATGGGCTCCTTCGGAGAACGGAATGCGTTGGGCGGCCGATCGTTTCTCTCCCGGGCAGTTCGACAACCGGTCGGGGGAGAGAATCCGGCATTTCCTCACCCGCTTTGGTGCAGGAGAGACCGGCTTTCGTCCGCTTCCGACGGCGCTGGAGAGGGTGCTTGATCCCGAGGGCGATGCCATCGACCTGGCGGCCATTCACTCCTCGCCGGAGCGGAGGGAGACGACGCAGAAATACCTGGCTCCCCTCCTGCGGGCCCGGCAACTGATTTACACCAGGGAGACCGCCGGAACGGCCGCACTGGCTTCGGTGGACCTCTTTGTCCAATGGGGCATCTCTCCGTGCGAACATAAAAGCAAACAGGCGCGGCTCGCCCGGGAACTCGGCCGTCAGGTGGTCATTGTGGAAGACGGGTTGATCCGTTCCGTCGGGATCGGCCTTTCCGGCGAACCGGGCCTCTCGATCATCCTCGATGATACGACGGCCTATTACGACGCCACCCGGCCCTCCCGGCTGCAACGCCTTCTGGAATCAGGCCCCGAGCTTTCCGCCCGGGAACGAAAGCGGAGCGCCGACGCCATCGCCAAACTGGTGCGGGCGCGGGTTTCCAAGTATAACCATGCGCCGGACCTGCCGCTGAGGATCGGCCGCCCCGGCAAGCCGAAGGTTCTGCTGGTCGACCAGCGATACGACGATCAGTCGATCATTTCCGGCCTCGCCACGGCAAGGACGTTTGAGCAGATGCTCCAGCAGGCGCTTGGGCGGGGAGAAGAGTGGGATGTCATCATCAAACAACACCCCGACGCGATCAAGGGAGGCCAACAGAGCTACTTCAGCGATGAAAAGCTCGGCAACTACCCGGCGCTGGCAGGGAACCTCTTTGTCGTCAACTTCGACATCAATCCCTACGCCCTCTTTGAACAGGTCGATGAGGTATGGGTAGTCACCTCCGGCATGGGTTTCGAAGCCCTGATGGCGGGCAAACGGGTCCATTGCCATGGCGCGCCGTTTTACGCGGGATGGGGGTTGACGCTTGATCGCTTCCCCATTCCCAACCGCACCCGGCTCCGAACGCTGGAGGAGGTCTTCCATTACGCCTACATCGCGTCGAGCCGTTACTTTCACCCCGAAGAAGGCCGCATCATCCCTGTCGAGGAGATGGTCGACTACATCGCCAACCAGAAGGCGCTCCCTCCCGTGATGGGAGCGGCTTCCACCCGAAACACGCCACACGATCCTGTGGCACCCACCCTTAACCAACAACCTGCCAACATCTTGATTTTATGAAAAACACCCACACCAACCACATCTGCAAGAAAGCATTCGGCCTCCTCGCCGCGACGCTCCTCTTCCTCCCCAATCCTGTTCATGCCGCTGAAAACCGGCTTCCAAACACCCAGGAGATGAACCTGGGCATGGCGGACATCAGCATTGAGGGTCGGGAAATCTATATTGACAACGCCAGGGCTCTTTCGGATACCACCAATTTCGAGGACTATCTTAAACTTCATTATCGTCTCTACCCCAAGACGCACAATATTTTACCAAAGGCGATCGATGTCATCAAGGGGGTCGGGATCTATCACTCCCTTGAACAGTTCTTTATTAAAGATCCTGCGACCCCGATCTCGATTGTCGACGCGACCGGGATTGCGAGACCCACCGACGTCCCGTTTACCGCCACCTTTAACAAGAACGCGAGCAATTCCGTGACGCCGATCACGCTGCAATTGAGCCAGGGCAGTTCTTTGTCGATCACAGGCACTGATTGGAACGCTGGTTTTGAACTTCGCCTCACCCACGTAGGGACAGGGGAACAGTTTTCCCAGAAATATCCGGTCGCCGGGCAATCGGGCACTTTTTTCTACTATCCGCGTATACCGATCTTCCGCAGTGGGAAGTATTATCTGCGCTTGATCCCGCTGGATCAGTCGTCGCTCACCACAAACCTCGTGATTGAGGAAGCGAATGCCGGTCGCGTGCAGGCCATCCAGAACAACCAATCCTTTGGAGCGACTTTTGACCTGACCAGCGGAGCGTACGTGAAAACGAAGGTTCGACTAAGGGCGGATGACTGTGTGGTCTTCTCCGTCCGTACATTGACACCCACGACTAACCAGGGGTACTTGACGATCCTTGGGTCTGATGGACGGCTGGTCAGTAAAGGCTATCTTGAGAGTCGTAATTATAACTATGGCTTCGCTGCCACGGTTGAGGATGACTACTACTTTATCCTTCACGGGAGCAATGTTCAGGTCGGTGGAACCACTTACGTGACCACCGTCACCAGAGCCTGGGCGGATTTCCAACCCAATATTTGGATGGGTTATCTGGGGAAATAGCCCATTGATCCCGCCATTGTCGCAAACCTAAAAACCAAAACTCTTCCATCGTCGCCGTCGCCTCCAGTTTGTCGGTGGCCCGCTTCCCGCATCTGGCCACCTTTCCGGGGTGCCCGATCGAGAGGGCGGAGCAGTGGCGTTTGAAGCGTTCTGTACAAAGTGGACCGTCCGTCGTACTGGCCTTGGGGGGGGGAACGCCCCGGCAGTCGGCGGGCGGTTCGCTTGGTCTCGGTGACCTGTTCCGTTTTGCAGGCGAGGTCCATGTGCTGACATCGCTCACCGGGTTTGAAGCGTTGTTCCGGTGCGGGAAGGTGGTTTGTCACGGCGTCCCCGTTTTGCGCGGGATTGGGGGTGACGCTTGATCGTTTCCCCATTCCCGACCCGAAACACTCCATACCATCCTGTGGCACCTACCCCTAACTAACCTCCTTTATGAAAAAAATACATTCCGATTCCATCTGCAGGAGAGTCAGCGGCCTCCTCGCCGCGACGCTCTTCTCCCTTCCCAATCCGGGTAACGCCGCCGAAACCCGGCTTCCAAATACTCGGGAAATGAACCTGAGTGCGGCGGAAATCTCCATTGATGGTCGGGAGATCTATATCGACAACGCCCGGGCGCTCTCTGACAAAACCAACTTCGACGACTATCTCAAGCTGCATTACCGTCTCTACCCCAAGACGCACAATATTCTGCCGAAGAATATCGACATTATCAAAAACATCGGAATTTACATGCCGTCGGATCGCGTCTTCATTAAGGATCCCTCGGTCCCGATTTCGATCATCGACGCGACCGGGGTGGCGCGGACCGCCAACACTTGGTTTAGTGCCGCTTTTGACAGAAATGCGAACAATTCCGTGACGCCGATCACGTTGAACATGACCCAGGGCAGTTCGCTCTCAGTGGTTGTCCGCGGCTGGACTTCAGGTTTCAATCTTCGCCTCACCCATGTGGGGACGGGCGAATCGGTTTCCCACACGGTTTCGGTGGCCACGCAAGCGGATTCGCTGTTCATCTATCCGCGTATGCCGATCTTTCGCAGTGGAAAATACTACCTGCGTATGGTCCCGATCGATCAGTCATCGTTCACGACGGACGTCATGATTCAGGAAGCAAATCTCGGTCCCACCCGCGCGATCGAGAATAATCAACCCTTTTCAATAGAACTTGACGGTACCAGTGCCGCCTATGTGAAGATGAAGGTCCACTTGAGGGTGGATGAGTGTGTCATCTTTTCGGTTAATTCATTGTCTCTGATGTCTACCGGAGGTGTGGTGGTCCTCGGATCTGATGGCAGATTTATTTCCAGAAGTTTTCTTCAAACCAACGATCACAACTATGGCTATGCCGCCATGTTTGAGGATGACTACTATTTTGTCATCAACGGGTGGGATTTCCATGCCGGTGGGACCACTCATGTGACCACCCTCGGGAAAGCCTGGACGAGTTTCGGGCCTAATATTTCCATCAACTACCTTGGGAGATAGTTCCTCCATCTGCCACTTGACCCAACCTCAAAACCAGATCTCTCCCATGGTCGCCGTCGCCTGTAGTTTGTCGGTGGCCCGTTTCCCGCATCTGGCCACCTTTCTGAGGTGCCCGATTGAGAGGGCGGAGCAGTGGCGTTTGAAGCGTTCGGTTCAAAGTGGACCGTCCGTCGTGTTGGCCTGGGGGGAACGCCCCAGCAGTCGGCGGGCGGTTCGCTTCGCCCAAGGGCAAGGCTTGCCGCTTTGGCGTTTGGAGGATGGCTTCCTCTGTTCGCTTTGCCTTGGTGCGGCCTCCGTGGCGCTCTCGCTGGTGGTGGATGATCTCGGTATTTATTACCAGGCAGCCCGGCCATCCCGACTGGAAGCCCTGATCGGCGAAGCCGTGGGAGAAGTGGAAAAGCTGCGGGCGGAGGCGTTGGTGACCCGATGGCGGGAGGCGCGCGTCAGCAAGTACAATCACGCCGCCGAGTGGAGCGAGCCGCTTCCCCTCCCGTATGTGCTGGTGGTCGACCAGACTGCCGGGGACCTCTCGATTTCGGGCGGTCTGGCATCTGCGGAGAGTTTTAACCTGATGCTGGAAGCCGCCTTGGACGAACATCCCGAGGCGACCATTCTGGTCAAGACCCACCCTGAAGTCTTTTCGGGACGAAAGGCAGGCTGTCTGGACCTGAAGCGCTGGCGCGATTCTCCCCGCGTCAAGGTCCTGCCTTATGATGTTCACCCCGTGAGCCTTCTTCAGGAGGCGAGGGCGGTCTATGTGGTCACCTCACAGCTCGGCTTTGAGGCATTGTTGTGGGGAAAGCCGGTGAGGACTTTCGGGATGCCATTCTATGCAGGGTGGGGGTTGACGGAGGATCACCTCCCCGCCCCGGAACGGAGGGGAAGCGCCACGCTCGATCAACTCGTCCACGCGGCGCTCATTCGCTACCCGCGTTACATCGACCCGGAGCGGAGTGTTTCGTGCGAGGCGGAGAGCGCGATCGACTGGATGGGCCTGCAACGGAAGGGCAGGGAGCGTTTTCCGGCGGTCCTCCATGCCCCCGGCTTCTCCTTCTGGAAGCGACGGTTCTTACGGCACTACTTTCCCGGCACCCGGTTGGTTTTCAGCAACACGACGCCCCCTGCGCGATCAACAGTGCTGGTCTGGGGGAACCGGCGACCTCGCTTCCCGCACGGTGGTGACATCATCCGGATCGAAGACGGTTTGCTTCGTTCGAAAGGCCTGGGTAGCGAACTGGTCGCGCCCCGCTCGTTGCTGGTCGACCGGCAAGGCATTCATTATGACGCGAGCAAGCCGTCGGACCTTGAGACACTTCTTGCGACCACGCATTTTGACGAGGCGCTCACCCGGCGGGCCGCCTCACTCGTGCAGGCGCTGGTCTGCGGAAGGGTCAGTAAATATAATCTTCCTTTCCGCCCATGGAGTCCCGCTGCCGGTTTTTCAACGGATCATGCCGGGAAAGCGCGCCGCATCGTGCTGGTGATTGGTCAGGTGGAGGGCGATGCGAGCCTTCAGTATGGCTCGCCCGGGTTGCAAAGCAATCGCACCTTCCTCCGGCGGGTCCGCGAGGGCAACCCGGGGGCGTGGGTGGTTTACAAGCCCCATCCCGACGTGGTGGCCGGGTTGCGGCCGGGCGGCGCTTCGCGGCAGGAACTGGGGAAGTGGTGCGACGAGATGGCGCCCGACGCCAGTCTCGACGATCTGTTTCGTTTTGCGGACGAGATCCATGTGCTGACATCGCTCACCGGGTTTGAAGCATTGCTCCGTGGCGGGAAGGTGGTTTGTCACGGCGTCCCGTTTTATGCGGGATGGGGGTTGACCTCTGACGTGATCCCCATCCCCCGCCGTCAGCGCCATCTTTCGCTGGAGGAACTGGTGGCCGGCGCGCTGATCCTTTATCCGCTGTATCTGGGAAACGCCGGGTTGACCACTCCGGAGCGGGTGATGGAGCTTCTGGCGGAGGAGGGGCCGCCCTCCTTTTATCAACGGTGCCTGCGCGGCGCGCTTCAACTTCTTTTATCTTTTGGTGGATAGATTAGCGGACTACAGAGGGAGGCGCGTGCTTCTGTTGCAAGGCCCGATGGGGCCGTTCTTCTCGCGTCTTCGCCATGACCTGGAGGCGGCAGGCGCGACCGTTTCCAAGGTGAACTTCAACGGCGGCGATCTGTTCTTCTACCCCCGGGGCGGCATCGCATTCCGGGGCGGGCTCGGCGAATGGCCCGCGTTTTTTGAAAAGGTCGTGCGCGAGCGGAAGATCAACACGGTGATGCTGTTTGGCGATTGCAGGCTGCACCACCGGGAGGCGATCCGCATCGCCCGGCAGGAGGGGATCGAAGTGGAAGTCTTTGAGGAGGGGTACCTGCGGCCCGATTATCTGACGCTGGAGAGGGGCGGGGTCAATGGCTACTCATCGCTTCCCCGCGATCCCGCCTTTTATCGCGCCCTTCCTGCCTCGTCTCCCCGGGCGGTGGCAAGGGTGGGGGGCATTTTCTGGCATGGGTTTCTCTGGGCGGTGCTTTATTTTTTTGGAGACCTCGTTCTGGGATGGAAGTTTCCGGGTAGCTATCATCACCGGTCGTTGTCTCCCCGGGAGGGGTTCTACTGGCTCCGGGCCTTTGCGAGAAAGGGGTGGCACTCCCTCCGGGAGCGGCGCACCCGCAAGCGGCTGGAAGGCGCTCTGGCGAAGCGTTCCTTTCTGGTCCCGCTTCAGGTCTACAACGATGCCCAGATCACAACCCACTCCGGCTTCCCGTCGGTGGAGGCGTTTATCGAAACCGTGATGCGTTCCTTCGCCGGTCATGCCCCGGACGGCACGGTCGTGGTCTTCAAGCACCACCCTCTCGACCGGGGCTATCGGGATTACCGGGAGTTGATCGGACGGCTCGCGGTGGAACTGGGCATCTCGCAGCGAACGTTCTATGTCCACGATCTCCACTTGCCGACGATGCTCAAAGAATGCAGAGGAGTGGTCGTGATCAACAGCACCGTCGGGATGTCGGCGCTTCACCATGGATCACCGTTGATAGCCTGCGGAAGGGCGATCTATGACCTGGATGGATTGACCTTCCAGGGCGGTCTGGATGCATTCTGGCGCGGGGCCCGGCGGCCCGACGCCCGCCTCTGGCACGCCATGCGTCAATTTCTGGTCGGGAAAACCCAGATCCATGGAAGTTTCTACCGATCGCTAGCCGGGGTGCCTTACTATTCCGGCGTAGACTGGAGCGTCCGGGAATCGCATTTTTTCGACGAAAGCCGGGAGGTGGCCCGCCCGCGCGTATTTGTCGCGTCGTGACACTAAACCGACAATCGCCGGTGGACTTCGACGATGCTTTCCGCCATGTAGTCGGCATCTTCATCCGTATAGAGAATGCCGACCGGCAGGGAGACAAATCGGCGGATCAGTTCCTCGGTCCGGGGAAAGTCTTCCGCCCGGTAGCCTTTTGCGGGCCACTCGGCAAAGTGTCGGAAGGGCGAGGCGGCCGGGAGATAGGTCGCGCGCGAGATGCAGTACCCCTGCGCGTAGTGGCAGTAGGTGCCGGTCGTTTTCGTGCAGTTGATATTGCGCGCGTCGAGTTCCTGCCGGAAGGCCCGGGCTTGTTCGGGAGTGGCCAGGCGGAGATAGATTTCGATGCCGGAGTCTCCCTGCGGGTCGGGAATCCGGCGAAACTCGAGCCCGGGCAGCGAGCCGATGGTGGCCAGAATGCGCCCGCTCAATCTCCGGCAATGGGCGCGGATGCCGTCGAGCTTGCGCAACTGCGCCAGAGCGACCGCGCCGGTCAGTTCGTTCATCCGGTACTGCGCTCCGCAGAACGGGTCGAGCTGCGGCTCGATCAACGTCGTATGATAGGGACGCAGGAAGCCGAGGTCATGAAGGCGGACGGCCCGCTCGTAGAGGAGGGGATCGCTGGTAACGACCATGCCCCCTTCGCCGCTGCTCATGCTCTTCTGGTGCTGAAAGCTGTAGATGCCGATCGCGCCCATCGAACCGACGCGGCGGCCATGGTAGGAAGCTCCCGCAGCCTGGGCGCAATCTTCCAGGATCGGGAGCCGCGCCTGCCGGGCTTCCTCCAGCAGCGGGTCCATGTCGGCCGCCACCCCCTGGTAGTGAACCACCAGCACCGCCTTGGTGCGGGGGGTCCGCAAGCGGGTGATCTCGCCGGGGGCGAGGCAGAAGGTTTCGTCGATTTCGGCCAGCACCGGCAGCGCGCCGAGGCGGACGATCGCCGTAAAACACGACACCCAGCTCCATGCGGGGAGGATTACTTCATCCCCCGGGCCGACTTCCAGCGCGGCCAGCGCCACCTCCAGAGCCGCCGTACCGCTGGTGACGGCAAGGGCGTGGCGGACGCCCATCTTCTCGCAGATTTCGCGCTCCAGCGTCGCCGTCATCCGTCCCTGTTCGGCGGGGGGCAGCCCGTAGCTGTAGCGGAAGAGCTGTTTGCTTCGGACCACTTCGAGAAGAAGCTCCTCCTCCTCCCTGCCGACGAGCCGGATGCCCAGCCCAAGTTGAGGGCGCGCCCTCAAGGTTTTCGTCATTTCAGTCTCTGCGAGTTTGAGCATAAAGTTAAATACGGGTAGCAATCACCCCTGACGCCGGGCGAACAGCCGCCCGCCCGCCAGCCAGGCTCCCCCGGCGAGCAGCAGCAGCGCGACGGAGCCCGGTTCGGGGATGACGGCAACGGTCCATGCCCCGGCCTGGTTGAAGCGCGTGAGGTCCCACTCCAGGTCTCCCGCCAGTTCGGGAAGTGTGGCGGCGTTCAGGTCAAACGTTCCGGTGATGCTGCCAAGCTCGCCGGTGAAAACGGTCCATTCGCTGCCTGAAACCGGCTGGTAACCTTCCGAGAGAACGAGCCGGATCGTCGCGCTGCTGTTGATGGAGAAGCTTCCGCCTTCGTCGAGGGCGATGCCGCTCATGGTTCCATCGGCAAAAAGGCCCAGCTCCAGCGCGGAACCGGCTTCCATTGCAACGGCGCTCTTGAGGGTCAGCAGGCTGGCGGTCGATGCGCCGGAAAGGCCGATCGCGAGGGTCGAACCGGTCCCGATCTCCGTCCCGCCGGGCGTCTCGAGGTCCGCTCCGCCGGCTTCAAAGCGCCCCCCGGCGCTCACGGCGACCCTGTTGGCCTTCAGTGCGCCGGTAGAGGCAAGCTGCAGGAGCCCCCCGGTCACGTTGACATTGCCCCCGATTTCAACGCTGCCGCCGTCGCCGACAGTCAACCGGTTGCGACCGTCGTGTTGCCCTGTCTGGAGGTGGTTGTGGATCGTGATGCCGCCGGTGTGGCCCGCCAGTGATACCAGTTTCCCCCCGTCCCTGATTTCAACATAGTTGCCGCCGAGGTTGGTCCCTTCCGTATTGCCGATGGTGATGGCGGTTCCACCCGATGTCGCGGTCCCTTTGCCCAGTTCCAGTGTCGAGCCCTCGCCTGTAATGGTGAGGTAATTGTTGTGCGCATTGGCGGCGGTTCCGACATAGATCAGGTTGGAGGAACCGCCGCCCTTGCTGGTGACGGTAATCTTCCCACCGTCCTTGATCTCCACGTAATTCTTCTGGGAGCCGGTCGCATAGTCGGTGGTGCTTGTATTGACCCCGATCCGCAGGCCCCGGCTTCCGTCCCAGCCGTCAATGGTCAGGGAGGTGCCTTCGTCTTGGACGGTGACATGGTTATTGGCGACGCCGCCATCGTTTCCGACAGTGAGGATGCCGATCCGGGCCGTCGACTCGTCTTCAATCAGGAGATGATTATTGTAACCGAAGCGTCCCACGGTGGAAATGCCGGTATCGCTCACGGAATTGAAAGTGACCCCGCCGGTCACGGTCAAGGTGTTGCCGCCCGGGGTGGTGTTGCGGGCCCCGACCTGGAAGGTCCCCAGGGCAACCTCGCCCAGACCGGAAAAGGTCAGGTGACTCGCTCCCGTGCCGCTGTAGCCGACGCGGAGCAGCCCTGGCGTGGTAAAGCTGGGATCGGCATTGATTTTCGGGGCGATCACAAGCTCGACACTGGTGTTGCCGTCGAGCGTCATCCGGGCGGTGCTGGTCCCGGCGGCAACGTTGATCTTCGCGCTGGTCCCGGACAGAAAGTGGGCGTAGTAGGTCGGGTCGACGGGAACCGCTTCCTGACTCCAGTTTGCGTCCAGGTTCCAATTGAGGTTTTCCCCATTGCCGCCCGCCCAGTTGTTCTGGGTCTGGGCAAGAGAGGAGCAGGTCAGGCCGCCGAGGGCGATGAGGGTAAGGTGGAATTGACGGGAGAGCGGGTTTGCTGTCATCTTCTTGATGGGGGTGGGGATGGTGGAAGCAGCGGGAGGATGGAGGATCAAGGGTAGCATTCCGGTTCGGCCGGGAGCGTCTCCGATGGCGCTGTCATCAACGTTCCGGGTTGAAATGGGTAGCGACCAGGCTGGCGGTCTCGCCGGGTCGACTTCATCCCCAAAGGTAGCAAACCGGCGGAGCGCATGGAATGCACTTTCGCGGGGTTTCCCTGCACTATTCCGGTTTTTCGACCAACCGGCCGACGGCCTTGCCGCCGCGGCCTCAAGGCACCGCGCCCGGGGCGTCGGACCCGCTCTCGCGATGTTGCCTGCGGTAGGCTGCGGGGCTCATGCCGAGCGCCTTGGTGAACTGGCGCGTGAAGTAAAACGGGCTCTGATAGCCGAGATGATCGGCAATGTTGCCGATGGAGCGGTCTGAAAAGCGCAGGAGGGAACAGGCGTGCTTGATCCGACGGGAAATGATCGCCTCCATCGGGGAATGTCCGCTGATCTGTTTGAAGATCTTGGAAAAGTGATCTGTACTATAGCCGACCCGCTCCGCAAGCTGGGAGACGGAGGCGATCTCGCGCGGCACTTCGTCGAGAATCCGGATCGCCTGGGAGATCACCTTCTGGTAATGGAGGTCGATCCCCCGGTCGAGGTTGAGCATCTGCCCGCCCGACTCGTTTTCGTACTCGAGCAGCAGCGATTTAAGGAGCGCCGTGGCCTGGGCGTGGCGTTGTTCCCTGGAGGAGGATTGCAGGTTTTCATCCCCATGGAGCAACCGGTAAATCTGACGGCAGACCACCGTGTAGAACTGCGGGTTGAAGGTCTCGTACATGAGCGGCGGGAGCCGCAGTCGGGAAGGGGGGAGGATGACGCCCTGCGGGTCGAGGATCTCGAAATGCAGGAAGTACATCTCGATCTCCGAATCATGGGCGACCTGGTAGTCATACTGGTCGGACATCCGCATCCAGATGCAGGTCCCTTCCTTGAGGGCGTGGTCTTCGCCCGCCTGCGTCGTGAAACGGCCCCGCCCCCGCACGATGAACCAGAGATCGTAATCGACCAGGCAGGCGCTGAACCATTTGCTGTCGAGGTGCCACCCGCCCGACTCAATGGCGTGGCCCGAACGGGTGAGCTTGAGCGTGCATCGGCTCCAGTCAAAAGGGGGGCTCATGATTTAATAAACGGGAAAAGTGCAGGTAATCCACGGAAAACTGCATTCTTTCTGGAAAGCTGGCAAGTTATAAGTAACCTGATGCTTCCACTCCTCCCCCGCAAGGCGGTATACGCCGTTCTGATCGCTTTCCTGGCCGTTTTGACGGCCCGCGTGGAGGCGTCGCTGATCTGGGAGCTGGATTTTTCCAATGAACCCGAAGGGGAATGGCGGATGGAGGAAGGGTATCCCGATTTCCGGAAAAGTGGAGGCGGCGATCTGCGGCTGGAAGTGGTCGGCATCTCCCGCCCCGGCCTCTCGGGGGAGGCGCGCGCTCTGCGCATCGCGGGGGGTAAACGCGGTTTCCGGAATGTACGTGATCTCGAGCCGCTGCCGGCGCGGTGCCGCGTCCGTTTCGACTTCTGCGCCAACGGCGGGGCGTTCCAGTTTTTGATCTTCGAATCGGCGCAGACGGTCGCCTCCCGGGGGCGCGGCCTTTTTCTTTTCTTTGGGAACGACGGCTCGATCCGCTACCGGCACGGCGGCGAGGCGACCGCCGTCGGCGCTTTTACCCGGGGCATCTGGTACCGGGCGGAGATTGAGCTTGAGATCGCCCCCGGGGGCGGGGGACGTTTCAACCTCGTCTTGACCGACCTGGAATCGGGTGCGAGCGTTCCGCTCAAAGGCAACGGCCCATGGCCGCTCGATGCGGAGGTGACCACCCTGGCCGGGTTCGATATCGGCCTTTTGCGGGACGACGCGGAGCTTTTACTTGAAAAGATCGGGATTTCCGATTGATGGACAGCCTTTTACCCCCCTAAAAAAATGTTCCTCCCATTGATCAAAGCCCGTCGCCCCGGCGGTTTCACCCTCCTCGAATCGCTGCTGGTCATCGCCTGTCTGGCGGTGGTGCTCGGCCTGCTTTTTCCCGCTTTTCAAACCAGCCGGAAATCGACCGCCCAGGTGCGGTGTTCCGCCAACCTGCGCACGCTCTGGGTGGCGATGAGCGGCTACCTCGCCGATCACCAGGGGACTTACATTCCTTACGGGACTTCCGTGGACGGGTTGATCTGGACCTCGTCGTTGATGGACAAGGGTTATCTCCCGGTATCGGGGGAGCCTTTCTTCTGCCCCGCCTTTTCCGGAAATACCGACCTGACGACCCCCAGAAAGGTGGCCCAGACCACGGGCGGGATGGGGAGCCATGCGCGCGGGCTTTATTCTCACTACGGCTACAACCACGGCCATATCGGCGGTTCCCAACGCTATGGAGGGAGTTCGCTGCCCGCGAAAATCTCGCAACTGACGCACCCGGCGCAGACGGTCCTTTTCACCGAGACGGTTCGTACGCTCAACAATACCACCACGCCGCGAGGCAGCTATCTTGTTGTCGACCGGATCGGCAGCGAGCACATCCCCGACCCCCGGCACAACGGGAGCGTCAATACCGTCTTTGCCGACGGGCATGTGGAAGCGATCCGGCTCAAGGACCCTTCCAACCCGTTCCTTCCGGCTCCCGACGGTTTCGGAACAACCACCGGCAACGGCTCCCTCTGGAAACGCTGATGATCATGAGTGACTGGACACCCACCCTCCGCGCCACGCTTTGTCTGGCCCTTGCCATGCTCCCCCTTGTTGCTTCCCACGGCGCTCCTTCAAAGAAGCAGAGGAGCGTGATCACGACCGCCGAAATGCGGCGCAACGCGGTCCGGAATGTCGAGCGTCATGAGTGGGCGCGCAAAGAGCGCGACCAGCTCCTGAGGCGCCTGCGGCCTTACATCGAAGCCGACGACGAGCGAATCCGGGCTCTGGTTCCAAGCCAGGAGATGCCCCGTTCTTCCACGGTTTCGCCCGATCACGTCGGCCCTCCCGGCAGCGAGGAGAGCCATTTCGAGGCGACGCCCAAGGCAAGCCGCGGGTTCGGCAGGAAGTATCGCTACCATATCGATCCGTTCACCCACCCGTGGAAAGTGCAGGATCTTCAGAGCGGGCAATGGTATCCGAAAAACGATTTTGCCTCGTACTACCGAAGCGCGCTCGACGGGCAGGGGAAGTTCCGCTTTGGCAAGGGAGACGCGCGGTTCCTTGAGAGCGGCGCTCCCGACGAAATGAGCGGCGACGACGGCAGCGGCGCGGTGGCGGGGGATCGCAAGTACTTCTTTGCCGCACACTATGCTTTCCGCATCTGGTCGGAACTGATCGACGTGGTGCGCGACTTTGCACAACTCTATACCCTGACCAACGAACCGCTTTATGCCCGCAAGGCGGGCGTGTTGCTCGACCGGATGGCCGATGTTTACCCGGAGATGGATTACACCCCCTCCTACCGCCGGGGGATGGAGGCTTCCACGGGCGGTTCCGGCCTCGGCCGCGTGCAGGGGTGCATCTGGGAATCGTGGACCGCGCAACGGCTCAGCATCGCCTACGACCAGATTTTTGACGCGCTGGCTGCCGACGGGGAACTTGCCCGCTTCTCCACGCGCATGGCGCAAAAGTATAGCCTGGGCGACAAGAGCACCCCGCGGGAGATTGCGGGACACATTGAGGAACACCTGTTGCGCGAGTTTGTGAAGGGAGTCAAGGATGGCCGCATCGCCGGGAACCCGGGAATGCGCCAGCATGCCATGGCGGCGGCGGCGATCGCGCTCGATAACGGAGACGAAACCACGCGGCTTCTCGACTGGATCTTCGAACCGACCGGCGGCAGGCTGGCGGGCATCCTGGTCGACGGGATGTCGCGCGACGGGTTCGGCTCGGAGTGCGGGCTCGGCTATGCCAGCATCCCGCCAAAATCGTTCTTTGAGGTCGCCCGGCTGCTGGCCCATTATCCGCAATACCCGCGCGCCGATCTTTTCACCACCTACCCCAAACTGCGCAACGCACTGGCCGGTGGAGAGCGGGTCCGCATCCTGGACGGGTCGATCCTGCATTGGGGCGATGGAGGAAAGGCGCGCAACATCGGGGCGTTTGGCTACCCGATGTCGATGGAGATGGCGCTGAAGGGGTTCGAGCTTTACGGCGAACCGGAAAACGCGGTGGAACTTTACAACGCCGCGCAGGGAGATCCTGAACGGATTCCGGGCGATATTTATGCGGCCCGTCCGGAAGAGGGGCGCTCGCGCGCGATGGCGGCGGTCCGCAAGGGGAATCGCCAGCCGTTTCGCAGCTTCAACTCCGGCGGGATCGGCTTTGGCGTGTTGCAGGCCCCCTACCGGAGCCATCCCCGCATGGTGGCGCTCAATTACGGCCCGATGGGGTGGGGGCATGGCCATGGCGACCGCCTCGGGCTCCACCTGATCGCGCACGATGTCTATATGGCGACCGATCTTGGCTACCCGACGAAGACCGGCGCCTACCCGCCGCGCATCGGCTGGACCAGCCATACCGTCAGCCACAACACGGTAATGGTCAACGACCGGGTGATGCAGCGCAGCTCCTCCTACTCCGGAAAGACGCGCCTTTTTGCGGAAGCGGGGCCGCTCCGGGTGATGGATATCGACGGCGGCGGCGCGGCGACCTTGCGCGGCAAGGGGCATTCCCACGCCCGTTCCTCTGCGGCGCGGCTTTATCCCGATGTCCGCACCTACCGCCGGTGTCTGGTAATGGTCGATGTCGACGGGGAAGACTCCTATTACATCGATCTCTTCTGGGTGCGCGGCGGGTCGATCCATCGCCTCATCCAGAACGGCGGGGGAACGGTCGTGACCAGCAGCGAAAAAGGGTGGGAGAAACAGGCGCGCGGCACGGTCGCCGGGGAAGAGGTGCCGTACGGAAAATTTTACGATGGCCCTGAAAGCTGGGATTACAAGGGGAGCGGGCTGATGTTCCTCAACGAGGTGGAACGCGCCCGGCCTGAACACCCTTTCTGGGTGGAGTGGAAGGTCGAGGAACCGTTCCGGCAGATGCCCCCGGGCTTTGAGGCCCGCTTCCGGCTGCATCACCTCTCGGCTCTGGACGAGGCGGTCCTTGCCAACGGCGAAGCCCCGCTCGGCGGAGGCGGCCCGCTACGCTACCTGCACCGCGTGCGGCGCGGGAAGGATCTCCGGACCCAGTTTGTCACCGTCCTGGAACCGTACGGGAAGAAGCCGTTCATCAAGGCATGCCGCCTGGTGGCTTCCCGTGAAGAGGGGGATGAATTCGCGGCGGTGGTGGAGATTGAACTCGCCGACGGGCGGCGCGACCAGGTGGCCGTCACTGAAGAAGGGGGCGCGGTCAGCTTCGGCGATCTCGACCTGAAAGGACGGGTCGGCTGGGTCCGGCTCGACGCCGAAGGGGCGCTTGAGAGCTGGGGCGCAGTCGATGCCGAAACGCTCCGCTGGAAGGGGAAACCCATCGGTTCCGCCCCGGCGCACCGCGGATCGATCGCGGGAATCGACGATTCCGACCCCGGCAATGTCATGATCTCCACCGGGCTCGACTCGCTCCCCGCGTCGCTCGCCGGGCGCTACCTCGTCGTGGAAAACCGCCAGCGCGCCGATGCCTCCTACCGGATCAAGGCGGTCCTCCCCGGCGGAATCCTCAATATCGGCACCGCCGCGCTCGACGAACTCCACGCCGAGCGCGAAGATGAAGCCGCCGGGTTCATCCGCAACATCGCCAACGGCGACCGTTTCCATGTCTCCGGCACTCTGGTTGTCCATGCTCCCCCGGGAACCGAGACCACACCACCCGCTCCATGAAGATCATCGACATTCATATTCACCCACGCCATGCCGACCTCGCGACTGCCAGCGGCCGGGAAATGGCTGACATCATGACCGGCAGAATGGATCGCGCAGGCATCGCCATCTGCGGCATCCTTGGCACCGTGCAGCCTTATCAGGATGCGGCATCGGTCCGCGCCGGGAATGATTATACGAGGGAAACGGTCGCCGCCGCGCCCGATCGCCTCTACGGGCTCTGTTTTGCCAACCCGCTCCTCTCACCCGCCGAGGTCAGGGACGAACTCGACCGCTGCCTGGAGCAGCCGGAGTTTCGCGGGATCAAGCTGGAGCGCGACGTGAACAGCCGCGACGCCCGGATGGAAGTCGTGATGGAAGCGGCAATCCGCCACAACGTGCCGGTGCTCCACCATTCATGGTACGTCAATACGTGGACCCTGGATGAGGCGGCGCTTCATTCGCAGGCGGGGCGCTCCGAGCCGCATGACATTGCCGCCCTGGCGCGCCGTTTTCCGGAGGCGAAGATCGTCATGGCCCACCTGGAAGGGTGCGGCGTCCGGGGGATTCTCGACGTGGCGGACCTGGAGAATGTCTGGATCGACACCTCCGGCGCGCAGCCGTTTACCGGCACGCTGGAGTATGCCGTGGCAACCGTCGGCAGTTCGCGCATCCTTTACGGCTCGGACCTTTTCGGGCGGGGGACGGAGTCGCAACTCGGGCGCATCCTCGGCACGCCGCTCGCCCCGGAAGACCGGGACAACATCCTTTACCGCAACGCCGAGGCGCTCTACGGCCTCAAGGCGTTCGACGTTCCTTCCGCTTCGACCCAACCCCTGCTTTTTCAATGAAAATCCTCGACGTCAACGCCGCCGCCGGGTTCTGGCCCATCCAGCGCTTTTCCTTTCAAACCCTTGAAGAACTCGACCAGGTTTTTGAAGCCTCGCAGGTCGAAACCGCCTGGGTTTCCGCCATTGAGTCGATCCTTTACCCCGATCCCGAAACGCACGACCACCGGTTGTTTGAAAAGATCGGCGCATTTCCCCGCCTGCGACCGGTCAAGACGGTGAATCCGCTCCTCGCCAACTGGGAACGGAGTTGCCAGGCCGACCTCGCACGGCACCCGATCGCGGCGCTCAAGCTTTTCCCGAATTACCACGGCTACAGCCTGGCGCACCCGGAGGTGGAGGCGCTCTGCCGTTTTGCCATGGAGCGCCGCCTGCCGGTGGTGGTTTCCGTGCGGGTCAATGACGAGCGCAACCAGCCGGTCGCCATGCAGGTCGCCGGGGTGCCGGTAGAGGAGATCGCGGCACTGAGCCTGAAGTTTCCCGAACTGCTGCTCATGGCCACCTCGGCTTACAAGACCGAGTTGAAAACGCTCGCCACCGGGAGCGAAAACCTCCTGTGCGACATCTCGTTTGTCGACGGGGACGATACGCTCGCGCTGGCTGCCGCGACGATGCCGGTCGACCGGCTGGTCTTCGGCTCCCACGCGCCGTTTCTCCATGTCGCTTCGGCAGTCCTGAAAGTGGGCGGGTATTCGAGCCTCCTGCTGTCCGAACGGGAGAAGGTCGCTGCCGGTAACGTGCTTCAAAGGGCGTAGACGATCGGGTCGGGATGTGCGAGGCTTGCGGGCGATGTTTTGCACCACCGCGCGCGAGCCGCTCCATGGCCTGACGTACGCAATGCTCGAGGCGCGTTTGAGCGCTTCGGGCGTCGCCCCGGTTCATGCGCGCCCGCTCTGGAACGCGCTCTACCGTGGCGCGGGGCCGCTCGCTCACGCGTCGTTTCCCCCGCCGCTCCGGCGCTGGGTGGAGGAGCAGGTCGCGCCGGTGCCGCTTCCGCTTCCCGGGATCGTCGCCGATGACCGGAGCAGCGATGGGTTGACCCGCAAGTTTCTCCTCCGCCTGGAGGATGGGCAGACCGTGGAATCGGTCCTGATGCGTTACCGCGATCGTTACACCGCCTGTTTGAGCACCCAGGCCGGGTGCGCCATGGGGTGCGTCTTTTGCGCCACGGGTCAGGCCGGGTTCGTCCGCCATCTCCGGCCGGAGGAGATCGTGGCGCAGTTTCTGACGCTCCGCGGGGAGCTGGAGGCTGCGGGGGAGGGAGGCGGCTCGTTGCGGAACATCGTCCTGATGGGGATGGGCGAGCCGCTGCACAATTACGACGCGGTGATGCAGGCGCTTGAGATCATCACCGACCCGCGCGGGATCAACCTCGCGCCCCGGCATATCTCGATCAGCACCGTCGGCGTGATTCCGGCGATCCGGCGGCTCGCGGCGGAAGGGCGGCCCTACAACCTCGCAGTCAGCCTCCACGGAGCGAGCGAGGAGGAACGGCTCGCGCTGGTGCCGGTCAGCCGTCGCTGGCCGTTGGGCGAACTGGTCGACGCCTGCCGGGCGTATCACCGGCAGACCGGGCGGCGGATTCTCTTCGGATGGACCTTGATCGCCGGGGTCAACGACGCACCGGAACATGCCGAACGGCTGGGGGCGCTCCTGAAAGGGATTGATGCGCATGTCAACCTGATCCCCCTCAACCCGACCGGCGGCTACGGCGGGGCAACCCCGGCGCGCGAGGCGTCCGACCGTTTTCAGGCCGTGTTGCACCGCGTGGGCATCCCGAGCACGGTGCGCCAGCGTCGCGGCATTGATGTCGCCGCCGGGTGCGGCCAGCTCCGGCAAGCGCGGCAGGCTGCGGCGACGGTGGGGTGACTCAAACCCGCGTTGCGGACGGCGCGGAGGCCGTCCTGTGTTGGCGCGGGAGCGTGTTGGAAGGGCGGACCTCCGCGTCCGCCGCCGGGGTTTGACGCCCGGGGCGGGTGAGCGGGATCTACCCCATCCCAAACCGCCACTCCCGTCGGCTACTTCGTGAGCAACTTTTCGAGCAGTTCGTTCATCCTGCCCAGCATCTCGCGCGGATCGTCGAGAAGCCCTGCCGTCACCCGTGCGCTGTCGTAAATCTGCTCCGCCACCTGCGCGGCAAGGGCCGCATCGGTGTGGCGCATCTTTTCGAGCTGCGCGATCATCGAGTGGTTCGGATTGATCTCAAGGTCGGGCTTCGATTCAAACGCACCGCCGCCGCCGCCCGAGTCGCGATTGAGCGCCTTCATCATCCGGCGCATGCTTGAGGTCATGAACTTGTCGCTCTCCACCGCAATGGCCGGGCTGCCGACGAGCCGCTTGGAAGCGCGGACCTCGTGGACGCGCTCGCCCAGGGTCTCCTTGATGAATCCGGCGAGCGCCGTCGCCTCTTCCTCGCTGAGGGCGGTCGCCTCCTGGTCGAGGGAAAGGTCGGCCTTTTCCGCTGCCTTGAGCGGCTTGCCGTCGAACTCCCGCAGGTGGTCCATCACGAACTCGTCGCGCGGATCGTACAGGAAAAGCGCTTCAAACTTCTTCTCGCGCAGGACCTCGTAGAACGGGCTCGCTTCCGCCGCTTCACGGCTCGGGGCGAGGATGTAATAGATCTCCTTCTGCTCCTCGACCATGCGCGAAACATAGTCGGCAAACGAGGTCTGCTTCCCTTTCTCGGTGAACGACGACTCAAACCGGAGCAGTTTGGAAAGCGGTTCGCGGTGTTCGTAGTCGGTCACCGCTCCTTCCTTCAGGCACGGGCCGTGTTCCGCGAAAAATTTCGCGTACTTTTCCGCGTCGCTTCGGCTCTCTTCATCGAGGAATTTGAGGAACCGGCCGGTCAACACCCGGTTGAGCTTCTGCATGAGCGCGGAGTCCTGCATGGTCTCGCGGGAGATGTTGAGCGGGAGGTCTTCGCTGTCAACAACCCCCTTGAGGAACCGGAGCCACTCGGGGAAAAGCCCCTTTGCCTTCGATTCGATGAGCACCTTGCGGCAGTAGAGATGGACCTCCGACTCCGCGCGGCCCATGCCAAAGGTTTCAATGCTTTTGGAGGGCACGAAAAGGAGCGAGCGGATCGCCAGCGGGGCGTCGGCATTGAAATGGAAGCGGTAGAGCGGCGCTTCGGCGTCGTGGCCGACGTATTCGTAAAACTGGTTGTACTCCTCTTCGGTGACCTCGTTTTTGCTCCGGGTCCAGATCGCCTGCACGGTGTTGACCACCTTGCCGTTGAGTTCGATCGGGAACGGGACAAAGTTCGAGTAACGCTTGATGATCGACTCGACCTCGGTCTCCTTGGCGTAGGCTTCGTCGCGCAGGTGGAGGACGATTTTTGTCCCCCTCGGGAGATCGGCCGCCGGTTCGATCTCATACCCGGTCTTGCCATCGGATTCCCACTTCCACCCTTCCTCGCCCGGCTGGGAGGAGCGGGTGAAGACGCTCACCTTGTCGGCCACCATGAACGCCGAGTAAAACCCGACGCCGAACTGCCCGATCAGGTTTGCATCAACCGGCCCTTCCTTCTGGCTGGCCTTGATCTGTTCCAGGAACGCTTTGGAGCCGGAGTGGGCGATGGTTCCGAGGTTTTCGATCAGTTCCGCATGGGTCATCCCGATCCCGGCATCGGTGAAGGTGAGCGTTTTGCCTTCTTCATCGGTGGCGAGGCTGATCTTCAGTTCCGCTTCGGGCTGGAAGACCGCTTGCCCGGAAGTCTGCTGGAACTTGAGCTTCTCGGTCGCGTCCGCCGCGTTGGAGATCAGTTCACGGATGAAGATCTCCTTGTCGGTGTAAAGGGAGTGGATGACGATATCGAGCAACTGCGCGATCTCGGCCTGGAAGGTATGTTTTTCAGTACTGCTCATCGGTGATTTACCAGAAACAATGCGAGACGGTGGCGGTGTTTTAAGCTTCGGAAGCCGCCTTTTTGACCGAGCCGACGGCTGCCTTGTCAAATTCGATCTTCACGTTGTCGGCGACTTTGACGATCAGCGTGGCATCCTTGACGTTGGTCACGATGCCGTGAATCCCGCTGTTCATGATGACTTCATCGCCGCTTTTGACTGAGGCGATCAGGTTCTGCTGCTGCTTGAAGCGCTTCTGCTGCGGGCGGATGATCAGGAAATAAAAGATCACTGCGATCGCCAGAAACGGGATCATCATCTCAAGCAGACTCTGCGGAGGAGCGCCGGGAGCGGGAGCCGGGGCCTGGGCCAGCGTGGTCAATAAGGTGGGTAGGGTCATAAAGGTGGTTTTCAGGTTTTTTGGAGATCAAACAAGATCGGGCGAAGGGCGAGCTTAACCGCCGGAAAGTCGGTTCGTCCACCGCTTTTTACGAGTGCGCATGCTCCACGGAGGCGCTTTCCGCCTTGATCTGTTCGATCTCGACGGCGACCAGGCAGACATCGTCCAGAAACGCTTCGTCGCCGGAGAACCGCCGTACTTCTTCGAGCGTCCGCTCGATGAGCGATTCCATGGTTTCGCGCCGGTGATTTTTGAAAATACGGAGCAGGCGGCGCTGGTCGAAGTATTCGCCGTCGGGGCCCTCGACTTCGTAGAGCCCGTCGGTGAAGAGGACGAGCAGATCGTGCGATACGGCGGGGCGGGTCCGGCTCTGGTAGCGCATTTCGGGGAAGACGCCGAGCGCCGGGCCGGGGCGTTCCTCGGCGAGGAAGGCCCACTCGCCGGTATCGTGGTGATAATGCACCGGGCTCGGGTGCCCCGCGTTGGCGTAGCGCAGTTCGCCCTTTTCGAGGTCGATGACGACGTAAAAGGCGGAGACAAACATCGGCGTTCGCACCCGGCGCAGGATGGAGAGGAGGGCACGGTTGATCTCGGTCAGGAAGCGCCCCGGATCGGTCGCCACGGGGAGCATTTCCTCGATCAACGCCCGCTGGATGGCCGTCACCAGCGCGGCGCGGACGCCATGACCCATGACATCGCAGATGAAGACCCCGGCCTGCGTGTCGGAGATGCGCAGGACGTGGAAGAAGTCGCCGCCGACGGCCCGCGTCGGCAGGTAATGGCTGCAAAAGCGGAGCGCGCTCGCCTCGGAGTCCGGCTCCAACGCAAAAGTCGGAAACTGCTGCGGCAGAAAGGCTTGCTGGATCTCCCGCGCCATTTGCAGGTCGTCCTCCAGTTCCCGGTTTCGGGAGCGGATCTCCTTGTGATAGCGGTCGAGCTGTTCCTGGGCCTGGACCCGTTCGCTGATGTCGCGGCCGATCCCGACGACGCCGATCACCTCCCCGGCATCGCCCCGCAGCGGGACGACGGTGGTCGCCATCCAGCGCTGCCCGCTTGCGTCCCCGGCGAAGATCCCTTCGCGATTGATGACCGGCTGTCCGGTCTCGAGGACGCGCTGGTCGATTTCGTCGAGCTTCTGCGCCGCCGCCTTCGAAAAGAAGTCGTACGGGTTTTTCCCGACGATCGAGTCGCCGTCGCCGACCCCGAGAAGCCGCCGGTGCGTCCCGTTGTCGAGGAGGTAGCGCCCCTGGCTGTCCTTGACGTAGATGGCGTCGAGCAGATTGTCGATGACGCTACGCAGGAGGTTGCGCTCCAGGGAGAGGGCGCGGTCGGCTTCAGCCCGTTTGATGGCGTAGTTGACCGCGCGGATGAGGGTATGCCGGTCGACATGGCCCTTGACAAGGTAATCCTGCGCCCCCTCCTGAACGGTTTTGAGGGCGAGCGTTTCATCGCTCAGGCCGGAGAGGACGATCACCGGCACGTGGGCCGCCGCAGCGAGCACCCGGTAAAAGGTGGCGATTCCCGAACTGTCGGGGAGCGTCAGGTCGAGCAGCACGCACGCGAAGCCGGTCCCGCCGGTGAGTTGGTCGACGGCTTCGCTTACCTGCCCCGCTGTTTCGAGTTCGAAGGGGTCGCCGGCTTCCGCCAGAAGCTCCTGCATCAGCCGTACATCTCCGGGATTGTCTTCGACGAGCAGTACTACCGGTTTTTCTCCCATGAATCTTGTTCGTTTTTCGCAGGGGGAGGGTATGGATTTCCTGTGGCGATGGTGAAGTGAAACGCCGACCCTTCACCTTCGTGCGACTCGACCCAGATGCTCCCCCCGTGCCGTTCGACGATCCGTTTGCAGATCGGCAGGCCGATGCCGCTTCCTTCATACGCGTCGTGGGGGTTGAGCCGTTCAAACATGATGAAGACCCGTTTGGCCGCCTCCGGGTCGATCCCGATCCCGTTGTCGCGGACGGTGAAGCGGACTCTCCCCCCCTCGTTGACCCCTTCGACGTGGATCTGCACCGGCTCGCCGCGTTTGCCGAACTTGAGCGCGTTGCTGATCAGGTTCTGAAAGATCTGGGTGAGCTGGACTTCGTCGCCGGTCACTTCGGGCAATGCGCCGACGGTCACGACGGCTTCCTTTTCCGCGATCCTCCAGCGCAGGCTCGCCAGCACTTTGCGGACGACTTCGGCGGTGTCGACCGGCACGAACGGGCGGCCGCGGGTGCTGACCCGGGAGTATTCCAGCAGGTCGGCGATGAAGCGCTGCATCCGTGTTGCCCCGTCGAGCGCGTACCGCACCCATGTGCGCGCCTGTTCGTCGAGGCGGTCGCCGTAGCGGCGTTCCAGAAGCGCGGTATAGCTGCTGACCATCCGCAACGGTTCCTGAAGGTCGTGGGAGGCGATGGAGGCAAACTGCTCCAGATCGCGGTTGGAACGCTGCAACTCTTCAGCCAGGCACTCGAGCCGCTGGCGCGTCTCCATCTGCTCGGTCACATCGGTGCAGAGAAAGATTTTTTCCCCCTGGCTCGTCTGGTGGTGGGTGGTGCTGATCCATCGGCCAAGGACTTTGAGGTCCACGCCATTTCCTTTGTTTTCGTAAAAATTGGTCAGCCGTTCCTCGCGCCACGCCTGGAGGTCCGGGACGCCGGAGAGCGTCGGCTCCTGGGCGATGAAGAGGTCGAGGATCGCGCGGAAGCTGTCGCCGGTCTTGACCTGGTCGGGGTCGATCCCGAACATCGAGAGAAAGAGCCGGTTGTGAAGCTTGAGCCGTCCCTGGGCGTCGAACATCCCAAAGCCGACCCCGAGCGCGCCGAGGATCTCCGAAAGGGTGTCCCCCGAGGGTGGTTTCTCCTCCTTGCGCGGTTTGCGGGAACCTGCGGGGGGTGCCACGCGACGATCCGGCCGCGGAGCCGGTTCCCCATGGTCGGTGCGATCAGGTTCCTGGTCGGTAAAAGGGGCGGGATCGCCCCTGGCTGATCTCGTGCGGCCCCTTGGTCGGGTTGGGTCGGTGGTTTTCATTGAAGAGAAGGGAATTTTCTTTTTCCCCTCTCTACCAAGGATCGTGCCGCGACCACCGGGTGGTCCGTTCCGGGCAGGTTGTGCCGCGGTTCAGCTTCCGCTGTAGCTGCTTTCGACGCGGGTGGCCACGTCGCCATAGCCGTAGTCGACTTCGTAGATCTGCTTGAAGCACTCGAGCGCCTTCTCGCCCTGCCCGAGCTGTTCGTGCGCGAGGCCCATCTTGTAGAGGATCTCCTTCTTGGTGGTGTCCATCTCCAGGAGTTCTCCGGCGGCCTCGCTGAAGGTCTTGATCGCGAGGTCGAGCATGTTTTTGCCGACGTAACACTGGGCGAGCTGTCCCATGGCCTTGATGCGCACGTTCGGGTTGTTGCGCGCCTTCTGGAGTTCGGGGATCGCCGCCGTGTAGTCGCCGTTGTTCATCAACTGTTCGCCCAGCTCGAACCGGAACTGGAGGTCGGTCGGGTTGCGCTCGACCCGTTTGCGGGCCTCTTCGAGTTTCCAGCGGCGCGCCTGTTGTTCGAGGTCTTCCAGTTCCTGCTGGATGCGCGGGGCTTCCTCGTGATCGGCTCCGGCGAGGGCGAGCCACTCCTTGCGTTCCTTGATCCCGTCGTTGATCTGGCGCAGTCGGAGGTCGGAAAGCTTGCGCAGCAGCCAGTTGTCGGTCCCCTTGGAAAGGTCGTTGGCGTAGGAGTACCAGTCGATGGCGGTCTGGAGGGTTCCCTGCTGTTCGTAGAGGTCGGCGATCCGGCGGGCGAGGTCGATATTCTGCGGCTCCTGTTCCACGCGCTGGTGGAACTCGGCGAGCTGCGCTTCGATGACATCCTCGCTCTTGACGACGCGGTTTTTCTGCTCCAGGGAGATCGCCTGGTCCTTGTTCTTAATGAGGTCGCGGTAATCCTTGGCGGTTTCCCAGCCGCCGCTCTTCATCGTGTTGGAGGCTGCGGCATCCTTGCCCCGCTTGAGGGCGCGGAGATCCGCCGGGTCGATCTCGACGATGCGGTTGTAAATTTCGACCGCTCCGGCGTTGTCGCCATCCTTGTAGAGGAGTTCCCCCAGTTCGTGGAGAATCTTGGTATCCTTCGGGTTGCCTTCGGCGAGGGTCCTGAGCGCAAAGACGGCGGTCTCATGGAGGTTGAGCGCCAGCGCGGCGTCCTTGAGGAGATGGTTGCCCTGGGCATTGTACGGGTCGTTTTCGAGCATCTTTTCCGCCAGATCGAGCGCCGCCTTCGGGTCTTTTTTCAGCGTTTGCGCCGCCTTGAGCCCCTGGGTCGAAAACCCTCCGAACATGCTCTTTTTCCCCTTGGTGGCCAGGATCTCCGCCTTGCGCAGCAGTTTGCGCCCTTCCAGGAATTCCGGCGTTTCCTTGAGAATGGTCTGGATCAGCGAAATGGCGTAGTCGTGGTTGCGGAGTTCCACTGCCGTAATTGCCTTGAGCCAAAGGGCGCGTCCGTTGGGAGAGAGTTCTTTTTCAGTCTTGATGGCCATAAAAAGGGGGAAAAAACGGGGATTAAATCTTTAAATATCTATCAAAAAGGAGAGAGGGAAGCCGCTTTTGGCCGCTTCGGGGAGGTGCGCCGGGCGCAGTTCCGGGTGCCATGGAGAGGCCCTCTTTGCCGACGCGCTCCCCTTCTACCGCCTTCATCTTCTGCATTGCCAGTGAAAAATGCAATGGGAACCTTTGATTTGCAACCCCCACTTTGGCCTTCCTGACTCATGAGCGCGTGAGAGCAACCGCCCGGGGAGATGCCCCGTGCCCGGCGTTTCAAGGGAGCGGCTGCTGCCCAACGGGTTGCGCTTGCAAACGGGGCATTTTCCTTTGATAGTGGGAAAATGAACCTGGATTTGAACCATCTCCTCGACGGCTGGCCACACGAACCGGGCCAGATCCGCGTCCGGAAAATCATGGGTCGCGACGGTAAGGAAAAGCTGCAACTGCGGATTGACCTTGGCCTGATCCAGATGGAGTTGACCGGGCGACCCGACGGCCAGCGCCCCCACGGGCGGGAGTCGTACCTCCAGTGGCACAGCGAGCGGGCGATCGAAGCCGAGGCAAAGGAGACGCCCTTCACCCTGACCAGCGAGGAGTGCCACGAACTCCAGCAGGAGGGCATCCAGTACTACCACCGTTACATCTCGCTCTTCCAATTGGGCGACTACGCGGGGGTGATCCGCGACACCCAGCGCAATCTCGACCTCCTTTCATTCACCTCGCGCTATGCGGAGCAGGAGGAACTCGCCTGGTCGTTTGAATCGTTTCGCGCCTACGTCATGATGATGAACACGCGCGCCAAGGCGTCGATCGAACTCGACCGGCACGACTACGCCGCCGCGATTGCGAAGATTGAGGAAGGCCGCGATCTCATTGCGGAGAGTCAGGCGAGCCGTCAGGGCGCGCCGGCCCAGTGCCCGGAGATCGAGTTTCTCAACCAATGGCTGGAGGAACTCCGCGCCAAGCGGCCCCTTTCGCGCCTCGAACAACTCGAAAAGGAGATGGACAACGCCATCGCCACCGAAGCGTATGAACGCGCCGCCGAACTGCGCGACAAGATCAAGGCCGAACGCGAAAACCCGGTCGAGCCGTCGCTGCGGAGCGAAGACGCCGGCGAATGACCCTGGGGGGACGGCATTCCAGGCCAAAAAAAAGCTTTCTGGCCCGGAATGCGTTTACCTTGATGGGCCTCAGCGGTTCCCTACCGGAACCGGTCGGGTGAAAACGGCGTCACGTCCATGCTGGTCGGTTCATTCTGAACCAGTTCGCAGACGAGCTTGCCGGTGGCCGGTCCCAGACCGAAGCCGAGCATGCTGTGGCCCGTGGCGATGACGAGATTGTCAAACGAACGGGTGCGGCCGATGTACGGCACGCCGTCGGCGGAACACGGCCGATAGCCAAACCAGGCTTCCTTGAAGGTCGGTTCGGGGAAGTTTGCGTTGGGTATGAAGCGGGTGGCGGAGCTGAGGAAACCTTTGACCCGGTTGATCCGGGGCGGCGTACCGACCGGCACGATTTCCATGGTCCCGCCGACGCGGACCTTGTCGCCATCCATCGGAGTCAGCGCCACCGAGACTTCGCCAAGGTAGAGCGGGTGGTGCAGCGGCAGTTGTTCGATCGGGTAGGTGATCGAATAGCCGCGCCCGGCGTGCATCGGGATGGAGAGGCCGATCGAATGAGCCAGATCCTCTGCCCAGACGCCGCTGGCGAGGACGAAATGGTCGGCTTCGTGGCGTTGATCTCCGCACTTGACGGCAACAATGTGGCCTTTTTGGATCTCGAAGTCGGTCGCGCGTTCCTCGATGATCCGGACCCCCTGTTCCTTGACGACTTTCAGCAGCGTCGCCATTAAACGGGGCGGGTAGGTGCTGGCGTCGCTCCGCATGAACACCCCGCCGATCGCCTTGATCTCGACGTCGGGTTCCAGTTCCCTGATTTCGGCCGGGGTGACCTCAACCGCGTCCAGCCCGAGAGAACGGGCCCGCTTGGACTCTTCAATGGCGCTCTGGAGTCCTTTTTCGGTCTGGTAAAGGTTGAGCAGGCCGAGTTTGTCGTAGGAAAAGCCGCCGAAGGTTTTCTCCCACTCTTCAAAGAGGCGCTGGCTTAAAAGGCCGATATCCGCCAGCGGTTTCGCCATCCGATCGACGTGGGTGGCGTTGGCATGGCGCATGAAGAGCAGGCCCCATCGGATCAATTTGAGCGAAAGCCTCGGCTGGATGTAGAACGGGCTGGTCGGGCTGAGCATCCAGCGCATGGCGTTGCTGAAGGCATACGGATTGGAGAGGGGGATGTAATGGCTCGAGCCGATGAATCCGGCGTTTCCATACGATGCGCCGACGCGCCCGCCGTCCGGATCAAGAACGGTGACCTCAAAACCTGCCTGTTTGAGGTAATAGGCGCTACTGAGACCGATGATCCCACCCCCGACGACAATGACCTGTTTCATGATGCTGCGTACCGAAAAAACCGACGTTTGTAAGAGATAAACGGCGTGGAAATGCCGCAATCCTTTTTCAATCCATGCCGGGGCGGTTGTAAAGAGGAGAAACGGGGAAAATGCGACCGGCCGCCAAAGGATGGGGCGGGCCGAAGAGCCTGCGGGCGGCGCTTTTGTCCTTTTCGTGCATTTTTGGTTCGGAATGTCGTTGCCGGTTTTTTATGCTCCGGCCTCGCATGTCCATCAACCTCAATGCCTTCGTCAGCTTTACGCTCGCCATTGTCCTCTATTTTCTTGGGCGCGATCTCAACCAGCGCATCGCGGTTCTGCGCCGCTACAGTATTCCCGAACCGGTGGCGGGAGGGTTGTTCTGCGCCGTCTGTGTCAGCCTCATCTACGTTTTCACCGGGTACAAGGTGACGTTCACGCTCGATGTTCAGGATGCCCTTCTCCTCTATTTCTTTGCCGGGATCGGCTTGAGCAGCGACATCCACACCTTGCGCAGCGGCGGGAAGTCGCTCCTTTTCCTCACGCTGCTCGCTTCGTTTTTCATGGTATTGCAAAACGGCGTCGGCATGGCATGCGCCGCCTTTTTCGGGTTCAACCCGAAGGCGGGGCTGTTGACCGGCTCGGTCGCGCTGACCGGCGGGGTCGGGACGACGATCGCCTGGGCGCCCGACTTTGTGCAGCACCACGGCATTGCCAACGCGATGGAACTCGGCGTTGCCAGCAACATGATCGGGCTGATCGCCGCGTGTGTGGTCGGCGGGCCGATTGCCGGTCTGCTCATCCGTCGCCACCGGTTGAGCGCTCCCCAGCAGGAGCCGACGCTTCAACAGGCGCTTCAGGAGGATGCGCCCGTGCCGATCGACAGCAACGCCGTACTCCGTGCCTGGCTCTGGCTTAACATCGCGCTCCTGATCGGCCACGGGATCTCCGCCGCCCTGGGCGCGACCGGGTTGACGTTGCCCGGTTTTGTCGGGTGTCTGCTGGCCGGGATTTTCCTGCGCAACGCGGTCCGGCCGTTTTTTCGCTCCAGTTCCGTCCTGCAACTTGCCGGGGCGCGCCAGGGGCTCTCGCTTATTTCCGATATCTGCCTGGGGATGTTCCTGACGATGGCCCTCATGGGGCTGCGTTTCTGGGAGTTGCAGGGAAACCTGCTTTTTATCACCACCACCCTTCTGCTCCAGATCACGCTGGCGGTGCTCTTCGCACTGGTGGTGATTTATCGCGCGATGGGGCGCGACTACGAAGCCGCCGTGATGGCCGCCGGTTTCGGGGGGATCTCGCTCGGGTCCACCGCCACCGCGGTTGCCAACATGACCGCCGTTACCCGGGAACACGGGGCGGCTCCGCGGGCGTTCCTGGTCGTGCCGCTGGTGTGCGGCTTTTTCATCGACCTGATCAACGCCGTGGTGATCAACGTCATGGCGGGCGGATAGGCAGCGGGGGGGGTGGCTTGGCTGGCCGGGAACCGGTAAACCGGCAGAGATGCTTTTCGTGCGTTTTTCCCGTTCCCCGCTTGCCAGGAACCGGTGGTCCATCCTACTGTGTGCGCTCTCTTCCGACCGATAACTATGCGTGAGATTGGGTTGACGATCCTGCTTCTGACGTTGAGCAATGTTTTCATGACCTTCGCGTGGTACGCCCACCTGCGGGATTTGAGCGCCAAGCCGTGGCTGGTCGCGGTGGTTTTCAGTTGGGGGATCGCCCTTTTTGAATACCTGCTCCAGGTTCCCGCCAACCGGATCGGTTACGGCGTCGTCTCCCTTGGGCAACTGAAGATCCTTCAGGAGGTGATCACGCTGACGGTGTTCATTCCGTTTGCCGTTTTTTACATGAAGGAACCGCTCCGGCTCGATTATCTCTGGGCGGGGTTGTGCATGATGGGGGCGGTTTTTTTCATGTTCCGCAGTCAATGGGGCGGAGAATAGTGGCGGGGAAGAGTTGAAGTTTTGAAGTTCCTCATCGCCGAAAACGCGCGCGATTACCGGGGGCGGCTTGCCGAAGGTTCCGTTTGTAGTTTTATCACCACGACATTCCGGTGACTTCCGCTTTCCCTTCGCTCCCGTTTTTGCCACTCTCGTTGCCCATGTTGGCAAAGGTTTATTCGGCAGCAGTCTATGGAGTTGACGCGTACGAGGTGGAGATCGAGGTCAACGCGGCGAAGGGAGCCCCCGTCACCGTGATTGTCGGCCTGCCCGATATTGCGGTCAAGGAGAGCCGCGACCGGGTGCTCACGGCGGTTCACAACAGCGGCTACCGCTCTCCGCAGGGCCGGACCACGATCAACCTCGCCCCCGCCGACGTGAAAAAGGAGGGACCGAGTTTCGACCTTCCGATCGCTCTGGGCACGATCGCGGTCGGCGAGGAAATCCGTCTCCCTGACCTCGACCAATACGCCTTCGTCGGCGAACTTGCCTTGGACGGTGCCATCCGCGGCGTCAACGGCGTCCTCCCGATCGCGCTGGAAGCCCGCAAAAAGGGCCGACGCGCCATCATGGTCCCGGAAGAAAATGCCCACGAAGCCGCGATTGTCTCGGGCATTACCGCCTACGGCGTCCGCAACCTGCGACAGGTCTTCGAGTTCCTACGCGGAAACGACCACACCCTCACCCCCGTCATCACCGAACCGATCGAAGAGGTCCACCCCGATTACGAGGTCGATTTCGCCGACGTCCGGGGTCAATACGCCGCCAAACGCGCCATCGAAGTCGCCGTAGCCGGAGGCCACAACCTCCTGATGATCGGCCCACCGGGAAGCGGAAAGTCGATGCTCGCCAAGCGCCTCCCGACCATCATGCCCCCGATGACTTTCGAGGAAGCGCTGGAAACCACCAAAGTCCACAGCATCTGCGGCTTCCTGGGCAACAAACGTTCCTTCATCAACGTCCGCCCCTTCCGCTCCCCCCACCACACCATCTCCGACGCGGGCCTCCTGGGCGGCGGCTCCAATCCTTCCCCCGGAGAAGTGACCCTCGCCCACAACGGCGTCCTCTTCATGGACGAACTCCCCGAGTTCAAACGCGCCACGCTGGAAGTCCTGCGCCAACCCCTCGAAGACAAACAAGTCACCGTTTCCCGCGCCGCAGGTTCGATGACTTTCCCGGCTGACTTCATGATGGTCGCCGCGTTGAACCCTTGTCCAGATGGATTGAAATGAGGGTATTCAGATACAAAAAATCGATCTATTTCAAAAACCGCTTTGTCATGGCTGATATATCCTTCGGTGCATGCACTTCCTCTACAGAGTCGCCGGAGCGGCGATACACATTGTCTTTCAAGTAAGAAATATCCTTTTGCTGGGGAATCGTTATAATCACCACGCCAAGTCCATAGCATTCATTGAAATCGATGTTTGATAAAACGTCTTCTTTTAAAGGGCTTGATAAATCCGAGTTTGCAATGCAATCTTTTATGTATTGAAAGTATCGTTCAGTGCTCCACCCAAGATGAGTTGCTTCTCGTCGAATTCCGACGAGAAATCTGTTGTTGATAGGGATCGCGAGCACGTTATCAAGGGCTTTTATTTTTTTTGCGTCCGAACTCTTATCTGAAACTCCAATAACTATTTTTCCCTCCCTGCCGGGGCCATTATTGGCGATGGCACAGATTGTTTTTAGTAACCTCTCACAAACTCCATCGTCAATTTTCCTGCGTTTATCCAGTCTCAAAATCCCTTGCTTTAGTTCATAATACGATGTTTCAACCTCGGAGCGCCTTACAATATCTTCGACATCAACCACCGAATGCCCTCCGTAAATAATAGAGGAAATGTCTTTTTCGATAAATGCATCGCCTATTAGGCCTTTTATTGAATTAATATTCTTTCTGCGCTCGGCTGTGGATGTGGCCTTTCTTCCAGTTGCTATGCGGCTTGATATTCCAGTAATCAGGGATTTGATTTTTCCCCGATTCGAAATCGACTTTTTTTCTTTCACAATTAACTCGTGAAGCGCAATAACTAAACTCGCAAATACAGAAGGAAAGGCATTTGTATTTCCTTTTTCGAAAACTATATCGCGAAGCTTCGAAGGTGAACCGCTAGAGCATATATTGATGAGTTCGTCGATGCAAAACGCGAATTCCTTTTTGAACTTTTCGCTCCCGTATACGCTTAAAGCGGTTTCCATCCGTTGTGATTCAGGATCATTTGGAGAATAGACTTTATCCAAGGCGTCCTTGGATCGCTCAATCAGCATTCCTCCAATAAGACAGGCGGCAATATCGGCTATACATTGCTCATCCATGCTGTCTCGAAGATCTGTCGATCGAAGTATCCCTTGTTTTACCCAAAACACTTCGTCGGATTGCACAGTATAACCGTGTTTAGATTTTGGTAAATCAATACTTATTTCAGGCATTATTTCGAGAGGGATGACATCCTCGCTCGAATCACCTCTGAAGACGCAACCTATATTTCGAACTAGTTTAGAAAACTGGTTCTGAACTCCGGATTGTCGCCTTTCTTGATCACTTAATCGTTTTCCATACGTATTGATCCTATCGAATACATCATCGATTTCTGCCTCTGTAGCATTTCTCATAATCGATATTGATAAGGCATAATCAAGCAGGTATCCAATCTCTTCACTGTTTAAATTCTCAGAAGATGATCGTGCCGAAAGTTGTTTCTTATCGGCTCTGCTTTTAGCTGTCGGGAAATGTGCTACATCGAAATATCTGCCATCCATAGTCGGAAACGCCATTTCGATAAACGCTATAATTGCCTGCACTCTTTGGAGTCCATCGATTATTTCGTAGGTGCCAGGAAGAGGCTTTCGTTCGGCAAAAAGAACGGCCGGAATCGGGTACTTTTTGAGAATTGATTCTATCAACCTTTGCTTTTCCTCGAGTGTCCAAACAAGCTTCCTTTGGTAGCGACGATTGACAAATATTTTTCCTTCGTTGTGCCAAGAAAAAAGCGACTGCACGGACGTTTGTTGGGGTGATAGATCAGCCATTTTAGATAATTTTAACGTTTTATTTGGATTATTTATTTTCCCAAAGCAGCTTTCTATAAGCTGATCTGTAAATTTGTTGATGTCCTCAGGTCCATAGACTGCGGTCCAGTGTGCGATATTGAATAGCCTCGCTGAGGTGATGAATTCCGATGTCTTGTGCGGCTTCCAGATCGGCGATGGTTCGGGAGACTTTTAGGATGCGGTCGTGGGCGCGGGCGCTTAGGTTGAGTTCGCTCATGGCCATGCGGAGGAGTTCGCGGCATTGCTCGTCGAGTTGGCCGTGCGTTTTGAGTTGGCGGGAGGTCATCCGGGCGTTGCAGCGGGTTTGGGTACTTTTGGCGAACCGCTTTTGCTGGATGGCTCGGGCTGCAAGGATGCGTTCCCGGATGGAGGCGGATGATTCGCCGTTTTCGGTGCTGGTCAGTTCCTTGAATTGCACGGCGGGCACTTCGATGTGGAGGTCGATGCGGTCAAGAAGGGGGCCGGAGATGCGTTGGCGATAGCGTTGGACCTGATTTAGGGAGCAGCGGCACTCGCGTTTTAAGTCTCCAAAGTACCCGCAAGGACAAGGGTTCAACGCGGCGACCATCATGAAGTCGGCAGGGAAGGTCATCGAGCCAGCGGCGCGGGAGACGGTGACTTGTTTGTCTTCGAGGGGTTGGCGCAGGACTTCCAGCGTGGCGCGTTTGAACTCGGGGAGTTCGTCCATGAAGAGGACGCCGTTGTGGGCGAGGGTCACTTCTCCGGGGGAGGGATTGGAGCCGCCGCCGAGCAGGCCCGCGTCGGAGATGGTGTGGTGGGGGGATCGGAAGGGGCGGACGTTGATGAAGGAACGTTTGTTGCCCAGGAAACCGCAGATGCTGTGGACCTTGGTGGTTTCCAGCGCTTCCTCGAAAGTCATCGGGGGCATGATGGTTGGGAGGCGCTTGGCGAGCATCGACTTTCCGCTTCCCGGTGGGCCGATCATCAGGAGGTTGTGGCCACCGGCTACGGCGACTTCGATAGCGCGTTTGGCAGCGTATTGGCCCCGGACGTCGGCGAAATCGACCTCGTAGTCGGGGTGGACCTCGTCGATTGATTGGGTGATGACGGGGGTGAGGCTGTGGTCGTTGCCCCGCAGGAATTCGAAGACCTGTCGCAGGTTGCGGACCCCGTAGGTGGTGATGCCGGTGACGATGGCGGCTTCGTGGGCGTTTTCTTCCGGGACCATGATGGCTCGCCGGCCCTTTTTGCGGGCTTCCAGCGCGATCGGGAGGACGCCGTTGACGCCCCGAATGGCACCGTCTAGGGCGAGTTCTCCTACGAAGGCGTATTGTTCGAGATCGGGGAGGCGGATTTCCTCGCCGACTGCGATGGTGCCAAGAGCGATCGGGAGATCAAAGCTCGGGCCTTCCTTTTTCACGTCGGCGGGGGCGAGGTTGATGGTGGTACGACCCTGGGGGGAGCGGTAGCCGCTGTTGTGAACGGCGGTCAGGACCCGGTCGCGGCTCTCCTTGACCGCAATATCGGGCAGACCGACGATCACGGTGACGGGTGCGCCCTTCGCCGCGTTCACCTCGATCTCCACTTCGTACGCGTCAACTCCATAGACCGCTGCCGAATAAACCTTTGCCAACATGGGCAACGAGAGTGGCAAAAACCGGGGCGAAGGGGAAGCGGAAGTCGCCCCATTTTTGGAGCATTCCCCTACAGAAAAGGCTTTCTTCCTCACATCGCGTCGGCTTTTATTCTCGTTTTCAATGGATATGGATCGTCCAAACCACTTTCGAAACCGCTCGAAACGATTCCCCCCGTCCTCCCTTTGCCTTTGCCTTTACCCTTGCCATGACCACCGCTCCCGACCCGCAGAAGACGCTCCTTTTTGACTCCCATATGCACACGCCGTTGTGCAAGCACGCGGTCGGCATGCCGGAGGAATATGCGGCGGCGGCGTTTCGTCGCGGCTTTCACGGTATGGTGATCACCTGCCACAGCCCGATGCCGGACCGGTTTTCGGCCCGGGTGCGGATGGCGCCGGAGGAACTGGACACCTACCTGTCGATGGTGCAGGAGGCGGCCGATCAGTGGCAGGGAAGGGTGGAAATCCTGCTCGGGATGGAGAGCGATTACTTTCCCGGCATGGAGCCGTGGCTGCGGGAACTGCATTCGCGGGCTGATTTTCATTATATCCTCGGTTCCGTCCATCCCCACTTGCGGGAATACCGCGAAGCGTTCGGGAGCAGCGGCGATCGGGAGTACCAGGAAAACTATTTCCGCCACCTTGCGGACGCGGCCGAGACGGGGCTTTTTGACACCCTGGCCCATCCGGACCTCGTCAAGAACTTCGCCGCCAACTGGGACCTGGGAGCCATGATGGAACCTATCCGCGCCGCGCTCGACCGGATCGCCGCGACCGGCGTCGCCCTGGAACTGAACACCTCCGGCGCGAACAAGGCGGTGCCGGAGATGAACCCCGCACCCGCCATTCTGGAGGAGATCGCCGCGCGCGGCATCCCGATCGTGCTCGGTTCCGATGCCCACGTCCCCGAACGGGTCGGCGACCGTTTCCTGGAAGCGATGCATCTGTTGAAACGGACCGGGTTTCGCTCCATCAGCAGGTTCCGGCAACGGAAGCGGATCGAAATTCCCCTCGACGATGCCATCGGCGCTCTTTCCGCCGTTGCCACCCACGAGGAGGAGGCCGCCAGCCTGCCCCTGTCGGCTCCTCACTCCGCTTCGTAGATCCCGTCTTCATAGACCCCACCCCGGTAAGGGCCATCCTCATAGAGGTAATACAGATCGCGGTCGCGCGGATCGACGGGGATCGCCCGGCGCACCGGCACCCGCCTGGGGGGCGGCACCTGATACGAGTCCCGGCGCGGTTCCTGACGCCGCTCCCGATCTGGCGTCGACGACGGCTGACCTTGTTTCCGCGCGGGCTGCTTCTGGAGGCGTTCCTTTTGAACACGCGCCTTTTCCGAACGCTGGCTCTTCGGCGGCGGCGTTTCCGGCTCCAGCCATTCCGCCACGGGCGGCGGGGTGGGGGCGGCGTCGGCTTCCAGTTCGCGGAAGTCCTTCGCATGAATCGTGCATTCGGTCTTGGGAGCCATCGCCATCCGCATGACGACCCGGTAGGCCGTATGGGCGCGGTAACACCCCTCCACCGCGAGCCGCTGGCTTTCCTGGCAGAGGACGACTTCGGTGGTCCGTTCCGGGTCGATCAGCGAAAGCGCGGGGTAGCGGTTTTCGGGGGCTGTTTCCATCAGGCGAACCCAGATCGGCAGGGCGAGCGTCGCGCCATACCCGCCGTGCGAAATCGTTTTCGGGCGATCAAACCCGACCCAGACGCCGCAGGTGAGCGAACTGGTGTAGCCGACGAACCAGGCGTCGCGATGGCGGTTGGTCGTGCCGGTCTTTCCCGCTGCGGGAAGGGTGAAGCCGTTGCGCCGGGCGCGTGCCCCGGTGCCGCTCTGGAGCACTTCTTCGAGCAGGTCCGAAGTGGTCCACGCCGCCGAACGGGCAAACACCGGCACGCGCGAAACCGGCGCACGATAGAGCACCTTGCCGGTGTCGTCTTCAATGCGCGAGATCAGGTGCGGCTGCGCCCGCGCCCCCCGGTTGGGGAAGACGGTAAACGCTCCCGCCATCTGCCGTAGAGTCGTCTCAAACCCGCCGAGGAAAATGGCCGGATAAGGCGGCAACGCATTGCCGAGCCCCAGCAGCCGCGCCGCCGCCAAAACCGCGCGCAGGCCGACATACTCCCCCACGCGGACGCTCATCGTGTTGCGCGACTTCACCAGCCCGATTTCCATCGGTTTGAGCCCCCCATACTCCCCGTCGGAGTTGCTGGGCGACCAGCTTTTGGGGATGTCGCGATACTCGCCGGGGGCGATCCGGGAGTCGTCAATGGGCGAAGCCGGGTTGAGCCCCCGCTCAAACGCAAGCGTGTAAACAAACGGCTTGAAGGTCGAGCCGACCTGACGCTGCGCCAGCGTGGCGCGGTCAAACCGGCTGTCGTGATAGCTCCGCCCGCCGACAAGCGCGCGGATTGCGCCGGTCCGGTTTTCGATCGCCACCACGGCTCCCTGAAGATAAGGGGTCTGCGAGACCTCCTTGGGCAGACCTTCTTTGGGCCGCCGGGGGTGAGGCCATCCTTTTTGACTTTCAATCCGCGTCAGTTCCTCCTCCATCACCTTTTCCGCAGTCGCCTGCAACTTTGGGTCGAACGTGGTGTAGACCTTGAGCCCGCCGAGGTTGATCCGCCGCCCCGTAAGGGCCTGGCCCATCTCGCGCCGAATGGCGTCCATCACGTACCCCTGCGGATTGGGGAGCGGCGGCGCGGCCCGGGTCTCCATCGGCGCGGCTCTCGCTTCCTCGTAGTCGGCCCGGGAAATCACGCCAAGCTCCATCATCCGGTCGAGCACCTGGTTGCGCTGGATGGTCGCCTCTTTGGGATGGCTCGCGGGAGAGTAACGGTTTGGGCTGCGGATCAACCCGGCGAGCGTGGCCGATTGCGCGAGGGTCAGCTTCGATGCCGGGCGGTTGAAGTACTCCTGCGCCGCGCGCTCCAGCCCGTACGCCCCGTCGCCATAATAAACGCAGTTGATGTACCAGTGGAGGAGTTGCCGCTTGGAAAACGCGGCTTCAAACCGCCGGGTCAACATCGCTTCGAGCAGCTTGCGGTCCCACGTCCGCCCGCCAAGGTCAAACGTGTTGCGCACCAGTTGCTGGGTCAACGTGCTCCCGCCCTGTTGGATGCCCCCTTCGCGGAGGTTGACCAGGAAGGCCCGGCAGATCCCCTTCCAGTCAAACCCGTCGTGTTCCCAGAAGCGGGCATCCTCGCGCACCAGCAGCGCCTTGACAAAATCGGCCGGCACCTGCGAAAGCGGGATGGTTTGGCGGTTTTCACCGTCGATCCACGCCACGACCCGCCCGTCGCCGTCGTAGACCACGTTGCGCTGCGGAAGCTGCCCGGCGAGGGAGAGATCGTACTGCCCCGCGCGTTCGCGGTAATGCCGGTAAGCCATCACGGCTCCCGCCACCAGCAGCACCAGCACGACCGCCAGCGTCTGGATCATCACCCGCAGGATGATTCCCCGTCCCTGAACTCTCTTCTCCACAAAAGGGGGTTCGGGCGGTCGTCGGCATTTGGCTTTGAACGCAACGGCGCGGGCGTTGTCTATGATGGCTTGGAGCTGCCGTTTGCGCGCCGTGCGGCTCCATGTTAAACAAGTTTCCATCATGGCCCGGCTTTTTTACCTTCTCCTGCTCTTTCTCCTGACCCTGGGCGACTTCGGCTCCCGTCATGCGGAGGCGCAGGAGGTCAATGGGGTGACCCTCGTCAAGGCCGCGCTTCTCTCCGAAACGGCGAAGGTGGTCCCGGGAAAGACCATCACGGTCGGGGTCCGGCTCGATATTGCGAAGGATTGGCACGTTTATTGGGTTAATTCGGGCGATTCCGGCATCCCGACGACGATAACCTGGGAACTGCCGCCGGGGTGGAAGGCGGGCCCGATCCAGTGGCCGCTGCCGACCCGGCACCTCGAACCGGGCGACCTCGTCACATTCGGCTACGAAGGGGGGAGCGAAACCCTCCTGATGGTCGACCTGACCGCGCCGGGGGAGGTCTCCGGCCCCGTCACGATCAAGGCGAAGGCTGCCTGGCTGGTCTGCAAGGAGAGCTGCATCCCCGGTTCGGCTGATCTGGAACTGACCCTTCCCGTGGGCGAAACCGCGCAGCCGGGGACGGACGCCGCGCTTTTTACGACCTTTCGCGCCCAGCTTCCGAAGACGGAGGTCCCTCCTTTCCCCGTCCATTGGAGCGCCGGTGAAGGGGCGGCGACCCTGAAGATCGAGGACGCCACACCGGGGCGGACCTTTGAATTTTTCCCGATCACCCCGATCCTGGAACATGTCGAGGCGCTTCCCGACGAAAGCTTCCGCATCCCGTACGCTCCGGGCTCGACCCACCTTCAGGGGGTGATCACCGCGACCGACTCGCAGACCGGCGAACGCCACGGCTGGATCATTGAAAATCAGCAGCCGACCGAAGCCGCGGCGACCGCACCGGCGGCCTCGGGGTCGGCCACCGGCACCGGCGCGGGGGAGGGGAGTGCGCCCGGCGGCGGTCCGGGATTGACCGTTCCGTACGCGCTGTTCCTCGGTTTTATCGGCGGGTTCATCCTCAACCTGATGCCATGCGTCCTCCCGGTTATCGCGCTGAAGATCTTCGGTTTCCTTGGGCAGGCGGGGGAATCGCGCCAGCGGGTTTTCCGGATCGGCCTCTCGTTTGTGGCCGGGATTTTTGTCTGGTTTACAGGCGTGGCGCTGCTGGTGATCCTCGCCAAATCGGTCGGCCGCGAGGTTTCGTGGGCGTTCCAGTTCCAGAACCCGGTCTTCGTACTGGCGATGGCGGTCATCATCTTCGTTTTTTCGCTCAACCTGCTCGGCGTTTTTGAAATCTGGCTCCCCGGGACGGGGCGGCTGGTCAATCTCTCCGGGCAGGAAGGGTATGGCGGTGCGTTTGTCCACGGCATGTTTGCCACGCTGCTGGCGACCCCGTGTACCGCGCCGTTCCTCGGGCCCGCGCTGCCGTTTGCCTTTGCGCAGAGCGCACCGGTCACCCTTTCGATGTTCCTCGCGATCGCGGCGGGGATGGGTTTCCCGTATCTCATTTTGACCGCGCAACCGGGGTGGATGCGTTTTCTGCCCAAGCCGGGGCCGTGGATGGAGCGGCTCAAGCAGTTGATGGGTTTCCTGCTGCTCGGGACGGTTGTCTGGCTGCTCGGCGTGGTCGGGGTGCAGAAGGGGATGGACGGGTTGATGGGGGCCGTCTGGGTGTTGCTCGGCATTGGGATGGCCGCCTGGATCTTCGGCAGTTGGGTTCGCCCCGGCGCACGCCGGAGCCAGTTGGTGGTCGCGCTGGCGGGGATCGTAACCGTCATCGGTCTCGCCCTTCTTCTGGCCCGCCCGGCGGTGCATGAAGGGTGGGAAACGTGGTCGAGCGAACGCGTGGCGGAACTGCGCAAGGAAGGCAAACCGATTTTTGTCGATTTCACGGCGAAATGGTGCGTGAACTGCAAGTTCAACGAAAACTTCGTCCTCAACCGGGGCGAAGTCAGCCGCCAGCTCAAGGGCATCCCGACGCTCAAGGCCGACTGGACCGACGGCGATCCGCTGATCACCGCCGAACTCAAGCGCCTGGGCCGCGCGGGGGTGCCGGTTTACGTTGTTTATCCGGCAGACGGCGGGGAGCCGGAGATCCTTCCCGAGATTCTCACTTCCGGCATCGTTCTCGAAGCGCTGGAGCGGGCAAGTCCATAGCTCCGGCGCTTTCCTCTGGAGGCGGCAGGCCCCGCCGGGAAAAAATCGGTCTGACAAAGAGACTGACAAACGGCTTTTTTTAAGGCTCACTTTTCACTTTTCCGTGATTTGATGAGCGACCGCCCTGAAACCCGTCTTGCCCGTTTAGCTGTTCGGCATCCTGTCTGGACCCTCCTGCTCTCTGTCGTGATCGTCGGCGTGACCATCGCCATCATCGTCACCCAGGGAAAAGTCGACTCAGACATTCTCAACCTCCTCCCGCAGCGGTTTGATTCGGTGCGCGCCCTGAAGGTTTACGACCGGGAGTTTTCACAGGCCAACGAGATCACCTTCGCCCTCTGGGACGAGACGCAGGAGGCCGACATGGACGCCTTTGCCGACTATTTCGGCGAAGCGTTGCGCCGCGAGCCGTGGGTCGTCCGCGTCATGGATCGCTCGCCAATGGAGACCGAAGGAGGGATCGGCGAAATCTCCCAGCTCGCGGTGCCGCTGCTGCTCAACCTCCCGCCGCAGGAGTTTGCGGCCGCCCTCGCCCGTCTCCAACCCGAGGCGCTGCACGAGCGGATGGCGAAAAAACGGGCCGAGATCGAAGCCGGTTCGCCCAAGGCGGAGATGGAACTGAACTTCGATCCGCTCGGCGTCGTGGTCCCGGCGCTGAAGCCGATCGCCGGTTCGTTTTCGACCGAGCCGTCGCGCCCGCTCGCCTCCGAGGATGGGACGCTGCGCCTGGCAATCGCCGTCAGTAACCAGACCGGGCTCGACTCCGAAAGCTGCCAGGCGATGATGCGACAGGTGGACGACTTCGTGGAGCGCGTCCGCAGCGGCTGGAGCGAAGGAGTGGCCCCGAAAGTCCTCGTCACCGGGCGGACGGCGTACGTCGCCGAGATGTCGCTCGGGATGAAGGATGATGTCGTCTCCACCGTCGGCAGTTCGGCCCTTCTGGTGACCCTCTTCTTTTATACCGCGTTCCGCAGGGTCCGCCCGCTTGGGGCGATCCTCTTCGTTCTCCTGCTTTGCTGCCTGGGAGCGGTGGCGAGCGGGGTGCTCATTTTCGACGAACTCAACGTCGTCACCATGGGGGTCTGCGCGATCATGATCGGCATCGGGGTCGATTTCGGGATGATCCTCTACGGCACCTATCAGGAGATGCGCAACCAGGGGATCAACCACGAGACCGCCGCCGTCGATACCGTCGCGCTCCTCGGGCGGGGGCTTCTCTTTGGCGCGGCGACCGCAGCGGTCTCCTTCGCTTCGCTGATTTTGAGCGAATCACCGGGGTTCACCCAGCTCGGCGTGCTGATCGGCATCGGCATCCTGCTGGCGGCGCTCCTGATGATGACGATCTTTTTCGCTCTGCTCAATACCCGCTATCGCCCCGCAAAACCGGACATCCTTCTGGTCGTTACGCGCCGTTATCTCTGTTACCTCGTGACACATTCCAAAAAGGTGGCTTTGGGCGCATTGGCGCTTCTCCTGCTCGCCAACGCCCTGGCTTATGCCCCGGTCGGTGCGTTGCGGATTGAGACCGACCCGCGTTCTCTGGAACCGCCCAACAGCAAGGCCGGGTTTGCCCTGCGCAAGATCACCAGCGAAGTCCCGGCGGCGGAAGTCGAGCCGGTGCTCGCCTTTATCCAGGCCGACAACGACCAGAGCTTTTACGAGCAATGGAGCAAGGCGTCGCAGCATTGGGACAAGGCGAAGGAAACGGGCGCCATCGCCCGGGCCACCACCCCCGCCGCTTTCGCGCTCGCGCCCGACCGGGTTAAAGCCAACCTGGGAACGCTGGCGACGCTCGATTTTTCCACCATCCGCGAGAGCTTCCGTGCTGCGCTCGACGAAGGCGGGTTTGCCCCGGCCTCGTTTGCGCCCGCCTTTACGATGCTCGACGCGCTGGAGACCCTCGGGCACGGAGACCGTACCCCGCTTGACTGGCGCAAGACGCTCCCCCCCTCCTCAAGCTGGATCTTTGTCCTCGACCGTTTTCTCTCCACCACGCCCAACGTTGGCGTCGCCTATATTTTCCCGAACAAGACCCTTTCCGGCGCGGACGAACAGATCGCCCTGCGCAATGCGCTCGAAACCCCCGGCGTCACCGCGCGGCTCACCGGCTGGAGCTACGTCATGGCCGATCTTCTTCCGTGGTCCAAGGGGAAACTACTCCGCCTGAGTCTCGTGATGCTCTCCTTCATCATCGTCGTCCTCTGGTTCCTTTACCGTTCGGCGGCGCCGCTCTTTGTCCTGCTCGGCAGCCTCCTTTTGAGCGTCGGCGCGATGGCCGCCGTGCTGAAAATCACCGGTCTGCCGCTCAATCTCTTCAATGTCCTGGCGTTTCCGCTGGTCCTCGGGATCGGGGTGGATTACGGCATCTACATCATTCTGGCGATCCGCAGCCCGCGCAACAGCCCCGAAGCGCTGGCCGCCGTGGTCAAACCGGTGACTTTGAGCGCCTTGACCACCATCACTGCGTTTGGCTCGCTCGGGCTCGCGACCAACCCGGCGCTCTCCTCGCTCGGCCTTGTCGCCGCGATCGGCATCGTCTGTTCGCTCTTTTCCACGCTCTTTTTCATCCTGCCGGTCTATCTCTGGAGGGGTTACCGATGAGCACGCAACACCCCGGCTATCACCATTCGAGCTTCGCGCTCGGTTACCGCCTTGCGCGGGTGTTGCCGCGCGCCGTCTGCCGGGGCATCGGCGGGACGCTCGGCTTCGCCGGGTATTGGCAGAACAAGCGTTCGCGCGCTGCGGTGCGGGGGAACCTCAAACAGATCACCGGCATCAACGGCACCCGGCTCGACCGCGTCTGCCGTTCCAATTTCCGCAACTTCGGGCGGATGCTGGGCGACTATTTTTTCTGCGCCGCCAACGAAGGGGAAGCGATCCGCCCCCTCCTGCGCCGGTGGCACGGGATGGAGCACCTGCACGCCGCGCGCGAAGCGGGCAAGGGGGTCATCCTCGTCACCGCGCACCTCGGCAACTGGGAACTCGGCGGCACGCTCCTGGCGCTCGACGGATGGCCGGTCAACATCGTCACGCTGGAGGAACCGACCGGAGAACTGACCCGGATGCGCGACGCCTACCGCCGCCGGCTCGGCATCCGGACCATCGCCGTCGGGAGCGATCATTTTTCGTTTGTCGAGATGATCGGCGCATTGCGTCGCAACGAGATCGTCTGTATGCTGGTGGATCGTCCCTATGGCGAAACCGGTCTGCCGGTCGGGTTTTTCGACCGCGTCGCCCCGTTTTCCAGCGCGCCCGCCTTGTTGTGGCGACACACCGGCGCGGCGGTGATCCCGGCCTTCGTGGTCCAGGAAAAAACCGGCGGCTATCACGCTTTCGCCCAGGAAGCGGTCGCGATGGAGGCCGACCGGGCCGATCGCCGGGAAGAGCTTTTACAGAACACCCAGCGGGTGGCCTCCACGTTTGAGGCCATCATTGGGCAATATCCTGAACAATGGTTTAATTATGTACCGATCTGGAAAACCGCTGCTGCGTCCTCTCCTCGCTGCGCTGGCGCTTTGTAGCGTCGCCGCGCCCCTCCCGTTTCACCATCACGCCAACGCCGCCGTCCCGGCCGGGACCGCCCGGGCCAAGGCGGGCGAACCATTGGACTCCCAGGCCAAGACCGAGTTGCTCGCGCGGCTCGACGCGCTCAAAGCGCGCGCCCCCTCTTTGCAGGCTGATTTCAGCGAAAGCCGCAACTCCCGGCTTCTGAAAAAGCCGGTCGCCAGCGAGGGAACCATCGCGTTCACCGTACCGAACCGGTTTCGCCGCGAGGTCAAGGGGAGCAACCCGAGCCTGACCGTCAGCAACGGCAAGGTGCTCTGGCTCTACTATCCCAACTTCAAGGAAGCCGAACTTTACACGCTGGGCCAGCGCGCGATGTTCGACGACGCCATGGCCGCCCTGACCGCCGGGTTGAACTTCGGGCAGGTGGAGCGGTACTACCATCTCACCGCCACAAAAGGTGAAAACGACGGTTTCGTCATCACGCTGACCCCGAAAAAGAGCAACCTGCGCCGGATCGTCAAGAGCCTCACCGTCCATCTCGACGCCGATCTCGACGTGCGCCGCACCGAGTTCCAGATGCCCAAGGGCGACGCCGTCGTGACCGAGTACCACAACGTTCGCCGCACCAGCCTTCCGGCCTCGACCTTCGAGTTCACCCCTCCTGAAGGAGTCAACGTCAGCAAACCGCTCGGGAAATAGGGTTGCCCCACGCCGTACCATCCGATCCGAACCTTTTCCCGGCGCGGCAACTCGAATTTCTTCTAAAAAAACGTTTTTTAAGAAATTTTAGGTTGCCCCGACCCCGACCTTCCCTTATAAACACCTCTCCTGCGAGCCGGGCGCTCGCAACACCGAATGCCTTATGGTGTAATGGTAGCACTGCAGATTCTGGATCTGTTTGTCTAGGTTCGAGTCCTAGTAAGGCAGCCAATTCCGATTTCCGGACCTGGCTTGACAGAGCCGGACAAAACCGGCGGAAGACCCTGATTTTCAAGGGTTTGAGAAAACTCCGAAAACTCACAACCTGGGACAGGGCCGGACCCGGCATGACTCGTCCGGAACATTTTTTGTGAGTCTATTGGTGAGTCTTGTGAGTCAACGAGAGCAGCCGGAGGGTCCGATTTTTCGCCAAACGAGGGGAGCTTCGTCACGGCATCGGAGACGGGCAAAAGCCCCGCGTCGGTGTAGACGTTCGCTGTCAGCCGGATATCGCTGTGGCGCATCACCTCCATCGCCACACGGGGAGCCGTTCCCGCAAGGGCGAGGTTGGTCGCCAGCGTGTGCCGCAGGGAGTGAAAATCCGCCCGCAGGCCGCGTTCGTTGATGAACTCGATCTTCGCTTTGGCCAGATCACGGCGGAATTGATCCATATTCGGCAGCAGATCCTCAAAGACCTTCTGGTGCGCCGCGGCGTCGCTCGGGCGCATCGCCCGCAGTTCTGCCAGCAGATCGGGGTGAATCATCATCGTGGCGTCTTTGCGGTTTTTCGTCGTGGAGGCCCGAACGAGCAGAAATGGCTTCTCTCCATCCAGCCGCACATCGCCCCACTCCAGCGCTTTCAACTCCCCGCGTCGGAGCCCCGTATAAACCGCCGCCAGGTAAACCGGGCGACGTTGCCCCGCCACCGAGAGCAGCCGCGTCATCTCCTCCGCCGTGAGCGCACGGCGTTTGCGCACCTGCCGCCCCGCCTGTTGCACTTTTTCCACGCACTTGAGCGGACTGCTCGTCAGCTTCTCGTGACGCTCCAGCCAGTTGAGAAACGCCTTCATGATCGTCAAATACTCGTTTAGCGTCTTCGCCGCCTTCCGCTGCCCCGCACGCCAGCGCGAAAATGACGCTGCCGTCACGTCCTTCAGCGTCGCCCAACGGCATTCCTTCGCCAAGCGTACGATCTGCTTTTCGACAATATAGACGTAATCAAATGAGCGCCCCAGCGCCTGCAAATCCGCCAGATACTCCGAAAGCAGCTTTTTCAGCGGCATCGCCGACGCTTCCCGTATCGACTCCGGCGGGATCATTCCCTCCGCCTCCATCTGCTTGCGCTTGACGATCTCCTCAAGCCGCTGCTGCGCCACCCGCTTGTCCGGCGTATTGAGCGGTACATCCCGCATCACCCTCTCCCCGTCGAGCCGATACCGCCCGCGATAGAGCCGCGCAACCACCGTCTTCCCATCCTTGATCCGTTTCGGTTTGAAAACTGTGCAAATCATAAGAGTCTTCCGGGTAAAAAGTCAGCGGTTTCTGCCGCGTTTGTCTTTGAGGCGCTGAAGATAACCCGAAACGTCCGATCGATAAAGCCTCGGGACGCTCAAAACTTTGACCGGCTTCGGGAGTTCCCCCGCCGCAATCAACCGCCGCACCGTCCGGCCCGAAATATTCCCCAGCAGCCGAGCCGCTTCCTCGAAGTCAATCAGTTGCTCGTCATCCAATGGTGGTTTTCTCTTTTCGATACTCATGGACCGAGTATCCCGCATTTCGAAGGGATGCTTGCGCCGACCTGGGTGCAACTTTCGGCGTTTTTAGCCGCGGGTTTTGGCCGGATGATCCAAACTCTGACGCAACAAGGTGCGCGCAGACGACGCGGCGATGCCCCGGAACAGGAGCTTCGCGATCATGGAAAGCGAAATTATGGGGTCGGAGGAATCTCCAGGCTGACTTCGCACCCCGAGGGAACGGCTTCCAGGATTTCCAGATTTTGATGGATCGTTGCCGCCAACGAGCGGAGTTCACTTCGGGTTATCTTGTCCTCAAAGAATCCCTCCCTTGTCATGTAAAGGAGAAGATTCTTTTGGTCCGCCTCTTCTCCTTGAACATGTAAAACCAGCTTCATATTGGCTGATATTGACCGAAGGCCCGGCTGAATGTGCTCTCTTACCGGCGCAGCTTGCTCTTTCTTTCTATTGGTTTCAAAAATTCTTCGTTGATGCGGAACTTGCTCCCGTATCAGCGCAGTTCGCATCAGGTAAATGGATTATAACCTAACAAATAATCTATCTATGGAGAGGATGACAAACCATCGGACGGTAATACCCAACGCGCTTCCGGATCAACCCTTGCCTTTGTTTTTTGAAAAAGCCGGGCGATTTTCAGGGGCTTTACAAGAGGGCAGACTCCGTGATGATGCTCCATATGGGAAGGGTTCCTTCGGAACTCAGCCGTTAGCGGAAGACGGCGCGGTGCGCGATGTCGCGCTACGTCGCCCGGAGCCAGCAATCCAAAGGTCGCGAGATGCTTCGCCGTTGCGGAGGAAAGCGTTCGCCATGCTTGGGCGGCTTTCCTGTTTACACTGGGATAACTGCAAGGTCATTTTTTCGCGCCGTACGGCCTTTTGCTATACGTTGGAGGCGCTGACCGCAGGCCATGAGGAAAGGCGGATTCTTGAGTGCTATGAACGGGCGTTGTTTATTTGCCACGGGCAGGCAGTGGACTTTGCTGTGAGTACGGGAGACATCGTGCGATTCAATCTTTCATCGACGGTTACGAAGGCTCGGCGGATGTTGATGACCGATGGGCTGACGTCATGTGAACGGGTTTCCCGCTGGTATCGGAAGCGCAGGGCGACGGCTCATTTGAAGGGTTTACTTCCCGAGATGCAGTCGGTTTCACCGAAGATTTGCGAGGCCATCTCTCCTCCCGCTCCTCTCCCGGATGATCTTGCGGAGCTTCGCAGGAAGATTGCTGAAAGTCTTGGATGCGATGGGCCGGATTGAACTCGACGGGCGGGTCGAAACGAAGTTCTGGGATAATTTTGGAATGGGAGCACCTTATTTCCAAAGCACTTGCTCTCGCTTGGCGCGAGCGGTCCGAGCAGGTTCCCTGGCGGGCTCAGACCTGCCGCAAGTTCTCGCTCCGCGAGTTTGGGAATAAGGTGGAATGAAATCAGGCGGATGGATCTTTCGGCTTCAGGAAGACGGACCGCCTGTCTTTCTCAGAAGATCGGTGGTCATGAGATGGAATCTCCTTTTCGCCATTACTCCGGAAGGCCGCGCGTCAGCAGGAACGATATTTCCTCTTTTCGATTCTGACGAGGGTTGACCATGCTTTGAGGGTATCCGGTTGCCACAGATTGAAGGTCGGAATGTTCATCCTCCTGGCAAGCGTGACGGCGGTAGCGGTTCCGCCTTGGACGGAGTGATCCTTCTCCGGAGCCCAAAAGAGGACAAAATGGACGGGGTCGTCAAGGTTGACGCCGTAGACCTGTTGGCAGTTGCGGGCGTGTAGTTTTCTGGCGGCTGCGTTGCAGTTCCGCCAGTTGGGATGGCAGAGTGCGGCGATCCATTCGGCTTGTTCAGGAGGGGGGTCAAAGGGCGAGGCATGGTTGTTGAACGCTTTCCAGGGGAGGAAAATTTCCTTTTCGCCGCGTCCTTGGTCGCATCCTGTTTCAAAAGCGGTATCAGCGCCCGGCGCACCACCACTCCGCAGGGTAAGACCGCGAAAGGCGAGGTTTTTGGCGATTTCCACGATCAGGGCCAGAACGGCCGGGGGCGCCTGCCGTGAGCCGATTCCGGCGTACTTGGTGGAGGCAGAGACGAGCGTCCGAAGCTCGGAAAGGAGTGGGATGGTCGGAGGTGATTTTAGGGTTTCGTCCATTTTGGGGAAAAGTTCGCCGGGAAATACAAGTGATCACTGGTAAGAATGTCAAGAATTTACCCCCATGATCGCTGGGGTGAACTCCCTCGATTTTATTCGCTTTCGGCTCCGTGAACTCCGCCTGCGTCACAGGTTGACGCAACAGGAGTTGGCTGAAATCGCCGATTTTTCTCAGAATTTTCTCCAACAAATCGAATCGGGCCGGAAGAAGGAGATTTGGGTGAGTACGGTTGAGCGGTTGGCTGCGGCATTTTCGTTGGAACTGCACGAATTTTTTGCCCCGGAGACTCCGAAGACGACCAAGCTCGCAAAGAAGCCGGTTTCGAGTCGTGTCCACCGCAAATGACCTACTGTGGAGAAGGGGCAAACGCCTTGCCTACGGGCCGCCCATACGTTAATGTAGGCCTGTGTCCGGCCTCACCTTTAGTCCTGCGATCGGGCGGTCCGCTGTTGTTGAAGCGTGCCAGGCTGCGTCGCGTCTGGATCGTGAAAGCTTGATGCGGATCGCCATTGGTCATGGTTGTCGGCACTATGCCCCGCTTCTCCCGACGTTCTCATCGGGGAGCGTAGAGCGGGCCGACCTGCCTCATGAAGTGCTTGGGGTGGCGCTGCTTCATGGCCCTCGCGATGGAGAGACGTTTCAGGCCATTCGCTGTGGTGCCATGGTTTTGAGCGACCTGGGGAATCACCCCGAGATGATCTTAGCTGCCGCCGACTATTTTGGCGTCGCTGATCGCCTGGCACACATCGCCCGGTTGGGTTTCGAGTTTGACGACCATCCGGGTTACTGGGAAACGCTTTTGTCGCCAGCTTTGCCGTCGTCTGAGGAGGCAGCTTTCCTTCCCGGCCTTTCCCGGTTGACTTCTGAAACCCGCATGACCAAAATCGGGCGTCATCCTGTTCGTACCTGGCTGCGCACTCGATGGCTGAGATGAATAATGCGCAGCGAATCGTTGCTGTCCTGGATCGTCATCTGACGACGGATATCGAGATCATTGTCTTTGGGTCTGCCGCGATGATGCTCGATCCAATGGGTTCGGATCATTTGAAGGCGAGGCAGACCAACGACGTGGATATTATCATTCCCTCACAGTTGGAACTGATGATCGAAGCAAATGAGGATTTCTGGAACGCGATTGAAGCGGCCAACAGGGAAATGGAACCCGATGGTCTCTATATTTCCCATATCTTTCCTGAGCAGGAAGTGACGCTGACGCCTGAATGGCAGAATCATCTAATGTTTCTGCCGATTGCAGGGCTCGAACGCTTGAAGGTCTGGCGGCCGCGGATGCTGGACTTGATCGTGTCCAAAATGGGTCGAGGGGACGCGATGGATTTGGAAGATGTACGGCAGATGGTGCGCCTTGAGCGCGAAGTCTTTGGAAGCAGGGTGACTTCCGCCGAGTTGATGGCTGCGGCGGATCGGGCGATCGTACCGGCTGTTTATCGGGAAATCTTTCCCAAAGCCAGGGATGTTATCATCCAGGCGGTCAGAGAAATGGAATGATCGTTCTCCAAGTGGGAATAGGAGCCACTGAACAGGGGACGGATTTGTTTTTGAAAGGGTTATCCGACACCTTATTCCCAAAGCTCTTGCTCTCGCTTGGCGCGAGCGGTCCGAGCAGGTTCCCTAGCGGGCTCAGACCTGCCGCAAGTTCTCGTTCGCGAGTTTGGGAATAAGCTGAATCGGACAGTGTAGACGGATCGACCGTCCCGTCTTGGAGAGGCGACTTTCACTCAAGCGAGCATAGGCTCCATGACTTGCGGCTTTAGCGGAGAATGTTCGGGAGGAGAGATGCTTCCCCCATATTCCATTTTTGGGATGAATCTTCCGGGAAAACCTGGGTTTCAGTCAATGATTCCCTTTGCTCAATACCCAAGATGGGGTCCGTGTCTTTTTGTGCCGAGGATGCGGCCGAGAGAATCAAGCGGAGGTCTTGCTGAAGTTTTTTGGGCCACTCATGGAGGTAGGCGGCGGAGTTCTTTGAAGACCATGTTGTTGAGGATGCCGACTTCTCCACATCGCGTGGACGCAGGTCGATGGGGGCTCCGACGGCGTTCCTCAACCGGGATTGTGGAAGCCTCTACCCCGCCAGCTTGCTTTAAATGCGAATTCAAAGTCCGGTATTCGTAAATGACTGGAACCAAGTCGACTGCGGAAATTTCCAAGTTGACCGAATACCATTGAGTTCGTATTTTGGTTTTCCATGTCTGCGAATCGGCGGGAATGGGATCTCTTTTCGGGGCCAATCGGTCAACTCGAATCTTCTTCACGAAAAGCTATAAAAGCTTCCACCGACCTTCAAACGAATGCAGCCTTGCGGTGTTGTCGAAGGTGAGAAAGGCGTTTGCAATGATCTGCTCGTCGGTGCCCACCTTCTTCGGCAATCGTCGCCGCCATCCGCCACGTCCTATATTTCAAAGCAATTCGAAGGGCGGAGATTCCGTTATTCGCTTGCTATCGCATCGAAATGAACCCACAATTCCGAAAATTATGGGCTTGGAGAAACTAAAGGTGGCAGGGTTTACGAGCGAGGAACTCGACGCAATACTGTCGGGCGATCCTGAAGAGTTGGGAGTCCATCTGCATCTCGTCGAACGAGACATTGAGATTGAGGGTCACAGGGTCACGGTGCATTGCCACTGCCTCGCCACCGACGCAAACGGGAAGGTCAAGGTCAAGCGTCTTGCCGAATTCATGCGCAGCGCGGCCGCCGACTACGCGATTCCCCGAAAACGCATTGAAGAGGCGAAAGAGCGCGATGCGCGATTCCGCTCTACCTCTGCAATTTCCAAGCTTCATCACGAAGCGCGTGGAGTTTTCACGGACCTTGCCACCACGGGTGAGGGAGGTGAGATGCTTCTGTTTTTGTTAGCGGAGCGTTTCCTCGGGCTGCCGCACGTTCTGTGCAAGATGGACCTAAAGACAGATACGCGGATGCATTATCACGGCACTGATGGTGTCTATGCTGCCGTTACTGGCGACGGTCGATTAAAATTATACTGGGGTGAGTCGAAAGTCTACGACGTTCCGGCCGATGCCATTCGGGACTGTCTTAAGTCACTGGCTCCGTTTATTATAGAGGAGGATAATGAGAATTCCTCGCGCGAGCGAGACCTCCTTCTTCTCAGCGACAAAGCCGATCTTGGTGATCCGCTCTTGTCGGCAGCGTTTAAACGTTATTTCGACACGACATCGCCTCTGTCAAACTGCATAGAACACTGCGGCGTTGCCTTGGTTGCCTTCAATGCAGATTTCTATCCTTCTAGTGAAGTCAAGGGCGTACTAGAGGACATGGTATCAGCGGCGAAGGTGGGTCTGGAAAACTGGAAAGCCGCAGTTGGACGTCGTCTGACAGCTGAAAAGCTTGAGCATTTCGAGATCCACTTTCTCTGCATACCCTTACCTTCCGTGGAAAAATTTAGAGAGGCGTTCCTTCAGGCAATGGGACAATCATGACCGAGAGTGAACTTCAGGACTGGCTATTCGAAGCGTCATTGAAGAATGAACTTCGGCACCTCTGCCTTGCCACGACATTACTGGAACTCGACAACGTTACTAAGGACTCATCGCTTGAGAACGTCGAGTTCGACTGGCGGCGATTGCTCTTTGCAGCGAGCATTCTCGCCAGATCGGACAAGCGAGCACATAAGGAGGCGAGTCTACGAATTGCAACTGGGGCAATGCTGCTTTCAACGCCCGTACCGGTCAGGGATGCGGCTGCAATCCTGTTCAACAAACTTTCGAACCAGCGATCTGTCATTCTTGCCGAACAACGGAAGCAATTGCAACCCGGACTGGAATCGCGGCTTGGGATTGGATTGCGCATTGAGGATCAACGAAGACAGTTGGAAAGTTCCATACTTCTTCAGTCGAGTGGAGAGCGCTTGGCTGTCAACGAATTCCAATTGAATTTTTGGTCAGCGGCTGCCCAAGATAAGGTATGGTTGTCCGCTTCTGCTCCAACAGCATCCGGCAAGACGTATCTTGTTCTGAAGTGGCTTGTGGACTCACTGGGCGCAGAGAAGATCCGTTGCGTCGTTTATCTTGCTCCAACGCGCGCTCTAGTCTCGGAGATCGAAGTCTCGCTCACGGAGATTTTGGCGGAGTCCAACATCAATGCGGAGGTGTCCTCCCTCCCTTCAGCACAAAAATTCAGCGCCACGATGGCGGAATCTAAGAAGTGCGTGCTTGTGTTCACTCAAGAGCGCCTCCATCTACTCGCAAACCTCACGAAAGACCAACTTGACGTAGACTTGGTCGTGGTCGACGAAGCTCAGAAGATCGGAGATTCCCAACGGGGGGTTATCCTTCAGGACGCAATCGAGCGCCTCTTACGCGCGAGTCCAAATATGCGTGTCGCTTTTGTGAGTCCCGCTACTCAAAACCCCGAAGTCCTTCTGGAGGATGCCCCAGAATTCACGCCGAAACGTGCTGTGGATAGCGATGTTGCGACAGTTTTGCAGAATATTATCGTCGTTCATCAGGTTCCGGCGAAACCTACTAAGTGGGCCTTACAGCTTCGCTACGGCGAAGACTACCTGCCTATCGGTACCTTGACCCTAAGAAGTAAGCCAAATTCAATAAAAAAGCGCCTTGCTTTCATAGCTGCATCTGTTGGTGAGCGAGGCGGCACCCTGGTTTACGCCAATGGAGCCGCCGAAGCAGAAGCGATTGCTTTGCTGATCAGCCAATTCGCCGAAAAGCAGCACGAAATCGATCGAGAGTTAACCGATCTGGCTGAGCTCGCTCGGAAGTGTGTACACAAGAGTTATATACTTGCGGCACTGGTAGAGCGCGGTGTGGCATTTCATTATGGCAACATGCCTTCCCTAGTAAGGCTGGAAATCGAGCGTCTTTTCAGGACGGGTAAGCTGAAGTTTCTCGTATGTACGTCGACCCTGATCGAAGGAGTCAACCTTTCATGTAGAACCATCGTTGTCCGTGGTCCAAAAAGGGGAAGGGGAAACCAGATGGAGCCCCAAGATTTTTGGAATCTTGCGGGGCGGGCGGGGCGATGGGGCGATGAGTTCCAGGGAAACATCATTTGTATCGATGCCTTCGACAAAAGCGTCTGGGAATCAGGGGTGCCGCAGCGGACGCGCTACCCAATCCGTCGTGAGACGGACGCGGCCTTATCTAAACTCGACGATCTCATCGCCTATATTTCCGCACGGTCGAACGCAGAAGCTCCGGCCTCCGACCAAATAAAAGCATTCGAACAGGTTAGCGCGTACCTGACCGCCACCTATATGCGCGAACGCTCTCTTGCGACCTCTCCGTGGGCCAAACGCAAATCCGAAGCGGATATCCAGAAGCTCGAAGACGTGTTTGCGCAGACGACCGCTGACATAAGCGTGAACCCGGAGATCGGCCCACGTAATCCTGGCGTCAGCCTATTCGGTCTTGAGCGTCTTCTAGCCTATTTCAGAGGTTACCCTGGTTCACCTGAGGATCTGCTTCTGGCACCATCGGAGAGCGACGATGCCTACGACCGCTTTACTGAGATCATGAAGCGGCTCAACGAACATGTACTTGCTGTTTTTTTGCCCGTCGCGCTTATTCCGCTTCACGCGGTAATCGTTCTCGAATGGATGAAAGGCTTTTCGTTGCCAACAATAATTCGTCAACGCATAAAGTATTATCAACGACATGGTATCTCATTCGATACAGCAAAGGTAATCCGACAAACCCTTGAACTTATCGAGGGAACCGCCCGTTTTCTTGCGCCGAGATATTTTTCCGCTTACATTGACGTTTTGAACCAACATCTGAAAGAAATTGGACGAGAAGACCTTATAGATAGCGAGTTAGACATTGGTATCGCTCTTGAATTTGGTGTAACATCCATTACAATGCGCTCACTTATGGAACTCGGAATATCTCGCATCAGCGCCGTGGCCTTGTACGAGGTCATCGCGCTCGATAATCTGGATGAGGTAGGCTGTTTAGAGTGGGTAAAGGAACGTCGCGAGGACCTCGATAGCATGGGGCTACCGGCAATTGTCGTCCGCGAGGTGCGTGACAGAGTGCTCGTGAAGTTCTTCTTAAAGGAGGAGGATTAATGGCTAAATCCGTTGAATTGTCGAATGGTCGGATCTGGAGAACGAAATCAGCTGCAAAGCAGCATTTCAAAGCTATGCTAGGGCGGTACGCAGATGGTGATGTCGTCACCGAGTATGACGACCACAGCGATCTCTCCGCCCTACTGGAACGATTCGATGTGCTGATTGCCGAAGGAGCCCCCAAGATCGGCCAGGGAATCGAGAGATTCGAACGCCGATTGAACAAAGGCGACGGCTGGTCCAGCTCAGGCTTTTGGGTTATACGAACCGACTCAACAGCAACCGATTTCAGCTACATCAAGGCTGTGGACGGCACTCCCAAGTCTCAGTTGCAGGAGTTTTACGATGCCTGCCATAATGTAGTTGCGCGCGATCTCTTGCAAATGAAGCAACGGCAGTTTGACCACTTCGCGAACGCCGACGGTGAAATTGAATGTGATATTACGGGCAACTCTTTAGTCTATGCGGACGCCAACCTCAGTCATGCGAAGCCGCCGTTTGGGACCATTGTCAACGAGTTTCGCAAATTGAAAGGATGGGAGCTCACCATTCCAGCAAAGACACTCACGGCTTCGAAGGATGCGCAATTGTCGACGCATTTTTTAGATGACACAGTTGCCCTTGAATTCCAAACCTACCACCACAAGGTAGCCATTTTGCGCATAGTGGCTAAGTCTAGACCGCCAGGAACCAGAACAATATCTCTAATGGTGAAGCGTCCACTGCGCTTTCAGTAACCTGGGTGCTATCGCATCATATACGCAGGGAACTTGTTCATAGGTCTAAAGTTCTTTTTCGACTTCTTTTAGGCTTCACCTCGCGGTAGAAGTGTCTTGCACTCAGGCTTACATTTTCCTTCGTCGCGCGTGTAGGGAAACTCTACCCCCAGTGGATGCATCCTGCCATGCGCACATCATCCGGCCACTTGGTATGCCAATTAGCTGAAGCGGCGTTTACCGTAACATATTAGGCATGCGTGTTCGCGATTCTATAAGAGTCAGTGGGCAAACTGACGCCATTCAGTGGATGATTGGGGTCAATGTAAGGGTCTTTTAACTTATGCAGTACTTTTTTGCTCTATTTGCGGAGTGGCGTGGCCTGTGTGTTGACGTGTCCTCCTGAAAGTGAACGCTGATCCTCATTCGTGCAGACCGTCAGTAATAAGAAGCTTCCTTCGGATTGTTTTTCCAAGAGGACTGACGTGTTGCCATTGGTTGTTTCATGTTCAGACTTTACTCATTCCGTTAGATCTGGAATTGCGTCTGGTGCATCGTGCGGTAAGTAAACGGCACCATAAATGCTTACAATACCTCCATGCCTAAAATGCTTCCTCCTATTGCATTGACCGAAGCCAATCGCATCGCATTGGAGCGTTTGGCGCGAAGCCGAATAGGGGTAACAAGCCTTGCCTTGCGGGCTCGCATGGTTCTTCTTTGCGCTGCCGACGAATCCAATCAAGAGATTGCCACGAAGTCTGGCGTCGAACCTCATACTGTCGGCCTGTGGAGTTTGTTTTACTGGTTTTTGGTGGGTTGGCTAGCCTGAACTGGAGCAGGGTGCATCACGAAATGTGCAAAGATAGGTAAGCGTCCGCCGTGCGGGTTTCGCCGATACGAGCGCGGGAGGTTCGCACAAGGGTGCTACGAATGGATGAGTGTTTAAAGAGTGGACGCCTGACCCCTGACGAATCGTCAGGAATGCGCGGCTGATGCTTGGTTCAACGCATGATCGTCATAATTCCAGAGAGTGGCTCACGATGGTTCACGGTTGGTCCACCTGCGTGCCAGGCCAGGTCCATCATTGACTCTCCGTTGGCTTGCCGTTGCTTTAAGTCTGGCTCTCGGAAAGCTTACGGTTGGCCCGTGATTGTCCCAGCTTTGGCCCATTCTCGGTTCGAGACTGGCGCATGGTCGTTCTATGCTTCGCCCTTCATTGGCTCACAACGTGACCATCATTGCACCGATGTTCGTTCATGGAAGGCGCATGGTGGGTTTGCCATGATTTCACCCTTGATCCATTGTCGACCCGTGCCTGTCTCTGGATCGTTTCGTGCCCGGCTCATAGGAGGTCCGCGGTTGGTTCGAACTCGGTTCAGCTTCGGCCCTTCGATGGATCATCGTCGAGTTGCGGTCGTCCCACGGCTGGCTGCTGGTCGGTTCACGCTCGGTCCGCTGCCATTCCGCCGTTGGTTGAATCCCGGATTGAGTTGTTGACTATGAAATCAGAACGTTCTCCCGCACCTCAGAAGTCGCTGTTTGAGGCTGCCGTCAGAAATTTTCGGAAGGAGCCATCCGTAAAATTTCAACTGCTTGAGGAGTATTCAGACGGCATCATCGAACTTCGGTCCAAAGGGGCTTCCTTTTACGGTATTGTCAGGTGCTTGGAACAGGCGGAGATGGTGATCCGCATTCCGTCGAATCCCACCTCCACCGCGCCTTTGTATCCACTCCGGATTGTTTGCGCCATTTTCTCCGAAAGCTGCGGATCGGTGGACCAGCTTTCCATGACAAGGTGCTTGAGGATCACTCGCTTTGCATCCGCCATGGCGGCAAGTTCGGCAACATCCTCAGGCGCCAGATGCCAGTGCCCCCATGGGACGCTATCGAGAAAGGCCCGGGTGCCGCTGCATTCCATCACCATTAGGTCCGCGCCTTTGGCAAAGGTGGCTATCCGTTGGTCAGGCTCCGTGTCACTGCTGATAAAGATTCGTTTTCCGCCGGTGTCAAACCGGTAATGGAAGTTCGGCAGACCGGCATGAGAAGTATCCAATGCGTGAACCGTCACCCCGTCGGTTTCATAACAGCATCCGGCGCTCTCCAGTTCCACGGTGGTCCAATACAACCCGGTTGCTTCTTTCCCGTGGCCGAGGCGGCTACGAATGTCTTCGGAAAATGCCTGCCGGACTCCCTTTTCGAGAAACTCCTTGAGCCCCCTGGGGCCGATGAACTTCAATGGCTCACTTCGTCCATAAACCCATGAGAGAAGGATGAAGTGCGCCAAGTCACAAATGTGGTCGAAATGCAGATGCGTAATGAAGACCGTGCCGATTCCTTCAATGGGAATGTCTGACTGGATCAGGCTGTCGACGGCCGAACGGCCGCAATCGACCAGGAATTTTTCCTCTCCAAGCTCCAGGAGCTGGCTGGTGCCGCCCCGCTTCGGATTAAAGCGAACCGCGCCGCTGCCGATCAGGTGAAAGACGATTTGAGGCGCGGTTTGCGAATGGCTGGGTTTTCTCATACAATGGCCTGTCGAGCGCGATCTGCTCCGCACCGCAGCAGGCGGCGGCATCCCGCGACAACAATCCAGCCGCCTCCGAGGATGGTCAAGATCGTACCGCTGGTCGGTTCTGGCACGGAAGTCAATGTAAACTGGAGTATGGCGGGGTCTTCGGTGTTGTTCCATTGGAAGACGCCCGCGAACCCTCCCCCGTTGGTGAAGTCGAACATTTCAAGGCTGAGGCTGGTCGATTCGAAACCGATCAGGTCATAGGTTGTGCCGACTTTCCAGCCGTTGTCCTCGAAAGTGAAATGAAGCGGGCCGGAGCCAGTGAAGTTGCCTGAAAGATCAAGGAAGTCGGATTGCTCCGGGCTGCCGCCGAGCGCCAGGTCGACGACGCCGGAATTCCAGGCGAGGCTTGTGGCATGCAAGACGCCCGGCGCATCCTCGGACGCGAGAGTGCCGCCCGAAAGGAGAATGTCTCCCACAGTCCCGCTGCCGCCGAGAGTGCCGTTCGCCTCAATCGTTATGGTTCCGGTAATCGAACCGTCGACTCGCAAGGCTCCACCGGAAACGACCGTGCCGCCAGTGTACGTGTTGACCCCGGTAAGTGCGAGGGTTCCCGTGCCGTTTTTTTGCAGAGCGAGCACTGATGCTCCCGAATTCCCGTCTTCAAGCGTGGAAGCCAGCGTGGTGTTGCCGCTTTGATTGGCAATGAGTGTCGTCGTATTGGCGTTGATCCCTGTGCTTGCCTGGATGAAGCCGCCCACGCCCGAGAGGGAATTGACGATAATCTTCCAGTCGGGATGGTTGCCCGAGTTGAGTTCGAGGACGCCTCCTTCCATGACGACTGCGCCAAGGTTGTAATCGTTTTGGACGTTGAACTTGATCAATCCGCCGGTCGCATGGACACCGCCCGAGGAGAGGGAGGTCACGCCGCTGAAGACCCCGAAATCCAGGGTGCCTCCCGCCATCTCGATTTGGCTGATGCTCAGATTTACAGCTCCGGCAGGCGTATTGCTGCTGCCAGTAAAACGAAGCACACTTTCCCCGGATTTCGACAAGGTTCCCGAAATGCTGAGCGTCGCATCGACCTTGTTGGTTGACTGAATGGTCCAGATACCCGAGTCGCGATTTTCGATCATCCCGCTGATCGCGAAACCACCGCTGACGGTCGTGTTCGTATTCCCGGCGACGTTGGTTGTAATCACAGATGCGGCGGTAGGGACTCCGGCGGGACTCCAATTATTGCCCCCGCCCCATGAACCGTTGCCAGCTCCGTTCGTCCAGATCTTGTCTTGTGCGGAACCGGTCGAAGCCAGAACAAGGCACAACAGGCAGACGAGCACTGAACCAGGAGGGAAAACTGATGACTTACCAAACGGCTTCAACAAGCTTGGGGGCGTTTTCATAGCGGCGAAGGTATCATCCCAAACAGCCTCGCCTAGAGACAAACGTCTTAACCTTTTGAATTATCTGCCAGTATGAGTTAAGACCAAGGCGCGTGGCGTGGCAAATAAGTCAATAGATCGAGATGATCGTCTCTTGCGGGGCGATGGAGCTTCGCCCAATGTCGTCTTGGTCATTCAATTTCCATGTCTTATCCCACTGCCTCTGTTTCTCCCTTGGTCAAGGAATCGTTTGTCCGGGCCTGTTCGCGATTCAAGAATCCTCCGAAAGCGAAATTATGGGAATTGGCGTTGTGGCGCACCCGCGCGTTTGTGGAGGGAGTCTCCCCGGAATTGATCTCCGACGACAGCAACCGGCGCGCCTGGGGACCTCTTTTTGCATCCGCCATGCTCCTCTCCCACGCTCCGGAGAGCCGGGAGGCTTCACTCATGGTGGCACGGAGGGCCCTGCACTGCATATTGGACGCTCCGGTTTGGGGAAAAGACCCGTTTGGCGTGACCGACAATCTCGATCTCGTTGCCGCGCATTGTTGCCAGGGGCTGGCGCTGGGACTTTCCTGGGCGGATGCCGATGCGCTGTCGCCGGAATTGAGGCAGGAGGCGGAACTGCGGCTTTTTCGGCAGGCGGCGTTATTTTACGAAGCCGCGCAGCAGGAGAGCGTCTTCTGGTGCCGCAGTTACCTGCAAAACCATCACTGGATCGACTGGAGCGGCCTTTATGCATCGGCCTGTTACTTTGAAAAGGCAGGCCGCGCGGCGGAGGTGGCCCCCTGGCTTGATCTTTGCGAAAGGGAACTGCGAATCGTGCAGACGCACCTCCCGGAAGACGGCTCAAGTTATGAAGGGGTCATGTACCTGCATTACGGCATCAATTCCCTGATGCTCTGGATGGAACTGCATGGGGAGCGGACGGGAGAAAACCTGTATGATGCTTCGCGGTTCTGGAAGGCGCTTGGAGGCTGGCTGCTGGCTCACTACTCGGGCAACGGGCTTGCTTACATCACTTATGGGGACGGAGGGTATGGCGCGGAAGGCGAAGCTATTCGGCATGACGCCTGCGGCCTGTTCGCGGCGCTCGCCTGGCGCATGGGTGACCGGCGCGCCCAGTTCGGTGCGCTGCTCACCGCCCGGGCCAACGCGAGCGTTCCGGAGAAAACCCCTTACGCCGAAGCCCATAAGCAGCCGAATCTCCTGCTCTTTATCGATCCGGAGATCAAGCCTGAGCCGGGACTGCCAACCGGCGCGTCAAAGTTCGAGGACTCCGGAGAGTGGCTTTACCGAACGGAAGTCGAGGGAACCGAGGTGCTTTTCGGGACCAAATGGGGGCCGCCCGGCGGCAAGGCGTGCTTCGCCCGATTTACGGAATTTTCCGGCATGCGGCGCGGCCCGCTACTGCCAAAAGGAGAGGTGCTCAATCCCGACCACGTGCATGCCGACATGGGTCATTTCGTCCTGCTCGCCGGGGGGCGGCCTTTCATCGCGGATATGGGATACGGCATCGGCAAGGCGATTAATTTTGGTCGTGAGTCGATCCAAAGCACCGCGCACAACGTCCTGCTTTTCAACGGGCGGGGCCAATGGGTGCCCTCCCACCGCGACTACCGGGGCAAGGAGATGCCAAACTGTCTCGAAGTGGGCCAAAACGCCGTTTCACTGGATCTCGCCTGCGCCTACCCCGAATCGTGGCGGCCGGAAAAATACCACCGCGCCTTTTCGTGGCCGGAACCAGGGCGGCTTGTCATTACCGATACGATCCGACTTCGGGAGGCGACCCCGCTGATCTTCCAGCTCCACGGGCAAGTCGAAACCGTTCCACTCGATGGACGGGGGGTCGCATTCCGCCATGGCGGGATCTGCATCGAAGTGACTCCGCCGAACCTCCCTTCCGTGCTGGAGTTGATCCCCGAAACACGGGGGTTGACGCGGGCGTCCTGGATTTTTAACGAAACCCGACGGGACATCACGTTACGCTATGAACTGACGATCCGCACCGCCAATCGATAGCCTCAATGTTTTGACGCTCTGTCTCCATGAAATTACCGTTCCATCCCCAAATCCTGAAACTGGCCGCCACCGCCTTCATGCTCGCTTCCACTCTCCCCCTTTTCGGAGAGAACCTGCTCGAAAACGGCGGCTTTGCCCACGAGATGAATACCTGGTCGATCGCCTGGAGAGCGAAAGACCTTCCCGCGCCTCGGGTCGTTCCAAACGGTCACGACGGCAAGCCCGCCCTTGAAATCAATGGTTCCACGGCCATCACGTCCGCCCCGATCCCTCTTTCGTCGCCGATCCTCGAAGTCAGCGGCTGGATCAAATGGGCGGATGTCCAGACCGGAAAGCGGCGCTATCACCGCGCGAGCGCCGTAGTCCAGTATTTCGGCAAGAATGGAAAAATCATCGGCCATAAAACGGCCTTTGCCGCCGACGGTTCGGGCGACTGGACCTTTTTCAACAAGCAGATGGTCTTCCCGCAAGCCGCAGCGACGGCGAGGCTGGTTCTTGAAGGATGGAAGATTCCGCAAGGGACGATCTGGTTTTCAGACCTGGCAGTCAAACCCGTGAAAGAGGAGTCGGCCCACGTTCCCGATGCGGCCGCGAACCTGCTGACCAACCCGGGGTTCGAGCTCGAAGCGGGTGGCGCCTCCATCAACTGGAGTTTCCCGACAGGCAAGGATTGGGACGGCTTTCCCATCAATCCCGACGCCGCGAGGAACGTCCACTGGGATTCCACGGAAAAAAAGAGCGGCAACTTCGCGCTTCACCTGACCGGCCCTGCAACGGCCGTCTCGGAACCGATCGACGTAAAGCCCGGCATCTATTCTTTCAAAGCGTTCATGAAAACCGCTGGAGTCAAAACCGGGGCGAAGCGCTTCTGTCGGGCGTCGATGCAGATCGTGCTTTTCGATGACAAGGGAAAGATGCGCAGCCATGTCCAGTCGGGCTCGGTGGAGGGGGATACCGGGTGGACTCATTATAACTCCAATGTGGTTGTTCCCCCCGGGGTGGAAAGGGTGCAGGTCTGGCTGCGACTTTTCGAAACGGCAAGCGGGCAGGTCTGGTTCGATAATTTGAGCTTTGTCAATACGGAGGTCGCCAAGCTCGAAAAGGTCGACCGAAGCCAGGCCGCAGTGACGGTTGATTTCAAACACCCGCAGGGAGACTTTTCGTATCGGGCGGATGGCATCGCGTCGAGTTACACGATGGAATTCGCCAGGACGCCGTGGAAGGAGACCATCCTGAAGATCGCCGCGCAACGAATGGGCATCTACCGGGTCCGGTTCCAGGAAGGGTGCACGATGACCCAAAGCCGTCGCCTCCCGTCCGGAAAAATGGAATACGATTTTTCCGCAGTTACCGCTCTTTTTCACCGGATCGTCGGGCTTGGGCTCACTCCGCTCATCGTCCTGGAAAGCACGCCGCCTGCACTGGCCACCCATCCCAAAGGAAAGGCGTTTTCCAACCGATATCCGCCGCGGGATTACGCTGAGTGGGAAGACTATATCTACCGCTTCGTCTCCTGCCTGCGACAGGAATTCGGGGAGAAGGAGCTTGCCAGATGGGAATTCGAAACATGGAACGAGCCGGACGCCATCCTCTATTTCAAGGGAAGCTGGGACGAGCTTCTGAAAGTGTGCGATCATACCATGGCTGGTGCGCGCCGGGCGTTCCCGGAGATCCGCGTCGGCACGCCCGGCTTTACCTCCGGCTCCAGGGGTGCGCTCGGACGTTTCCTCGAACACGCCGGAAAGGAACCGGGCCACGGCCACCTTTCCTTCATCGCATGGCATATGTATTCAACCGGGAGAGGCATCCCGTCTCTCCTCTCAATCGACCATAACCTCCGCAACGCAGCCGGCGCCATCCAATCGCATCCGTGGGCCGCAAAGCTGCCGCGCTACATCACCGAGTGGAATTCCGCGTCCGGGATCGGGAACGATTACCTTGGCAAACCGTACAACGCGGCCTATGTCCTTTCGGCCATTCGCCGGATCAAGGACGGCGGCATCGATCAGCTCTACGTCCAGGTCGATTGCGAACCCGGCTCAGCCCGGCTGCACGGCAAATCGGACGAGGCGCTTTTTTACAACAACCGCGGTATGATTTCCCGCATGGGGCTTATCCGACCCTATACCCGTGCCCTGGAGCTTCTGCACCGGATGCAGGGGGAAAAAATCGCAGCCAAAAGCTCCAACCGTCCCATCGAAGTGCTCGCCTCGGCGAACCAGGAAGGACGCTGGATCACTGTCTGGAACTATGTCGAAGATCCAAAAGAGCAGTTTACGACCAAGGTCACGCTTCATCTCTCGGGGCTGCCCGGATCGGTACCCCTCAAACTGGAAAAACGAACGCTGGACGAAAGGAACGATCCGTTTCCCCGTTGGAAGGAGTTTGGCAAGCCCGACCTGGCCGGAAATCAGGAGCTCTTTGATAAGTTCGACCGGGAGAGCGGCGTCGACGCCAACCTCGAAACCGTGACCATCACACCCAGGGACGGGATTGCTACGATAGAACTGGAACTCCCCGCCTTCTCGATCGTCAGCTTCCGCATTCCGGCTGACGGAAACGGCAGTGCTCAGGCCGGAAGATAGCCCGCCCTTTCCCTTTTTGCGATGAACTCCCGGAACCAAAACACTAACGCCTTCTCCCTGCTGGAGCTGCTGATCAGCATTGGGATCGTCATCGTGCTGGCTGCCCTGGCGTTACCCGCCCGCTCCAGAATCCGGAATGTCCTCGACCGACAGACCTGCATGAACAACCTGCGGCAGATCGGTGTGGTGCATTTCCGCTATGCCGCAGATCACAACGGGGTGATCCCGCAGGCTTACGCGGCGGATCGGAAACCATCGCCGCAGTGGTACTGGATTTACTCCTTCGAAGGGTACTTTCCGGAATTTCCCGCCAACCTCGTCAATCCCGGAAGGCTTTCCATCCTGAGGTCGCCCGCTGTGGCGCGGCAGTCGAAGGCCGCCTTCATCGTCAACACCTATATGCGGGTCCGCAACGCCACGGGAAAGGATAGCGACTTGCGACTCGCCATGCTGCCAGACCCGGCAGGCTATATCCTCAATATCACGGGCAGCCTTGGACCCGACGATACGGCAGTGGGCGCGGCGACCCACTTTGGCTGGATTCAGGCCCAGCCTCCGACCGCAGGAAAGTCGCCCTCCTTTCCCTATGACAACCGGGCCAACGCGCTTTTTGCCGATGGCCATGTCGAGGGACTAAAGCGTGAACAGATCACGCAAGAAATGTGCACCCGTTAAATTGATCGGCTCCAAAAGGAGGAACGTTTTGTGAATTTTTGTCAATGGGTGCTCATTGGGACGGCGCATTGTTAAAGAAGTTTGGCTTTGCCAAAAAGCCGAAATTCTTCTAACAGAGTAAAACTTCAAGAGAGAGAAACCCTCCTCTTCCCCTCCTCCGATCCCATGTCCGGCATCAAACCTCTGGTACTGCTTCTTACGGAAAACGCCGATCTGCGCCGGAATCAGATCGCCAAAGGAGTATTGAAGGCTTGCCATGCCCTGGGTTGGGAGATGCGCTGGCGGGAAAACCGCTCTCTCGAGAAGGGGCTGGAAAAGGCGCAGGCCGTCATCACCTCCATGAAGGTTTCCCTTCTGGAAAACGTGGCCGGGCGTGTTCCCCCGGGGGTTCCGCTCGTCAGCGTCGACGGGGACAGCCTCGAAACCGGAATTCCCACCGTTGCACCCGACCAGAAGAAGATCGGCAAAGTCACCGCGCTTCATTTCCTGGAGCAGGGGTTGATCAACTTTGCCTTTGTCGGCACGCTGACGCACCCCTCGGCCCATCGGCGCAAAACGGCTTTTCAGGAGACGATTGCGCAACACCTTTCCAACTATACGATGGCGGATTTTCACGTCCCCCACGAAGACCGGTTCTGGAGTGGCAACTCCGCGCTGGGCCGGAGCTTTCTAAGGTTCCTTCGCAAGCGCCCCCTGCCCGTCGGCATCATGGTGGCCAGTGATCATGCTGCGATCAGTTGCCTGGAATCATTGATCGAAGCCGGGTTTCGCTGTCCGCTTGATGTTGCGGTGGTTGGCGCAAATGACGACCCCATTTACACCGCGCTGGTGATGCCGCTTTCCTCCATCCGGATCGACTTCGAGCGGATTGGCGAGCTTGCGGTGGACGTGATCCGCAGAAAACTCTCAGCGGAAACGAAACCGGTTGCGCTTCATGAGCCGGTCCTGGGGGAACTGATCGTGCGCCGCTCCTCCCAGCTTCGCATGATGGCCGACGAGCGGATTTCGCGTGCGGTGGAAATCCTGCAAACCCGCTATACTGAAAGGCTGACGCTTGCCGCCCTGGCAAAACTTTGCGGAATGTCCCGGGCCAGCTTCGAGGCGAAGTTCGTGGAGGCCATCGGCGTCTCACCTATCCGTTATCTGATCAACTACCGCCTTGAACGCGCCAATTACCTGCTGGCCGAAACGAATCTCTCGATCAAGCAGATCACCGAGCGGATCGGCTTCGGCGAGCAGACTTACTTCACTCGCGCGTTTCGCAAGAAATTCGGACGGCCGCCTTCGGAGCACCGGCAGTTCCTCCTAGGGAAACGTTGAATTGAAATGGCAGACGATAGTCCCGGTCATTTGGACGCTTGTCCATTGTTGGCGATGCCATCGGCATCTAGACTTGGCGGCATCTGGATATGCCTACCAAAGTTTTGAGGCTCGTTGCCGACGCGGAAAACGGGATTGCGTTTGAGAAAGCCATGCTGCCGGAACCGGGTTCCGGACAGGTGCTGGTCGAGACAGCATACAGTTTCGTCAGTGCGGGCACTGAGTTAAGTCTCCTGCAAATGTCTCCCAATCCGAATTTTCGCCGCCCCGTCGTCCGGGAGCGGCTCGGTTATAGCCTTTCAGGTGTTGTGGTCGCAACGGGCGCGGGCGTGGATCATGTCAAGCGCGGCGACCGTGTTGCATGCCTGGGGGAGGGCGCGTTTCATTCGAGCCGCGTGCTGATGGCAAAAAACCTGGTGACGCCGTTACCCGAAGCAGTTTCTCTCAAAGAGGCGAGTCTTGTCGCGATGCTCTGTTTTTCGCTGGAAGCGATCCACAAGGCGCAGCCGGAGTTTGGGGAAAACGCTTTGGTAGCCGGAGCGGGGATGATGGGGCAGATCACGGCCCGCCTGCTTCTGGCTCTGGGTAACCGGGTCTGGATGGTGGATCGCAACTCGCGCCGACTCGCCCATGCGCCCCGGTCCGTGAAGACGTTGGAGGGTTCATCCGCCGCCTGGGCACGCTTTGCACGGGAGACCCAGCCGTACGGCATTGAGGCCGCCTATGTCTGTCTGGGAGGCGAGGCCACAGGGCTTTTCGAGCGGATCAAGGGTGTGATGAGCCTTTCACCGGATGGCATCCGGCATGGGCGCATAATATTTCCCGGCGGCGCGACCCTTACGGTGAGCATGGCCTCGCCGAGCGGAAACCTGCGGCTGATCAGTTCCGCCAAGGCGGGAGCGGGATACCGCGACGCCCGTTACGAAAACGAAAATGGCTATCCTGCCACGTATATCAAATGGGACGTTCGCCGCAATGCCGCCACGATGTTGCGGGCCATCGCCGACGAAACGCTGGAAGTTTCTCCGCTTATTACCCACTTGATTCCCTTTGGGTCCGCCGCCGATGCCTACCACCTCCTGGCCCAGCCGGACACCGAGGCGATGGGGGTTCTTCTTGATCACGGTCACCCTGCGGCGGGCACCATTTCCCAACACAACCCGCTTTCCCGCAACGGGGCAGCCGCTTTGGAATGAGTCCGCGATCCCGTGTTGCAATTGTCGGTTTGGAGACTTCTCATGCCCTGCGATGGCTGGAGGTTCTTTTCCCGTTGGCAGCGGAGATTCTTCTCTGCCCGCTCGACCGGGCGGAGGAGGTACGGGCCCGGCAACTTGGCCTGGAGTGGCCGGGCGTTCGCATTGGAACCCTGCATGAAGCTGTTGAGTGGGCTGGCGTGGCAGCCATCCTCACCTCCGACTGGGATGCGCACGTTCCGCTGGCGAAGCCGTTCGTCCGGCGAAAAAAAACGGTTTATATCGACAAACCCGTTGCGTGCTCCGATGACGACCTGGCGCAGTTGCTAGCCTGGGAAGGAGAACGCCTGGTCCTTGGCTCCAGCAATCGCCATGCACCCGAATTGCTGCGCTGGCGCGGTTGCCCGGAGGTTCGCTCGCTGCTTTCCTGCGTGGGACAGCCGGACCCCTTCGGATACGGTATTCACGCCGTGGAGATCGGACAGACGATTCTGGGCCCGGGAGCGCGGCGAGTCCGGGCGTTGCGCGGTGGCGAGGGCGGTTTTCTGTTTGAAATCGACCACCAAAGCGGCATCCCCTGGCTGGTGAATACGCAAAAACCGGCTCCGACCTTTCATGTCTTGCTGGAAACGACATGCGAAACGCGTTTCATCCCAATCGCCGGGGGTACGTGGCACCGGCTGTTGATCGAGGAAGTTTTCAAAGTTCGCGATGGAGGGAAGCCGCGCCTGGGAGCCGAGGAAATGGTCGAAGCAGTTCGGATTCTAAAAGCCGCCCATACTTCCGCCCGGGACGCGAGACGCTGGGTACGGCTGGATGAACCGCTGCTCTCCTTTTCGGGCAGGCAATACCGCCGGGCCTATCTTGCTGCCCGTTCACAATCGCATCCTACGTCGCCACCTGGATCGGACGATCGTTCAAAAAACTGACGACACGCATTCAGCCCGATAATTAAAACATGTAAACGAATCATGACGCCCCTTTCCATCCAACTCAACGAACGCCTCGGGGCCGTAAAGGCGCTGCACGGCGTGAACCTCGGACCCATCGACCGTTTCTGGTTTCTCGATTTTAGTGAATTTTACCGCAGGGCGCGAATCCCCTCGGTCCGCACGCATGATTGCCAGCGCTATCTGCTCGACGCGGTCGATCTGCACTACCTTTTTCCCAATCCCGATGCCGATCCCGACGACCCGCGCAATTACCGCTTCGGTACGACTGATGATTACCTGCGTTCCATCCTCGACGCCGGTGCGGAAGTTTATTTTCGCCTCGGGGAGACTTTCGAATGCCCAAAGGCGCCGCGCCGGACGTACGTGCGGCCTGAACGCTGGAACGCCCGGACGCTGGCGCGTGTCTGTACCAACATCGCACGCCACTATAACGAAGGGTGGGCGGAGGGGTATCATTGGAAGATCAGGCGCTGGCAGTTCTGGAACGAACCGGACAATGAATGGAACGCTGCGCCGGAGAAGCGCACTTGCTGGACGGGATCGCCCGAAGAGTTTTATCACTATTACGGCCATGTGGCCACGGCCATGAAAGGGCATGACGCGTCGCTGACCGTCGGGCTCGGCGGTTTTATGTTTCCGTCGATGGTATTGCCCCCCGATTATGACGGCGAGGAGGTCGGCTTCCTCGCAGCCGCATCCAGGGAGAACCCACAGCAGGTGAAAGAGAACCCATGGCGGCACCTTCGGCCCCTGCTGGAGGCCGGGCCGATCGACAGCTTTTCGTGGCACCGCTATACCCGGTCGTGGGAACGCGTCGCCAATATGGCGCGGATGGTGCGGCAATGCCTGGACGAAAACGGGCTCGTCCACGCGGAGAATCACCTCACCGAGTGGCACTACATGCCGAAGTTCGAGGACGAACGCGGCGTCTTCGACTGGTTTCAGGCCCGGTGGGACCGCGATGAATGCCGGATCGAACATGCCGAGGAGGTCATGGGCGGCCCGGAGGGCGCGGCCTACGTTTTCGGCACTCTCGCGAAGCTGCAGGATGCGGCGGTGGACATCGCGCACTACTACACCGGCATCACTACTCCGGGGCTCGGGCTTTTTACGGTCAACGGGCAGCCCAAGAAGACCTTTCTGGCCATGGAGGCATTTGGCGGATTTCTGGATGGCGAACGCGTGCGGGTGGAAGGCGGCGAGGCAGACCGGGTTATCGCGCTCGCGGTTCGGCACGGAGATGCCGTGCGCGTCGGAATCGCCCATCTGCGGCCGTCCGCGCGGGAGGTAACGCTTTGCCTGCAAGGCGCGGCCGCGCCGCTTTCCATGACGGCCGCCCATCAACTCGGCCCGGACGGGTGGAGCCCGCTGGAGACGGACTGCCGATGGGAAAACAAAACCGACATCGTAACCGTGCCGCTGCACGGCTCCGGCGTAACCCTGCTCGACCTCGCTCCTCTTTGACGAAAGATACCACTGCAACGAAAAGAAAAGAGTCAAATGAAGATCACTAATGTCGAAGCGTTCGCCTATGCAATTCCTGGGAACCCTTACGTCGGCGGACACGCGGTCTCAGCGGCGGAGACTCCCCGCGGGCGCTATATGCAGCACCGGCATTACCGGGCTGTCTATTCGCCCAGTGCAGAAGGAATGCTGGTGCGGATCGCCACCGACAGCGGGCTTGAGGGGTTCGGTGAAGCGCAGGCGTGCATTATCCCGGACGCGGTGGCAATCGTCGTCCGGGAATTGTTGGCCCCCGTGCTGATCGGGGCCGATCCGCAGAACCCCGCCGCGTTGCGCGATCGGCTTTACGACCTGATGCGTGAGCGCGGGCACGACGCAGGGTTGATCCCCGACGCCATCGCCGCCTGCGACATGGCGCTTTGGGACATCGCGGCACGCGTCGCCGGGCTGCCGCTCTACCAAATGCTGGGGGGCGCTTATCGGGAGACGATGCCGTGTTACGTTTCGGGAGTGCCTGCCGCGAGCCTTGAGGAGGAGCTTGAAACGATCGCCGGGTGGGTCGGACGCGGGTTTGCGCGTTTCAAGTTTTCCTACCCGCCGGGGATCGCCTCGCACGTTACCCATCTGGCTGCGATCCGGGAACGCTTCGGGGAAACGATTCAGATCATGATCGACGCGCATTGGGCCTACACCGTGCGCGAGGCGCTCGACCTCGACCGTGCGCTGGAGCCGTTTGGCATTCACTGGATCGAGTGCCCGTGCACGCCGGAGAACGCCGCCAACCAGGCGCGCATGGGCCGCCGCATGAATGCCGCGCACGCTCTGGGCGAGGAGTACCGGACGCGCTATCATTTCCAGGACCGGCTGGCCCGCGGGGCGTTGGACATCGCGCAGCCCGACGTGGGGCGCACAGGGGTGACCGAGGCGCTCCGCATCGCCGCGCTTTGCGAGGCGCACGACGTGCCGATAGCCTACCATCTCGGCGCAGGCCTCGGGGTCTATACCTCGGCTACGCTTCACGTCGCCGCAGGCACCCGTTCGCTCGACATCATGGAGTTCCAGCCGACACAGGCCACGGTGATGGACCGCTTCTTTTCCCCCTCACTTCAGCCGTGCAACGGCGCGTATGCGCTCCCGCCCGGACCGGGCCTGGGAGTGACTCCAAATATCAAAGCCCTTCGCAGCCATTCCTTATGAGCCGCGGAGGAAGCACTTTCCAATTCGCGGACCTCGCGGGCCGCACGCTGGTGGTGACGGGCGTTACCAGCGGCATCGGCCGTGCATTGCTCCCCGGCTTCCTGGAGCAAGGGCTCCGGCTTATCCTCGTAGGCCAACCGATGGAGGCAATGTTGCAGGTGCGCGTAGATCTCGGCGCGGATGAAAACCGGGTGCGCCTTTTTGAATGTGACCTGGCGGAATCCGCGCAGGTGCGACGCCTGGCGCAATCTCTTCTCGCTGCCGGCGGACCGGTGCACGGTCTTTTGCACAATGCGGGAATTGACCCCCGGGCGGGATTCGAATCGGCGGGCATGGATTTCTGGCACCATGTCTTCGAGGTGAACCTCTTTTCCGCCGTGGCGCTGACGCGCGAATGGCTCCCGCTGTTGCGCCGGGAGGGGGGCGGCGTGATTTTCACCGGGTCGGTGATGGACCCGCTTGGCAGCGCCTGCGCGACGACCTATGTGGCGTCCAAGGCGGCGCTGACCGGGCTGACCCGCTCGCTTGCGCACGAACTCCAGGGCGAAGGGATCAATGTCAATTGTATCCTGCCCGGCGCTGTGCAGGTGGAAAAGGAGCTGCGCCGGGGCGACCCCATCCAGCGCGATGCCCGCCTGATTTCTCTCCAAAGCCTCACCCGCCGGCTTCAGCCGTGCGACCTGCTCGGCCTCGTCTGCCTGCTCTTGAGCGGTGCGGGCGAGGCGATCACGGGCCAGTGCATCACGGTGGACGGCGGGTTGATGCACCCGATCTCCACTCCCGCCAGCCAGAAAGAAAATCGTTGAACCATGTCTGACGCATTCACTCCCGCCTGCCCCGTCTTCGACAAGTCGCTCCTGCCGCCCTGCGACGTGGAGATCGCCCTCATTAGCGACGGTCATTATGCTTTACCGGACGCACCCAGTTCCGCCGAGTTTCCCTCGCGACTCAAGCAGGGCCGGCGACTCGCGGTGGCGCTCGACCTGCTGGCCGCAATGCGTGCGCCGCTGTGCGTTCACCTTGGCGACTTGACTCAGGAACCGCCGGAGAGCCCGCTTTATAAAAAGGCGCGCACGGACGCGCTCACTCTTTTCGCTAGGCGTGGGGTCACCCCCGTTTGGGTCCCCGGTAATCACGACGTGGGCGATAAGCCGGACCCGACCATGGCCGCCGACCCGGTCAGTGAGGCGTTCCTGGTAGAGTTTGAACAAATTTTTGGCCCCTCCTGGTCGCTGCGGGAGGTTGGCGGCTTCTGCCTTCTTTTCCTCAATTCGCAGATTCTCTCCTCAGGGCTTCCGGCCGAATACCGCCAGCGCCAATGGCTGGAAGAGACGCTACGCACTCGCCGCGGAGGGCGGTTCATCGTCTTTCTGCATCTGCCGCCTTTCATCGGCAGCCCCGAAGAGCCCTCACTCGGCCACTACGACAATCTCCCCGGAAGTACGCGGCGCTGGCTGCTCGGCCTTTGTCGGGAATATGGCATTGAGCTGGTGCTCTCCGGGCATGTTCACCAGCGCTTCGTCAACCGGTTCGGGCCGACGACGCTGATGACCTGTGCTTCTCCTGCCTTCACGCGGCCGGGCTATTCGCACCTCTTTTCCAGTGCGCCGCCCCCCGAGCAAGGGCGCGATGACCGCGCCAAGGAGGGGATTTATCTCCTGCGCCTGCGCTCAGGCGGGGCGGATGTTCACTTCGTGCGGACCGGCGGTGCTACGGCCCTTGGGGAAGTGGTGCCCGCAGGTGCCGCACCGATCCTCACGCCCCTGGCCTCCGACCTGTGCGACCCGCGGCTCGGCGTCACGCTGCTTCATCCATTGGCGGTGGTGATGGATTTGCCGATCGCGTGGCAATCCTCGGTACGTGTGGCCGCCCATAACGATTATCCTTATTTTGCCTTGCAGGAACTTGCGCCCGGGTTTGTCCGCGTTCCCGCCAGTGACCTTGCCGACCCGCTTCAACTCGAACGGCTCCAGATGCTTCGGGAAGGCGGAACCCGAGTGGAAGTGCTGCACCTTTGGGATGCCCGGAGAGAGGAAAACATGCTGCCCGCCAACCTGGCTGAGGCCGCAGACGGCCTGGAAATCCAGATTCCCGGCCGCATTCCCGGTGGGGTCGTCCTGCGCGAGATCGCCGCGATGATCCGTCTACTTCCGCTCCCCGTGCGACTTTCGCCCGTCTTTGCAGGCGAAAGCATCCCCGGTAAACAACACCGCCGTACCCGGTACGCCTGGCTGCTGGAGGAGCTTCCGGAAGTCGAAGCCATGTTGGAAGAGAACGGATGCATGCCGAACGCGCTCCTTGTCCAACCGCCGCGTGGCGGTTGCATCGAGATATGGGCAGCCGCGTGGCTCGGCCAAAAGGCACGCCGCCGCCTCGATGCCGCCGTCGAGTTCCAGACGCTCGACGATGCTGCGCACGTGCACACCGCCCTCACCGCGCTCCTGGCTGCCTGCCGACAACCCGGCAGCCGCCTGTATGTGCAACCGCTCCAGGACTTCGATCGTACGATGGACATCATGCACGGCCTGCTCGACGGGCTATGCAATCCGCGACCGGTTTTCACCGCATTGAAATTTGCCCACGCCTTCGTCGCCAGTGGCCGGCTTGTCAACAAGGCGCATCTACTGGATGCGCCCGCCGCCGAGACCGCGCGAAAACAGGGAGCACGAGTACTCGATCCGCTCCGTGGGTGTTTCCCCTCCGCGTCCCTTCCTCTCGCCGAAGGGTGGTATATGGAAGTCCTGTAGGCCCCGGGCCTTGCCGGGGGCTTCACCAAGCGGGCGAGCTTGCTCCCGGCTTTCTTCTACCCTTTCACCGCGCCGGCTCCCAGGCCGCGGATAAAGAGCTTCATGGAAAAAAGGAAGATGACGATCAACGGCAGGCTTGCCACTAGAAAGGATGCCATGATTCTGCCCCAGTCTTTAACATATTCTCCATCGAGGTAGATCAGCCCAACGCCGAGAGTAAAGAGATGAGGGTCCCGAAGGACAATCAATGGCATCAGAAAATCGTTCCAGGCATGCAGGAACGTCAAAATGGCAAGCGTGCCGATAATGGATTTGCTCATTGGAATGACCACATGAATGATCTGATGGAGGTGTGATGCGCCATCCATTTCCGCAGCCTCAAAGAGATCCTTAGGGATCTCTTCGATAAAGTTTCGTAAAACGTAGATCGTAAGCACCAGACCGGAAGATGCTCCAAGCAGGACAAGCGCCCACAGGGTGTTGAGGAGATGGAGCGACTGGAGCACCGAAAAGAGCGGAACGATGTTAGCCACTGTCGGCATGAGCATCAGCACGAGAAAAGCAGACCAGAGTATCCTGCTGAAGGGCATCTGGTAACGCGCAAAAAAATAGGCGCCTGAAATGGAAATGGTCAGACAGGCAATGGTAGCGCCAATGGAAACAACAAGAGAGTTGATAATGTATGGGAGCACCAGCTTTATGGCATAAACATAATTATCCCATTGCCAGGAACCAGGCGCTGCAAAAGACCACGGATTCTCCAGGAACATCGTGTTGTTTTTCAGACTGACCTGAATCATCATGTAAAATGGAAACAAGCTGACACCCAAGAGCGCGATCAGGCAAAGGTGTTTTAACAAGTCGGAGCGGCTTCTGCGGCCGACGGCTTCCATTCTGGCGAGGCTGGAGGATTTCATTTTTCGACGCGTACGTAGCGTTGGTTAAGAAAGGTCAGAGCGAGGATAAACAGAAAAAGGAAAATACCGAGAGCGCAGGCGTACCCGAACTCTCCGGCAAAAAAGGCTTTGTTAAACATCCACAAGCCCGGCACCATTCCGCGCCCCCCGGGGCCGCCTTCGGGCCCCAGTAGTAGAAACTGCAATCCGTAGCCCTGAAGTGTGGAAATAATCAGCATGACCAGGCTGAGGCGGATTTGCGTCATGATCAACGGCAGTTCCATAAACCTGAATGTTTGCCATGATGTCGCCCCGTCGAGTTCAGCCGCCTCATAGACCTCATTGCCAATCGACTGCAGACCGGCGAGATAAATCAGTACGCCCACCGATCCGATCCATGGAAACCCCCAAATGATGAGCGAGGGGATAATCAGTGAAGGCTCGCCGAGCCACGCAATCGGGAGTCCTGCATGGAAAATTCCCCAGTGGAAGAATTCATCAAGGGAAACAAGAAGCGCCTTGAGCCCGGTCAGATCCAGAAAACGGTTGAGCGCCCCCTGGCCGGGATCAAAGAAGAACTTCCAGATAAACAGGGTTACCAGACCCGGAACAATCATCGGGAGCACGACGCCGACGCGGTACCAATATTGCCATCGCTCACTTTTAAGCCGGTGAATCAATACGGCCATGAAAACCGAGGGGATCAGCTTGATGACATTACTTGTGACCAGGATGGCGATCACGATGAACGATTCCCAGAAGACGATATCTCCGGCGGCTCTGCGAAAATTGGCCAATCCAATGAATTCCTTGGCGTCGCCACCTCCCCAGCGGAAAAAACTATGGTAGATGGCGCTTGCTGCGGGAAAATAGCAAAATGTACCGATCAGGACGACCGCAGGGAGGACAAAAAAGTAAAGCCGCCACTCGGAACGGAGCTTTTTGATGCTTGAAGAAGTTGCCATTGCCAGTACGCTGGATCAGAAATCTATTTTATCGTGAAAAGGCCTCCCGGCCTGAGAGACGGAGCCAATCACAAATTGGGGTACGAACAGGCCCTATGGCATTCTTTCGCATTAGCGGGGAGAGGATTGGTTGGACCGGAGGATGAGTTGTATCTGAAAATATTTGCGTTCGTTAAGTGAAGAGGATTGAAGAAAATTTTCGTAACGGCGTTGTGAGCCGGCATTCCCTCTTCTCGCCTGCCAGGCCAGAGCCGTCCCCTGCGTGTCGCTGCCTTGGATCAGATCCAGGCTCATCCTTGACTGGCGCCGCAAATCGCTGATGATTCCCTTGGAATAACCTTCTCTTATAAGATTGATAAACGAGGCGGTGCTTTCCGAGGGGTCCATCAACTGATAGAGGCTGTTCATATAGGTCCTGCGCACTTCCGGGAAAGCCATTCCGTCACCTTGGCTGTCGATGGTGGGTGAAATGCCCGACAGTTCCCCCTGAGTGACAGGGAGGAAGGGGGCAACTTTATCATCCACATTGGTGCCGATGACAGCGGGAATCCAGTGACTTGCATCCGTCCAGAGCTGATTGACCGGACGACTGGACAGAAAGAGCAGAAAATCCCTGGCTATTTCCGGATTTTGACAATGGCGCGTCAGCCCGAAAACAATTCCGCCGTTGGTTCCGGCTTCCGAGAGTGATCCGAGAGTATACCTTCCATAGACGGGATGCGTCTTTGAGGGGAAAGGGATGATGCCGACCCCGATGGGAAAGTCGGCCTGTCGGCGGATGCTCGTGGCATCCCAGCTACCGGTGCAGATCATGACAGCCCGTTGCTGAACGAAGAGGAGCGTCGCGTCATCCCGCTGCAGCTGGAGAAATCCGGGCTGCATGAACTGGCTCACCTCGCGCAACAGGTCGAATCCGGAGCGCACTTCGGGTGAGTCGAGGGACCATCGGCCGTCAAGGTAATCGCCAGCACGGCGGACAGCATCTCCGCCCACAATTCCCACGGGATTGAGTTTTTGGACAAGCGTCTGCGTCTGGCTGGCAAAAAGCCTGGAAAGCAACATCGGCCCGTTGTAACGGGAACCGGCGATGGGCACGATCGGGAGGCCTTGATGTCGGCTATACTCTTTGACTTTCTGGCAGACGGCAACCAGCTCTTCATAGGTTTCGGGAATATGCGTGCTTCCGGTGATTTTTCCAAGAAGTTCGACGTTGTAGAACATTCGAATGGTGAATCCGGAGATGGGAACTCCATAATGATGGAATAAATTGCTGTTGTAGCCGCCTTCCATTCCATCAAATAGGGTTTCGCGGAGCGGTACTTTTTCAAGATCCGTTCCCTGATTATAGGGATTGGGAGTTGAAGCGAGATTAGAAAGCGGCGTGAAGAAGCGGGCCGTTCGCTCATCGTTTGCAGTGACGGAAATCTGAATGAGATCCGGTGCGGTTTCACCGACCAACTGCGTAATCAACCAGTTGGTATAGATGCGCTCCGGGATGGGAAGTTGGACCACCCTGACATTGGGATGAATCTGCATATATCGTGCCGCGATCCGGTCAAAAGCTTCCCGTGGGCCGTCCTCCAGCTGCCAGTGGGCAAATCGGATCGTCACCCGTTGGTCCCCGGTCTGTCCCTCACCGGCATTTCGAGCCAGAATGCAGACGAGAGCGACCAGGATGCAAAGCACCACGATACGCAGCCCAATGAAAGTCGGCATTTTGAGTTTCATGGATGGACGATGGGCTTATTCTCCGCTTTGGATTGAAGTAATTTCAAGAATCTCCCGATCGTATAGGCGCGATTATCGCGTTGATATTTTTTGAGAAATTTTTGATAGTACGTCATCGCCAAGGCGTCTTTTCCTTCGGCCCGTGCCAGTTCTCCAATGGCGATCCAGGTGGCCGATTCAATTTGCCAGCGCGTCATCCCCTCCGCATCCGCAGCCAGGAAATGTTCGATCGCTTTAGCTCGTGGGCCGCTAAAATCGATATAGGCATTTCCCATGTTCAGATGATAATTCAAACGACCGGATGACGTTTTAAGGAGCGGCCCAAGGGTTTCCAGTTCGGCAAAGCGTCGGCTACGTTCCGCTGCCGGGCCCGGCTCATAGAGATCGACATAAACCAGTTGTGCTGCGCTGTGTTCCGCAACCGCATTTCCTGCATGATGCTCAAGCAATTTTCGGTAATATTGCCGCGCCTTTTCAACCTGTGGAGAATCTTCGTAGAAGAGGGCCATCCGGGCCAACAGGTAGGTCGCAGTGATCGCCACTTCGTCGCTGTTGGAGCCGTCGATGAGTTTTTGCAGGGATTTTTTTGCGGCCTCAAGGTGGCTGCGCGTACGCGGTTGCAGGTTGAGCAAGGTTGCCGCAATGCCGAGTTCGCGTTGGCGGGCGGGGGCATCGTTTGCGTTTCTGAAGGCCTTGTAGGCTTGGTTAAAGAGGAAGTTTTCCGCGTTCTGCCAGGCTTGCCCCAGTTCGACGTGAGAAGGTTGTGCAGCTTCGCGGGCGGAAATCGGGAAAGATGGCCATCCTGCCACGAACGCACCTATGACGATGCCGCCCAACTTGCGATATCTTTTTTGCATGAAAATTCAGGGGAAACCAGAGTAGTAAGCGACTGGTCGTCCATCATGGCGACGGTGCGTTCGGGTGTGATCTCGTGTTCCGGAAGCATCGGGTCGAGGGGGCTTGTTCCATCTGGCACGCCGATTCGCACGGCTGTGAACGAGACATTGCTACACCAGGTTCTCAAGCCGAAATAGCCGCCATTAAGAGGTTGTGCATCGCGCCAGCAATGTCTGCATTCCCCATTAATCCATACGGCGATCTGCCCCTGATTTAGGACGTAATCCAGTTCATATTGCCGGTTCGGCTCGGCTCGGCAGGCGGCTTCCGAAACGAGTCGGAAACCCGGATTGCGGCGAATGCGAGACCACCCGGGAGCGGAGCCACCCGTAAAGGTGACGATCAGATTCGGGATCACATGGAGTTCGGGATAATCGCCCGAGCGGCCCGGGCGTACAGGGGCACCGTCCGGCTCCAATGCATGCAAAACGACGTTGAGATTACAGGCGTTACCTTCGACGGGAGCGTGGGTGCGTGCCCCGACGCGAACGATTACGTTCTCCGGGAGGCGGCGGCGCAGCCAGATCGTCGTACCACCGCTCGTGCCGGATTGCGGATTGGAGATCGTGATCCCTGCTTCGGTGCGGCCTACCACGGCACCTTGGGATTCGACCCACCACCGGTCCCGCCACCGTTCGTCATGAAAATGCTCTTCGAAAATACACCGGGACTTCATGGCGATTTTCTCGATGGACATGGTACTCATTGGGGGGCGGCGGGGTTTTGCGACGGAATCAGCAGGCTTAGGATAGAGAAGACGGGGAGATCTATCGAAAGCGTCGCCACGCCGGATGCCGTTGTTTTGAGCATGACCGTTTCGAGGTTTGAATCAAGACCTGTGACCTGATCGAGCTTTTTCCAGAGCTCCTTTTCTTTGTTCAGATCGGGCGAGCCGAGCGCCTTCCAGCGGGGGAAGGGATCATTTCTCTGGTCAAGGGTACGTTGCTGCACCGCCACGGTGGTGGAAGGGGGCAATCCGGCGATGGTGAGGTTCACCTTTGTCGTAAAGTTTTCTCTTGGATCCTCCACGTAATTCCAAAGGACGACCCATTTTCCTTGAACGTTTGCCGATGCGAGAGCTTCCACCGGCCGATTGGAACTCGCGGCGCTGACCTTTTCTCCCCGCATGCGATGCAGGAGTTCAAAGGAACGGGCGTACGGCCGGATGAGGCCGGTGGTTGATATGAGCCCCTTTTTCTTGTAGAATGCATTTTCCGGCGAGCCATTACCTCCGGGGGCAAGGCTCTCGCAGTCCACAAAGACGAAAAGCAGGTCGATCCCGCTGTCCTTGATCCGGCGAAGAGCCGAAAGGGCGTAGGCGGCATTGTAGGCGGTCCCGATATACGAATTATTGCCCGATGCCGAGTTCCATTCGGTGATGTATCGCGGCAACGCCACCGCCCATGAGTGGGCTTCGATCGAATCGGCAGCGAGTTTGAGATTGTGCCTGAGCGAAAGGGTGGAGGGCATGCCGGTTCCCGTCGAGTAGAGATGCCACGAGACGAACGAAATCGGGTATTGGCCGTGGCTTCTGTCGAAATGTGCGAGCAGGTTGTCCAGCGCGTTGCCTGGTGAGGCAAAGCCGGGAGTGCCGATCTGGATTTCCGGAAAGGCGCGCCGCGCCGCAGCAACGGTATGCTTCTGGATTTTGGCCAAGTCGTCCGGAGTGCCTTTGAAATAGTTTGTGGCGTCGGGCTCGTTCCAGGTTTCAAAACGCCAGCCGACAAGTTCCCGGTCCCCGAATTCCCTGCGCAGGTAGGAGATGAAGCGGTAGATATAGTCTTCCCACTCATCGTAATCCCGGGGAGGGTAGCGATTATTGCGACGGCGGGCCGACGGCCTGGAAGAAAGGGCGTTGGGCGTACTCTCCAGGACAATGAGCGGTTTAAGCCCGAGGCCCGTGATCCGGTGCAGTAACTCCCCCTCCCTGGAGAAATCATAAGCCATGGAGCCATCGGGGAGGCGGGTGACCTCGGTCATGGAACATCCTTCCTGGAACCGGATGTAACGTGCACCCATGCGCCGGACGGCAAGCCCATCGATGACAAATTTCCAGGGTAATCGGTCATAGAGCGCCGGATAATGACCGTTGATTCCGTCGATATGGTAGGGGAATTTCCCTTCCGTTTTCTGAAAGTCGATCGCAATATCTGCCGTCGACCGGTCGATTTTCTCCGCTGGGAGCGACATTTTACTTGTAAAGGATATCTTGTCGAACCAGGCCTCTCCGGACGCCGAGTCGTAAAGGCGCACCCAGATCTGGGCCTTGCTGGCCTTTTCAGGCACCACGACTTCCCGTTGGTACGCCCTCCAGCCAGTCGTGCCGTCCATGGCGGCGAGTTGGGTATGCCGGATCTTTCGACCGTGGTCGTCGAAGTAGACGATCTGGACCCCGGCTCGGCAGAAACGCTCCTTTCCGGTGACTACGCCGCTGGTTTTCATCCACGCTCCGGCGTCATAGACACCAGGCTTCACATCGATCGTCTCGGAGACAGCCGTGGCCGGTCCCGTGAGATTGAGGCTGAGATTGCCCATTGCGTTTCCGGAGGCGCGCCAATGCACATTGCGGCCGATATCGGGGTTAAGCGCCATTCCATCCCAGTCGACACCGGAAGGGAAATGCCAGTTCAGGGACTGGCCCCCCGCTTCGAGTTCGAACCCGGGGTTGACCACGAGATTCTCCCCGGACGGCTCCACTGCGGCGGATTCTTGTTTGGCGGGCACGACCTGGAGTTCTGAAAACCAGATCGTACCGCCGTGAGCCTGTTTTCCCTGCGGCACGATCTTTACTGAAACTGCCGCTTCGGGAAACACCATTTCTTTATTGAAATTCGTCCAATCGCCAGTTCCGTTTTTCGCGATGGCGACCTTGTGTCCGAGGATCTTGCCGCCTTTGTCGAAATATTGGACGATAAGGGCGGCTTGGTTGTAGCGCCTAGGCTCAGGCACGACGCCGGACCATTTCATCCAGCCGCTGACGGAGACAATGGGGGAGGGGAGGAAAATCAGGTTGGATTCGACCGATGATTTCCCGCTGAGCCGGAGCGCGGGCTTACCGTCATGCCCCTGTGGGACGATTTCAACCGGCGGCACATTCTTGTCTTGGCGCCGGAGGCTCCAGTGTTCCATTCCCAGCGTGAAGTCGCCATTGGGAAGGAGATTCTGACCGAAGAGGGGCGCACTGACCAGAAGGAAGGCGATAAGATAGAGTAAACCGGTCATTTGCAAAAGGGGACTTTGGCTCACCGGGTGCAGATGCCCGATGGATCAAGTAGTGGTGGACGGTGAAAGGTGGTTGTGTCAGGGAGGGAAAACTTCGTCGATGGAAATGCTTTACTTGTAAAAGACGGGGGAAAATTAGGCGGCAATGTCGCAAGTCACAATAGAGGATCGTCCAGAGTTATTGAACTATCTTCCACCCCTGACTTCCAGCGGCTCGCTTCCATTCATCGCCGCTTTTCTTTCTTTTGGCCGTGGCGGCTTTGCTGAGCGGACTTCAATGTTTCTCGCGGCCTCCGAGCGTTTGGGCAGACGCAAGCCCAAGTGGCGTTTCAGGCTTTGCACCCCGGGAAACTCAGGCTACGATAAACCCGATGTCCGCCCTTGGATCAGTTCCGCAACTGATGGTCTTCTCTCATCTCAATGCAGAGAAAGTCTCGCTTTATCGTGCAGTTATGGCGGCTTTCCTGGAGGCGAAGGTAACCTTTATCTTCATCTGCGCCCGCTCGAAGTGCGCACCAGGTCGTCGGAGAGGCAAGGATGGAAGATCAGGAGGGGGAGATCGATGCGGTTTTGGCACAGCTTTGCCAATGGGGCAACCTTGAAGCGCATCAGGATCACTCGGAAATTACCGCCGCTGAAGAGTTTTACCGCCCCCGTTGTCTTTGTCAGCTCACCGCTGCGGGGGGGGAAGCCGCGGACCAGGCGATTGCCCTCTACCATCAGGTTCTTGAGCAGCCGGGCGAATTCCAGGCAACCGCACTGCTGGAGATCCGTCAGCAATTGCATCAGCTTCTCGCGTTGGCCGGGGAAGAACCGCTTGATGAAGGGCGGGTCGTCCTCTCCCTGCGCGATTTGACCAGTCGGTTTGAAGAACTGACCCGATGGGTGCAAATGTTTCTTCGCACTTTGCAACAACGGATCGACCCCGATCCCGCCAGCCTCGAGTTGTTTCTCAACCACAAGGGAAGCTTCATCGACTATCGTGTACCTTGTCCGACACAATGGGCAGGACCATACGGCGCAACACACTGCTCTCGTCCCCGCCGCGAAGCTGGCTGAGGCCGACTAAAGGCTCATGCGGTGTATGGACGAGATTGCCCTGCAATTCACGGAGTTTGGCACCCGTCGGATGGGGGAGCATTTACGTCGGTGCGGCTACCGGGTACCAGAGTGACCGACAATTGCCACGATTGCCATTCGGAGGTTTTTTGGAAGCTTGTCCCATGCATCGATCACCCGTTGGAGGTCGGGATCTGGAGACGAAATTTTGGCTTGTGAGTCTATTTGTGAGTCGAGATTTGTAACTCGTTGATGCTGTGGGGCTTTGGCGGCGGTTCGAGTCCTAGTAAGGCAGCCAGTTCCGATTTCCGGACCTGGCCTGACAGAGCCGGACAAAAGCAGGTCGGAGTGAATCGTTTTCGTCGGGTTACGTCCCCAGAATCCATTCAAACACGCCGCCAGCGGATCGGGTTCGGGTGGTTTGCAACAGGTGGGTGTGAGGAATCCCATCCGACGTATAGCTATGAATCTGCCGGGTGGCCGCTATCGTCCAGGACGACAACCGCTCCGGTGGTACGGCCCGAAACCGGAAGCGTTCGCCGGCAAGGAGGAGGCGGGCCTCCGCCTCGTGGCACTCCGAGTCGACCTCTGGCGCAAGCTGGAATCGCCACGTCAATTCCGCCGGGTGGGCAAGGGCGAGGCGGTCGATGATCCGCAGAGAGTCGGAGGTTTCCTCCAGCACCCATTCCCGCGTATAGGCAAGCAGCCCGCACTCCGGCGGGTAAACGCGGGAGAGATCCACCACGATCCTCGCCCGTCCCTCCCGGGGCTCCCATTGCGCAAGGCGGATTTCGCCCCAGGGGCCGTTCCACGCGGGAAGCGACATCGGGTAGCCAATATCTCCCACCTGCCCGCGCCCGTTGATGGAGAGGATGGAACCGGTGCCCGAGTGCAGAAAATAGGGTGAGGCCGGAGAAGCAAAGAGGGGTCTCCCTCTGCGGGCGAGCCGGAAGTGCCCTTCCGTTGGCGGCCCGCCGAGGCGGTCGCAAGGCCCGGAAGCATGGGCGAACGCGTGATAACCTCCCACCGGCCCCGCTCGCACGACCAGTCCCCATTGCGTACGGGGAGTCAGGCAGGCAACCCAACCGCTGTCGCGCAGCCAATAAAGCGGACGCGCATCCGCCGCGCGCGCCTCGACCGGCGGGTGCTCCGTGCGCACCAAAAAGCTCTCCAACACCGCACTGGCAAGAATGCGGCTTCCGTAGACCGTCTCCAGCCGGGAAAGGAGCGACTCTTCCCATGCCTGCGCCCGAGGGTCGCCAAACTCCTCAGCCAATGCGCTCAGGAACGGATGGCCGCCATCCACCTGCCAGGGAGACACGGTCGGGTGATGCCATGCCGGCTCCAGAGAATCCGGCAGGCGTCGCCACGGTTCCTCGTGCAAAAGATCGCGCCCCGTCCAGGCCAGCAACTCCTCGCGGGCGTTCAGCAGTTCAGCGGTATAAAGCCTAAGGCTTTGATACGAACTGGGCGGAATCCCGTCGCGCGGCACGGCGGCCAGTACCCGCTCCATCCGTGGCAGCGCCCAGCATAGCCACCGCTCCGCAGCCTCAAATTCGCCGCGCAATGCGAGCGCCCCGGCGGTAAAGGCCATGACGGACTTGATGCCGTGGTCCTGCAGAACGGAGCCTCCCCAGTAATCCCGCATCAACAGCGCACATTCAAGAAAGCGATTCCCCACCCCCAGCAGACAGGCTTTGAGGCGGGCATGCGCTTGCGCATCCAGCACTTCCCGCAACGGCTTCAGCAGCCCCGCCAGCACCCGGAAGGCATGGGCCACGGCATAATCTCCGCCGTAGCCGTAGATATCTTCGGCCTTGCCGCTCCAGTGCGGGAGATCAAGGTACGGCTCCAGCTCTTCCATCAACCGCCGCCGCCACATGTCGCCTCCCGTGATTTTCCAGGCGGCAAAAAGCAGGCGGAGATCGTTTGGCCCGGCGATGTCCTTGGTCACCACCCTTCCGTTGGCATGGCGAATGAAATCATGCCCCATGGGCAACCGCACCGCTTCAAATGCCGCCTCCAGAGGTTGACGAAACCGCGCCAAGCCATGGCCGAGCGCGTTCCGGCGCTCCTGCCAATAGGCTTCCCGGGCCCATGCGCGGGCAGGCGGTTCGCGCCGGGGTGTTTCTGGAAGACCGGTTGCGGCCAGAAATTGATCCTCCGGATCGGGCTCAAGCCATCCGCCAAGCCAATCCACGCACTCCGGGCGATAGCGTTCCAATCGCAGTTCGCAGGTGCCCGTCTCCTGCATCAGAAAAGCGAGACGCCCCCGGAACAGACGCGCCTCAATATCCGCTGGTGTCGGGCGCTGGAAAAACCATAGGCCCAGTTTCCGCCCGTTCAGGTAGACCCAGAACGCGGGCAACAACGGCGTTCCCTTCCGCTCCGGGTCGAGGCTGAAGTCCCACGGGCCGGTCCGCTCCCCGGAGTTTCCATAGTGCCAGAGCGGGAAATACAATGCTTCCCATTGTTCGCGGGTGCCTCTGGCCAGTAAAGTCACCTGCCAGAGCCCGGTTTCCAGTTTCCAGGTGCCGCACAACCCATCTCCGGTCTGGGTGAAGGGAAAATCTGCCGGTGCGTTCGAAGAGTTCATGGGGGGTATTTCATCCGGTGCATTTCATTCCAGCGCCTCGTTTCATGATCTTGTCTTCCAAGGAGATGGCAGGTTACCGTGGCGATAGAGCGCCGCCACTTCGCGCGTGGTCAGAAACCGGATGCGCGGCACTTCGGCGAGCCGTTTCAGCACGCGCCGCAGTTCCCGCAGCCCCTGCTCGGCGACCTCTGGCCGGTAGTTGACATAGTTAAGGCGATGAGTGCTGAAGACGGCCGGTTCGTTTCGCGCCCAGACCTGCCGGACATGGTCCATGATGGTTTCGAAGGAGTACGCCGGGTCAAACCCCGGCTCGAAGAAGATGTTCCGGGAAAGGTAGATGACATCCGTCCCGGCGTTCCACGCGCCCATGGGGGTAGCCGGGTCCTGGTTGTTCCAAGGCTTGGTATGATAGACAAGAGGCGCGGCACCGGGGATCGCGAAGTTGCGCAGGCAAAAGGTGCGGATGCCGCATTCGGCCCAGACGGCTTCCACTTCCGCTGTGGCGTCGCTGGTCACCCCGGCATCCGGCCGGAAGCCGAAGAGGCGTTCGAAGGCCGCAACGGCGGGACGCACCCATGCGGCAATCTCTTCACGCGACATCGCGCGGTATTCCGGGTAGTGGCGATCCTGGCTGTAAATGCGGGCGGCGAAGCGGTTTCGGGCGGTTTGCCCGGTTTCGCCCGGGTCCCGCAACAGGGCCAGCCAGTCTCCGCCGTGGGTGTGGTGAAAACGGGTATGAAATTCCGGAGCCCAGACGCCGCGCTTCATCGCGCCGCGCCATGCCGTCACCACGCCTTCCCCCTGCCATGGCGCGGGAAATCCTTCATCCACGAACCGGTCGTAATATTCAGTGAAGCCGCTGGTGGAGATTTTGTCGAAATCCGGGTTGGCCAGGCAGGTAAAGGCGGTGAACCGTGCGGGGCGGCCTTGCGCATCCCGTACGGAATCAAGGAGGTCCGCCAGCCGCTCCATCTCGGCTGGAGATTCCAGCTTGGCGTTGAAGTACGGCGGCCACGCTGCGGGCGGGGTTGCGGCAAGCTGGCGCTTCCACTCCCCGGCGCTGGGGGCATGCTCGCACGCGCCCCAGTCATCACTTTCAAAGACGACGGCGGGTTCATGTTGCCAATCCAGGCAATGGCGTAATGGGTGATTCATCATATTAGCTAAATGTGGGAAATATCCTCCCAGCCCCACCGGATGCCCGGTTGGCCTGCGCCGGATTCGAAGGGATCGCCAAATACCTTGCGGCTTGCGAGGCGCTGGCGGGCCACGGTATCCGGGGCATGGGAGAGTTCGTGCCCGGCGATTCCTGCAAGGTGCGGTCCGGTAGCCAGCCCTTTGTTGTGGCACCGCTCGCCCAGTGCGGCGGCATTCAGGATCTTGAGCATCCCCTGGCTCATGCGGCGCGGGTCCATGCCGGAGCGCGTCATTTCGGCATGCAGAAAGGCGTCCCCTGCGGGGTGATGCAACTGAACCGGCTTGAGGTAGTGGTGACTGATGGCATCCATCATCGCCTGGAAGCCGGTTTCAGCGACGTGGAAGTGATCCACCAGCACCAGATCCTGCCCGACCTGTACGAAAGTATACGATTCGTTGGCTCCATCCACCCACGTTTCCCAGCCGGTGCGCAAGGGAAGCTGTGCAAAAATCTCCGGCTCCCAGAGCACGCCATGGCGGGCCCGCTTCCAGAGCGGATGGACGATCTCCGCCGCTGTCTCCGGGGCGACGCGCCGCCAGCCCTGTGCGGGTTTGCGCCGTTGCCGGTCCCACATCCATTGGTAGCGAAGGCCGCAGATCTCGTAGCCGGCGCTTCCATAGATGGAGCGAATGCCGCCCAGCAGCCCGATCACACACCCCTCTTCAAGCGCCTTGTGGTGGGCTGCATCGAGCAGCCTTCGCGCGATGCCGCGCCCCCGGGCTTCCGGCGCAACGGCCACGCAACCGATCCCGCCCGTGCGCAGGGGACCGACGGAGGTGCGCAGTCCAAAAACATAGAGGCCGATGTGGCCGAGGTAGCGGCCCTCCTCCTCAATGACCAGCGAGCTTTGCTCCATCGCGGCCCCGCCCCGGAAAAGGTGGCAGTAACGGGTTTGAAAGAAGTCCGGGCAGTGAGGGTGGAAGATTCCATTGAGCCAAGCGACCAGTTCCTCGTATTCAGAGGCGGTCGCCGGGCGAATCCCGGGATCGACCGCGCGCAGCCGGTGGCCGACGGGCAGGGAAGGGGAGGGACTAGCGATAGGTTTCATCTTCAGGAGTGGGCGGTGCCGCCTCGGTTTCGCGCGGCGGCTCGCCGGGAGCCGTTCCCGGCTCGACCCTGCCAAGGCGGATTCTGCCGATACGCACTTCGTCATTGCTGCTGTTATACCCGGACTTGCCCGCATCCACGCCGATGGTCAGGAGCACCGCCTGCCCGGCAAAGGGGGCCAGTGGGATGGCGTGGGTTTTCTGTTCGGGTTCGGTTCCGCTATATTGCCGCCAGATCTCCTGCCCGTTGGCGCGCACCACCAGGTGGATGCCATCGCCCGCGCCGCCGCGCCGGTCGGTGCTGAAAAGAAGCCCGAGGTCGTCCGTTTTCGGGAGGGTGACGAGCTTTTCCATGACGATCTCGGAGTCGCGTCCTCCGCCGGGCGGGAGCAACTGCACCGCGTCGCTCACCGCGCCTTCCAGGCGCACCTGCCGGTGCGGCACGGTTTCCAGAACCTCAATAGGCATGCCCCCCAGGGTCATGAGAAACGTGAATTCCCCGGGCGCGAACTCCTGCTCCGGCGCAGCCTTTTCCGGCTTGGCATGGACGCCGAGCAGGCAACCCGCGCCGTTTAAGTCGCGTACGCTGAAAGTCCAGCCGGGGATGTCGGCATGCCAGCGGAAGGCCGGGTTGCCATCAACCGGCCCGTTGAAGGAAACCAGAAGGTAATCTGCCGCCTGCCGGAAGCTGGTGATGGAGACGCTCTTGGGAACCTGGTCGATCACCACCGGCGAGGCGGGCGGCTTGCCGGGGAAGAGACAGTAGTATTGCCCGGGGTCGAGGCCGATCGGGCCTCGCGCGTCATAGGCGACCCAGTTGCGAATCTGCACCGGCTCCGAATGGGAAACCCGGCTGACTCCGGAAACCCTGGCATAAACCAATCGCTCCGCGCCGCCCTGGTCTTCGCGGGTGCAATAGCTCTGGCTGGCGTGTCGCCGGTAGCGTACCACGTCGCCCGCCGGGTTGCGCAGATAAGAGGCCACGCCCTCCTCCCACTCGGCGGGGAACCACGGCTTGAACCCCTCCGCCCAGAGTCTTGCCCGCAGAAGGGTGATTTCCGCCTCGGGGCTCTGGTCTGTGACGGGGGTGCGCCAATTGGGCAGCGAGCCGATGACTTCGTTCATGTTCTGATCCTGATGCCAGATTACCCGGTCGCGCTGCGGAACCTTGTAGCCGATGTAATGGGAAAAGGGGCTGAAGAGAAACGAGCAGATCGGGTGCGGCATCTCCATGCGGGACATCTGGTTGCGGGTGGCATCCCCGCCCCAGCCCACCGAACGTTGGAGCCCGATCGATTCATGCACGATTGTCACTTCATTCCAGTATTCGCCACCGATCATCGCCTCCGGCACGGCGTGGTGGGTCGCCGCATCGGCTGCGACGACCGCTTCATTGAAATTAAGCCCTTCCACGCGGCCGCTGCTGCCCACAGCCGTGCCCGCGACATCCTGATAGAGCAGATCGACATGGTAGTTATCGAAGACTTCCCTCATCTTCTCCGCGTAAAACCTCCGCCAGCGGGCGCTGCCGGGATGGACATAAACAAGCCGCTGGTCGCCGATGCCGGAGGCTTCCTCTCGACCCAGCGCGTCGTAGTAAAGGCCCAATCCGTAGTCGCGGATCATCGTCGGGTGCGCCTGAGCGTCCACCAGCGCCATGCTATAATAGGAAGCGACGTGGAACCCGGCTTCCCGCAGGCGCTCATTGCGCTCCGCGAACCCTTCGCGCGGGATATACTCGGGCACCCGCAGGTTCAATCCGTTGAGGCGGGTGGACCCGGTAAAATCCCAGAGGACGATTTTTCCCGGATCGAGTTTCGCTTGCATCGCCTCCGCCTGTTCCGCACTCCCCTCGGTGGTGGACCAGACCATCGAAAGGCTGTTCATCCAGGCAGGCGTGCGCTTTGCCAGGGGCTTCAGTGAATGAAGCCGGACGAGCAGGTCGCGGTAGCGGGCGGCGGGTTCCGTCCAGTTGCCGGAAAAGGTGTTCAGCCGCCAGGTAAAGACTTCGATCTCCCGATTGTTTTCGTAAGGGTAGTCGAGCGCGGCTTCAAAGCCGATGTTGCGGCGCTCGCCATCGGAGAAGTTGCGGAAATATTTGGGCCGGAAGTGCGGGTCTTCGCTCCAGACGGCGAAGGAGCCGCCCCCGGGAATCATGCCGATGATCAGCCCGGCGCTCCAGAAACGGGGGTAGCCAATATTGAGAATCTTCCCCTTGCCGTGATCCTCCCGCCAGACCTGGCCATTTCCGGGAAATGCGGGAACGGCGAGGGGAAGGGTAGCATCCAGATTATAGATGCCAAACGAAACGCCGCTGAGATTCCCTTTTGGCGAGGTCGCTTTCTGGCGGATGCAAAGATCGCCCGTCGCAGGGTCGACGGAAAACTCCTGCACCCAGCTCAGATCACGGTCGGCTCCAAGCTTTCCGTAGACGAGGCGGGCGCCCTCTTCCGTGCGTTCAAAGGAGACAGTGGTGTGGTAGTCGATGGAGGGGTTGATCCGCCACTCCACCCGCTCCGGCTCCATGGCGGCCCATGGCTGGTACTCGAACGGTGGCGGCAGGTTGCGCGGTCGCGAGGAAGGGCCGTTGGGGAGCTGGCCCGGCGCATACCTTGCCTTCGGCGTCATCAACTCCCGCTCGCCGGGTAGCTGTGTTTTCCATGAGATGACGCTCCCATCCTTCCAGCGCACCTCATATCGGTCGGTGGCGATGGTGAGCACCTTTTCGTCGAACGAATAGGTTTGCGCCCCGGCCCAAAGCGGCAGGAGAAACATTGCGGATACGGCGACAGGGAGGATGCGCGGCATAGGATTAGTTTGTTTCAAAATCAATCATCCGGAAATCCCGCGGCGGCAGCAGGAGCGAGAATCCTTCCTGCGAGAGCTTGATCGGCAGGTCCGACTCGGCATCCCGGGCGTTGACGGGCCGGGCCTTGCCGGAGAAGGTGGCGGAAGCGACCGTAGGCTCGTCCTTCCAGTTAAAGAGGATCATCCGCCCTCGGTTCCCGGCAAGGTGGAGGATCGGATAGACCGCCGGGTCTCCGACCGTGAACGGCTTCTCCTCATCCCAATAATAGAAGGTTTTCACCGATTCATACGGAAAATCCAGCCATCGGCGGGTCACGCTGCGCACGATGTCGAGGTTGGCGTTTTGTGTGTCCCAGACGTGCGAATCGTGCACGAGGAAGAGGCCGAGCATATCGCGCGTGGAAGCGGGCGTAGGCGCGTAGCGATCTTCAAAGCGGGGCAGGAGGCTGGGGATGAAGCCAAACGCCAGCCCGCTGTGCTGCACCTGGAGTTTTTCCGGCGTGAGCAGCTTGCTGTAGAATTCGTAGACCTTCGAGCGGCTCTGGCCGTAGTTCTCGCCATCCCAGAAGATATCGATATAGGGAAAGACAGGAATAACCATCTGGTTGGAGGAGTGCCAGCGGATGAACGACTTTCCGTGGGCGTCTTCGAAGACGTTCTGCATCCGCTCCAGCATGGAACGCATCCCCAGCAGCGGGACGGAGGGGACGTGGCGGCCTTGCGCGTCATGATAACCTGCATGGCTCAAAGGATTGCGCACCTGCATCATGGTCTGGTCAAGATAGATCGCGCCGAGGCCGGTTTCCCTAACTTCCCGTTCCAGCTTCCAGAGGTAGAAATCCTGAAAGCTTGAGGCCGGGTTGTTGCGGAACTGGCCCGTGGGGCGGCTTCGGGTCGTCTTCCAGTTACTCCCCGGGGCGACTTGCCGGGCGGGCAGGACCTCCGGCGGCGTGGCAGTGGCGGGTGGCTCCATGGCGGCCCAGAACCGCGAGAACAGGAGATTTTCCGGATGCATGAGGCCGCCGTTGGGGCGGTCTTTAAACGGCTTGGGCGGTTGGCCGAAGCGGTACTCGCCAAAGTAATAGATGGAGGCGGCGGGCATCACTTCGCGCCCCTCCTTGCGCTCGGCCTCGATGATGGCGCGGGCCTGCTCCGGATGATCGTGGAAGGGGTAGTAATCTCCCTCGCCCCAGAACCACGACCAGCGCACCGCGCTCCGGTCGGCCTTGCGCCGGAAGTCCCAGGGCCGCGGCCGCAGCGGGGTCGCTTCCAGTCCGAAGCGGAAGGTGACCGGCTCGCGCAGGGTGAAGGCATCGGCCAGCTTGACCTTGTAAGTCACCCGGTCCTTCCCCGGCTCAATAACCTGGAGCCGTGCGTGGTCCTTGAGCGGCCAGCCGCGGAGGTCTTCGGCAAGCCACGCCAACCCTTCACGCGGCGTGCCGATCCAGACGATCTCCCGCAGGAAGTCGTACACCATCGGGGTGTCGGCCACCTTGCCCGAGTCGCTTCCCGGAGGGTGGCCGGACTCGGAGGAGGTAATGTTATAGATATGCGCCTGCTTTTTGGCAAAAGGCACCTGAAGCTCCAGCGCCTCCACGGCGACCGGCCCGTCTGCCGGAGAGAGCGTTACTTCATACCAGGCGAGTCCATCGAAGCTTAGCGTCCCTTTTGCGGCAATGCGCACGCCGTCAGCCTCGGTGGCCGCTTCGACGACAGCCTCCCGCGCGTTCTGCCGCGTTACCCGGGTTTGCGCACGGTCCACCATCCGCTCTCCCTTTGCCGTCTTGAGCCGCAGGCCCGCCGGGGCTTGCAGAAGGTCGCGGCCATTGCTGGTCACCTGCCGTAGCAGAAGCGCGCCGCCAAACTCGTAGCTCCGGTTCCAGATGAGCGCCTTGTCCCCCTCGACTTTAACCGCCTCCAGATAATGCGGCACTCCCTCGCGTCGGCCGATGCGGTTGTTGAACCATTCGCGGCTCTCCTGAAGGGTTTTGCCCAACACTTCGGGCGGCCATTCTGCGGGATTCTCCTCCGTGTCATCCTTGCCCGCCTCGGCCACCGTTTCGCGCGGGGGAGAGGAAACCGTCGGTAGCGAAAAGCTCTGGTAGTAAAGCACGCTCCCGCTGCGGCCCCGTATGGAGAGGGTGAAAAGCGCCTCCTCCCCTTCCGCACAGGGAACTTCGAGAATGGTTTCGCCTCCTACCGTAGTGATCTCCGCCTCCGCCTGTCCGGAGGGTAGCGATGTCTTCGGGGTGAACTTCTCCAGCCGCGCCATGAGCGGGAGCTGCCCTTCGCTTCCCTCCACCCGCAGGGGGATGCGCAGCCTGCCGTCGCGGATTTCCGGGTAGCCCGGCTGAAGCCGGGGTGCGTCGTCGAGAAAGACCATCCGCCCAAAGGCGGCGTTATCATGGAAGCGCTGTGACCAGCTCCAGGAAAGGTTGGCCCGCTGATTGAAGAAATTGAGCCCCCAGATATCCCCGTTTCCGGGTACCGGCAGCCCGGAGCCTTTGAGGTCCACGCTCATGAAGCCGCGCCATTCATGCTTGTCAACGCGGGCCTGCCACTTCCAGTCTCCGTTCCACGCCATGTTCATCAACTGGAGGTCGATCTGGTCTCCATGTGCGGTGCCGACCAGTTGCACGTATTCGGTCACGCCGGTCCATGGCGGCTCGATAAAGACTTCATAAGTCTCATGCGGCCAGAAGTTGAAATCCCGCTTGCCGGTGTGCATCCCGGCGAGCCTGCCTTGGTACGGGGTGCGAAAGGCGAAGTAGAGCCGTCCTCCCTTGCGGGCCACGGCCACTGCGGCGCGTTCTTCGAGGAGAGCGGGCGACGCCTCCGGCGCTTTTTCCAGCGCGACGAAGGAGGGGATGACAGTCGCGCCCGGGAATACCCCGGTTTCCAGGAAAGCGGCGGCGTCCGGCTCCTGCTCCAGCAACGGCACGGAGACGGTCTGCTGGTCGATGGCGGGGATGTTCCGGTAAAGCTGGAGGTAGCGTGAGCGAAAGGCTTCCGCATTCCGGAGCCGGTGCGGGTGCCAGTAAAGCTCGCCGACTTCCAGGACGCCCGGGGCGGAAAGAACCAGTTCGAGCGGCCCGCCCGTCACAGAGCCAATGGCGGCCTCCCCGGCGCGGAAGCCGTCCACAAAGGCCGTTACCTTTCCCTTTTCAAACAGGAAACCGACATGGTGCCACCGGCGTGCGTCCCCCTCCTTGAACCAATCCAGCGCGGCTGCCCAATGGTCCACCGGATAGACTCCACACGGCTTGCCGTCACTGGTCATCCGGAGGGAAAGCGACTCTGCGGGCTTTTCCAGAATGAGTTGGATGCCCGGTCCCGACAGCTCCAGCAGCGGGCCGCCATCGGCGCTCCACTCCTCCACCTTGAACCACCCTTCCAGCAACATTTCCTCCTGCGAAGCGGAGGGTAGCGAAGTCTTGAACACTTCTGCGCCGCGCAGCCCGAGCGCCCTGTCCGCCTTGCCAAGCCGGTCGGTTTTCCGCTGAAGCGGTTCCGCAGTGGAGGTCCGGGGGGGGGCCAGGAGATCCATGGCGAGAAGCGGGGAAGCACAGGCGAGGCAGGCTGTCATCAAGAGCAAACAGATTTTCATGAAGGAGGTATCGATGTAAAAGGAGAGGGGGCGTCGCCATCCTGTGGAAGGCCGGCTATCCGCCGCTTCCCATGAAGGGGGGGATCACTGCATCGGGCTGGAGCTTCTCCGGCCCATAGACCGGGAGGGTGCCCGGGTGCAACCGCACGTGTCCGTCGACATAGAGAAGGTTGCACCCTTGGTGGGGATAGATCCGCTTGTTGGTTAGCGTCGGGTAGATCAGGTAGGCCCAGTCGCTTTCCGTCATGAGCACCGTCTCCGACGGCCTCTGGATGGCAGTCAGTTTATTGCGTGGCATCCCGTAGGCGATGAGGTTGCTGACCCCGGGGTAGGAGCTCATCCCGTATTGCAGGCCGTCGAAGTTGTAAGAGGGGAGCGAATTCGGATAGCGCGGGTTGCGCGTTGTCCGCGAGGGGCAATGCATCACCGAGCCTTTGACCTGGCTCCATTCCTGAAGCGGGAGGATCTGGCTTTTGTTGAGAATCTCCGCCCAGGTGATGCCGCTGGTGCCGCCATTCGGGTCGGTCCGCTGGAGGGTAGGCACCAGCTCGTTATTGTGATCGTTGGCATAGAGTTGGATATGGACGCCGAGCTGGCGAAGATTGGCCACGCATTTGGCGGCATTGCTTTTGCGCTGTGCTCCGCCCATCAGTTGAAAGAGCATCAACGCCAGAACAAGGATGACCGCGCAGGTCACCACCAGTTCCAGGAGCGAGAATGCGCCGCGATGGATTGGGGGGAGGTTTCGCTTCATGATGCGCCGGGCGTGCGAAGGCTACCCTTTTCTCCGGCGCAACCGCAAGGCGGCCAGCGAGATTCCGACCAGCCCGAGGAGGCTGATCGTGCCCGGTTCGGGGATGGTTGTCGTCACGCTCCAGTAGCTTCCCTGGTCGAAGGCATAGGCGGTTTCACCGTTGAGAAAGAGGCGTGCAAGCTGGCTGGTCGGGTCGGCCAGGAAGCGGAGGCTGTCGAGTGTTTCATCAAAGTTGAGAATGTCGATCCGCCCCCCGCTGGTGATGGAAAGGCTGCTGAACTGGAGCACCTGGGCCGTGCTGTTGAGACCGAAGTCGATCTGGTTGAGGCCCGTGCCTCCCAATCCCAGATCATTGGCGGTCAGCGCGCCCAGCGTCTCGGAGTGGCCGTTGAGGTTGAATGTTGAAGAGGCATTGTTGTCCGCCCGGAACGTCAGCGCCGTGGTGTCGGCCATTTGCTCGTTTCCATCAAGGCGAAGCTGGTGTGTGACCCCGCCGCCCAGAATGACCTCCGAGCCGGAGATGGCAATCGCCCCGTTCTGCTTGGCAAGCACCAGAGTGCCTACCCGGACGTTGGTCGTCCCGGTAAAGGTATTCGACGCATTCCCGGAAAGCGTCTGCACGCCGGTGCCGTTGAGCTTGTCGAGATAGATATTGCCGGAGATCACCCCGCTAAAGTCGCTTCCCGCCCCCCGGATCAACAGGTAGCCTGCGCCCGCCACGTTTCGGGAGACGTTGCCGCTGCCGGAGAGGCCGCCAATGCTGACGTTCGCATCAAGAAGCAGGCTCGCCCCGGTATTGACAGAGACAACGGTAAAACCATTGTTGAGATTACCCCCCGGTGCAACCCGAAAGGTTCCTTCCTGAACCGTCAACTGGCTGCCGTTTGCCACGGTGGAGCCGGTGCCAAAGAAGGAGAGGGCGGAGGTCAGCTCCAGCAGGCCCGCCCCGGTTTTTACAAACTGTTTGCTGGTGCTCAAAATTTGTATATTCGTGCCGAGGGTGGCCGTATCTCCGCTGCCGACATTTACCTCCGGGCTGGCTCCGGTAAAGGTTAATACCCTCGCCGCCGAAGCGGAAAGGATGTACCCGTCTTCGCCAAAGCGGATGCCTCCCGCCGACAGGTCCTGATCCAGCGAGATGCCACCCCCCGCTCCGTCGAAATGGGCGATCTCCGTCACGCTACCCCCGGAAGGCCAGGCGAAGGTGGCTATCCCTCCCGAAGTGGCGCTCCAGTTGACCGCGCTCGTGGACCAGGCATTCCCTGAAGGGGGAGCCCAGTAAAGATTTTGCGCTGGCAGGGAAACGAGGCTGGATGCCGAGAGGCATGCGCCGAGGACGGCCGCACGAAGAAGGGAGTGGCGGGAGGATAAGTTCATGGTTGGGGAGGTGATGGTTTGGGAATGGAATGAGATGAAGACGCTTTGGAGACTTCGGTTTTTCGGAGGGCTACCCTTCGATGACTACCCGCCCGGTCACCTTCATGGGAGCCGGAGCCTTGACGCCCCGCATGCGGCAATCAAGCGCGGAAAGCAGATGATTTGCGACCGCACGCGGCGAGATTTCGTACCGGATGATGGGCGCGCCGTAACAGAACTTTGCATCTTCGTTGGTCATGCAGACGATTTTGAAATCCTCCGGGACGGAGAACCCTTCCTGAAGAAGCGCGGGCATGGCGGAGCGTAGCGCGATATCGTCATTGAATATCAGCCCATCCGGTCGTTTGCGCCGGTTTGCCGGGCTTTTCCAGCTCTGCACGATCTGCCGGAACTCCTGGTAGATGCGATTCTCCGCTTCGAAGCCCTGGCTGGAAAGAGAGAGGCAGTGGACCGCCGGGGCGGAAACCCCGAGGCGGGCCGCTTCGTCGAGCACGGCGTCGATGCTCCCCGGCATCGGGTATCCCTCCCACTGGGTGGAGAAGAAAAAGAGCCGCCTGCAGCCGGTCTGAACGAGGTTGCGGGCCGCTTCGCAGCCAAAGGTTTCATCATCCCCCAGGATGTCGGTATGGGCAGTGGGCGGCTCGAAAAGAGCGGAGGGAAGGCGCTCCACCAACTCAGCCGGGATGATGGAGCGTTTGCCCGGCACCAGCTCCACCACGCCATGGAAAGGAAGGTTGCGATGATCCAGAAGCACCTGTTCCGCGCGCCGGGCGGCGTCGGCCTTTGGAAAGATCTCGCGGTTCATCTCGTCGTAGTGGCGCAAGTCCCATTTGCGGCGGTCTGCCCCTTTGCGCAGACGATTGACGAGAGCGCGGTAATAATGCGCGGACTCCACCGTCAGGCTGTCGCCCACAAGGATGGCGATATTTGCGGTGTTCGTGGGCGCCCGGAGCACGAACGTTCCCAATCCCTGCCGGCGCTCCACCAACCCCTGCTTGACCAGCAACCCGACGCCCTGCCGAACCGTCATCACCGCGACATCAAACTCCTGCGCCAGTTCCTTTTCCACCGGAAGACGCGCTCCAACGGCATACTCGCCATTGGAGATCCGCCGGGCCAGCACCTGGGCGAGGATAAGGTAGCGCGGAGAGGAGGCTCTGGAAGAAAGCGTCGGGGTCATTGATATAGGAGATCTAGATGATCTGTTCCTTTGTGTCAATTTTAATTTTTCTTTTTTCCTCCGGCGCTCCGCCTGCTTGACTTGTTCCGGCAACTTTTCTATCCCTGCCGACTGCATCCTCTCTTTTCAAAATGTCCGTCCTTGCCTCCCTGCCATTGCGCGTGGTGCAGCTTGATCTGGCCCGCCAGATGGAAACGCCGCGCTTTATCGGTTCGTTCATGGACTTTGCCGCCGACAACGGCTTCAACGCCGTGGCACTCTATCTGGAAGCGCGCATCCGCACCGCCTCTTTTCCTCACCCTTCACTGGAGGAAAGCTACAGCGCGGAGGAGATCAGCGGCATGGTCTCCTACGCGGCTGCCAAAGGTTTGGAGGTGATTCCGGTTGTCTCGACGCTGGGTCACGCCCAGCTCTTCCTGCGCCACGCCGCCCTTGAGCCGCTCTCGGAAACGCGGCCTCCGTTCACCGGCCGCTTTGGCCCGGGAGAGCACAAGGCGTTTTGTCCCTCGCAAAGCGAAACCCATGCCTTCCTGCGCGGTTACCTTTCCGAGGTGGCGGCGCTTTTTCCGTCCCGCTATTTCCATATCGGGTGCGATGAAACATGGGACATGCGCCGGTGTGATCTCTGCCGCCCCCGCCCGGCAGGGAAGCTCTTTTCCGATCACCTGAAAGCCATGGCCCGGATCGTCCACGGAGAACTCGGCAAAAGGATGATCGTCTGGGACGACATGTTTTTTGAATTTCCCGAGGCATTGGAGCAACTGCCCCGCGACACCATTCTGGCCTGCTGGCAGTATCAGAGCCAGGTGGACATCCCCCGGGGGCATTTTCTCCATCGCGAGGCAGTGGACCTGCTTGAACTCTATGACCGGATGGGTTTTGATTATCTGATCTGCCCGGCGGACTATTCATTGGACAACGCAGCGAGCTTTACTGCCTATGCCGCCAGGCATCGCCCGCTGGGCGGGTGGCTCACGCTATGGGAAAAGCAGGAGATGACGCCGCTGCAATCCCTGCCGCTGGTCGGTGCGGTGGGAAGGATGTGGAGCGCCTGGCCATCGGCGGATGCCGGGCGGGCGTTGCAGGAGGCTTCGCGGCATCTCTTTGGGCTGGATGACCCGCTCTTTGATCAGGCGTTGCGCACCTTCTGCCGGGGCGGCTATGACAAGGAACGCAACTCCACGACCGGGGCTTTCCTGACCCTCTGCCACGACTCCCCGGACCCGACCCGCGAAGAAACCGTCCGCCTGCTGCTGATGTTGTTGGCGCAGTTCCGCAATCAAGTCTCTCCGCCATCGCTCCCGGTGTTGGATGAGATCATCCTTTCGTTGGAGAGCGAGCAGGCAAGCCATCAGTTGGCACGGATTTTCCCCCGGCTTGCCATGGGCCTGGAAAAGCCGCCATTCACCGGGTTGGAGGAAGTAAAAAAGCAGATTGCCACGATTCGCGACCGGCGGCTTGCCCTCCACGCGGCGGTGCGGCCGGGGCTCTCCCTGCATCTGGTCGAATCCCTCTACGCACGTTATCTGTCAGAGCTGGATGCCCTGCCGGAACTGGCGGCCTCCCATGGCCTTTTGCATGTTTTCTTCTGTCTGGCTGATCAATATAGTGCGCAGACTACCCGCTTTTCACTCATCTATGTCGGAGAACCGGAGCCGGTAGCGGTGGCGCAGGGCGTATTCAAGGCGGGTAAAGGTTTTGATGCCTACTATTCCCGGCTCTTTCCCACGGTGGACCGGGAACGCGTGCCCGAAGCCGTGCTCATCGAAACCTGGGGCTATGGCGGGCAAGGTTTTACGTGGTTTGAAGTCGTCAACGCGCGCGGGCGCTTCATTCCCGAAGAAGTCAAGGTTGAGCAAGGTTCGCTGACACGGCCCGAGTGGCTCCTGCGCCATGACTGGAAGGCTTCATTCGCTGGTGAACCGGATGCGCGGGTGAGCTTCTTTGACGAAACGGCCTCCACGGCGGTTCACCGTTTCCGGGTCACGCTCCGGCCCGAAACTTCCGGTTCATTGACTTGAAACAGGCGGCATGGGCTCCCCCGCAGGCAGGTGCAGCACGGCGATCCCGAGCGGCTCCAGTAGCAGGTGATCGGCTGTCGTCCCGCCAAGAAGCTCTTCCACCGGTTCGCTGAAAGCGAGTCGTACCGGCGTCCCGGCGGAGCTAAAAAGGAAAAGAAGATCGCGTTCCGCCCCCCGCCTTCGCGTGGTGTGAACCCCGGGGGGCAGATGGGGCAAGGCAGCGATGCCATGCCTGCCGAGGAGAGTACGGTAAAAATCAACCAACCCATCCTCGCCGAGCATGGTGGCGACGCTATAGCAAACCCCGTCTCCAAAACGATGCCGCACCAGCCCGGGGAGGCGCGCCTGCGCCGGATGCCCCGTCAGAAAGGCCAGCACTTCGGCTCCGTCCCGGGGAGCCAGCGTTTGCACCAACCCGCCGGAGATCAGCGGCCCCGCTTCGTTCTCCAGCGAAAGGAGATGGGTTTGCGGCGGGCACTCCTCGGTAACAACGGTTTCCACACCAGCCACGTCGCAAAGGTACGCGGGCAGTGCTTGCTCGTGCATCTTCGCGTTTTCGTCCATCACGCCGCTCCATGGCCAAAGCAGGAGAACTCCACCCCGGGCCACATACTCCTTAAGGCGAAGGGCGAGCGGCTCTTCCATCGCCGCGAGTCCGGAAACGACGAGAACGCTGTATTGCGAAAAATCGTCCCCGCCATAAACGACATCCACCGGGATGCCGAACCCCACCATCGCCCGGAAATGCCGGGCCAGGTGCATCGGGTAGCCATTGCCGAAGGGACCCTCAAACTCCGCAAACTCAGGTCGGAGGTTGAGCGCCACATGCGTCGGGAAGGAGTAGAGCAACCCCACGCGCGCCCGTTCCACCGTGGTTTCCCGCAGGAACGGTGCAAGGCGTGCCGCCTCCCGGCAGAGTTGCTGGACCTCCGTGAAAATGGGAGGGATCGCACCGGAGGCCGGGAGCATCCCGCACTCGTTGCGTTCCCTGCCGGAGGGGCACGTATCGAGCCGGAAGAAGGAGACGAAATCCGCGCCCGATCCGAAGAGGAGGTGGCTCCAGTACCGGACTTCGCCCGGCAACGGGTATTGGTAACGCCCCGCCGCCGGGCCGCATCGCATCTCGGCAATGCCGAAATTGCGCCCGTGCTTCATGCCGCGCAGGAAGGCGGCGAGGAAGGAAAGCCCGGCGAAAGTCCCTTCCTGATACAACCCGCCCCGGGTGGAGGGGTAGATATCGCCGGCGGCCATGTCGAGGCCGGAAAAGAATTTTTCGTGATCGTAGCCGTGCCACGTCAGCATGGCATTGGTAGTAATGGGGGTCGTCACCCCGGCCTCGCGCAGCCATTGTGCCTGTAATCCCCAGCATTCGCGGATCTGGTGATCCATGAACCGTTGGTAGATCTGCTGCAAACACGGGTTGGCCCGCGGCCCCGGAAGGGGAATTTCTTCGAACCGGCGCGAGGTCCGTGCCCAGAAGAACTGCCCCACACCGGCATTGAACGCCGCGATGTCCCCGGCAAACTCCTTCTCCAGCCAACGCTGGAAGGCCCGGTGGCAAAGCGGGCAGAAGCAGAACGGGTGCCCCAGTTCATTGTCAATCTGCCATGCCGCCACGGCCGGGTGCGCGCTGTACCGGCGGCCAAGCGCCGTCACGATCCGGTGCGCATGGCGGCGGTAGGCGGGCGAGGTCGGGCAGGTGTGCCGCCGCGTTTCGCCGCGCGCGCGCACGCCCTCCGCAGATACCGGCAGAATCTCCGGAGAGGCGGTGCAGAGCCAGTCCGGAGGTGCTGCGGTCGGCGTGGCGAGCCACGTACGGATGTCGCGCTCTGCAAGCAGGGCGATGAAGGCATCAAGATCGTCGAAATGGAAGTGCCCCTCCCGGCTCTCCAGCAGGTCCCAGATGAACTCCCCCATCCTGACGAATGAAACGCCCAACTCCCGGGCGCGGTCGGCGTACCAGGGCCATCGTTCCCGGGGGTGGTGCTCGAAACAAAGCTCAATGCCGATGCCAGAAAGTGAAGTCATTCATCTAGATGAATGATTTTTGCAGGAATCTTCAAGTTTAATCGCGAGGTTCGCCCGGCCCGCTTTGGCTCCGGACTTCTCCTCGTTCGTCAAATCAGGACCCCGGGATTCTCCCGCAGTGCTTTCAATCCGAGGTGATGGAGTGCCGCAGCCTCGATGACCTTCACATCCGAAAAGCCGAGGATTTCGCGCTTTATTTTCAGTCCGTTGGATTCAAGCCAACAGAAGATCTTCGAGTTGCCGACCGTCTCGGGATTGTAAAAGTCCCGGGGACCTGGCAGATGGCGCGGTACCGTGACCAGCCGTTGCCCTCCGGTCTCGTCTTTAACCACGCAGATGGCGGTTTCCAGATAATCTGCGCCCACTTCATCTTCCAGGTAATGCAGAAAGGCGCAGGCACTCAGGGGCGCGCCCAGGAAGACCATCTTTCCCCCCAGTTCGTGAAGCTGCGCCCAAGGGCTTGTCTTGCCGACAGGGGCGTCGGTTGCGCCATGTTCCAGCAGGCATCTTTCGGCCAATGGTCCGATTCCTGCGACGGAATGCGAAACGTGGGCGCTGCGGAACACACCGGCGCGTTTCAGGAAGGCGTTGGGAATGGTCCCCGTAAAAATGGGAGCATCTTTGTGATAGGGAATCACCTCCCGATTTCGGGCCGGACCTTTTTCAAAGCAAAGCCATGATTGAACGAACGTTGGCATGAGAAGGGTGCCCTCGGGACCCAACACTTCGAGCAGGGCGTCGATAACAGTATCGGACCCTTTACCCTCAACCATGCCGAACGCCGAGAGGCCGGAGTGGAGCATGACCAGATCACCTTCCCTGATGCCGGTTGCGCGAAGCGCCTGCACTATCCTGACTTTGGTAATGACCCGGGAGCCGGTCAATCCAATGCAACCGTATTCGGCAAAGTAACGCAGTTGCGCAAGGCAGGCCCGGACTTCCTTTCGGGAATAGAAACAACGTTCCTCCCATTGGGCGCGCAGGAGAAGGTCGGCAACATTCCGGTGACCGTCGGCATGGGCCAGAACGATGGCCGCTGGGCCTCCATAACCGAGAGACATAAGTTCAGGGATGCGTTCCGCTCGTGGCGCTGCGGCGAGATCATGCGGCAAACCACGGGCGACGCGGCGGACAACGAAGCTTTCCGCCATCTTCCAGACCTGATCCTCATACTCCGGAATCCCGGCTTTGGAAATTGCTTTCCTTAGTTCGACCGCCAGCGCGGAAAGCTCATCCACAGCTCTTTCCACCGTTCCGGCCTCTGCGCCAAAACGCAAAAAGTCACGCAACCGGGCCGATTCGATTTCCAGCCGGAAATCGAGCCAATCCAACGGCGATGATGCGCGCCCTCCGGGTTCCCTTGTGCGCAATATTTCAAGAATGCGCTCCTGCTCTTCTTCCAGTCGCTTGCGTGAAATCTTTACCGCGCGGCGAATCTGCGACTGAAACTCACTTCCCGTCAGCGTGGCTGCCGTCCAGGCAGCCAGCAGCGCGGCCGTATCCCGGAACTTTTCCGGAATAATGAGCGACATGGTCTGTTCGGAGCTGTGCCAGAAACGCTGACCCTTGACTCCCTTTGAGAGACCCTTGCCCCAAACCCAAAGCGACGGCACACCGACCGTGGAATCGCCCAGCAGCAGGTCGTCTCCATAGATTCCCTCTGTTTGACGATGGGAAACCGGTGGTGTTTCCAGGAGTGGCGCCCTGTCGGCTCGCGTCAGTTCCTCCAAGGCATAGTCTACGGATGACGGGCAACACGACTGCGAAAAGATGATCCCCATTCCACGGGTCGAATCGGTAATCGGCAGGCCATCCACGTTCATGGCGCAGAGAACCTGATCAGCCAGCCAGCCGCCCCGCCGTTCCGCATAGGCCGCAAACCCATAACTCTCCATCCCGAAGACGACCCGCAACGTAAAGCGGGGGCGGGGCAACAAACCCTCGTCCATCAGTTCCCGTAAAACCCGGAGAATTTCGATAACACAGGCCACACCGGAGGAATTGTCATTGGCTAGTGGTTCATAGAGATGCGCCAACAGCCAGACTTCGCGACGATCCTCGCCGGGTAGGGTCCCTGTCACGACATCGATATGATCCTCGTAACGTTCTCCATCGGAAATGGCGCGTACCGTCACCTCGCCCGCCCGCAGGGCAACACGGAGTTGATCGCCAATATACGGCGAGACGACAAACCCGATGAACGGGCGGTCGTCGGCCCGCGTATGCCACGAAGGGCCTTCCGTACCGGCGTTGATCCATTGGATGGCCTCCGGCGTTTCGTGGCGGCCATGGGGAAGGTGATCGGTCACGAACCCGAGTGCGCCCGCATCGCACGCCTGCCGAAATTTTCGCCCGATGGGGCGGTGTTCCGGGTTGAAGAGGATCAATGCTCCTCGTGCATCGGCCCCGGCATACAGGTCCTCCTCGCTGATCAGGCGGGTTACCACGCCTTCAGACGGGGTGGAAACGGAACCTTTGACAAGGTGAAACGGATGCCGCTCGAAATCCGCAATCACCGGGTCGGCAAAAACCGCGGCAGATTTGACGATCTCCAGCCTGCCCCTCGTAGCCCGCCACCCGAGCGGCATCGTCCGGTCCTGGTAAACCGTCTTCCCGTCCGCAGGAAAAGCGATGCGTTCAACCTTTTCGCAACCAATCTCCCTTAGTCGCTCTTCGGCCAACCGGGCCGCGGCATGGTAGGCATCGAAGGTCTGGCCCAGCTCCGTCTGCCAGAGATCCCGGGTGTTGCGAAGGAGGGCGGCGAGGTCAACGCGAGGCTTGATGATTCTAAGAAATTCGAGTGAAGACATGGAATGAGACAATGGAAACACGGAGAAATAGCGGCAGGATGAGTTAATAGACTTGGAACTCACGAATGGTTTGCTTCCCGCTCAACCCTTCGGTAATCTCGACCTGCCATTTGCCGACAGCATCATTGGAGGCGATGTCGAGCGCCAGGTCCAGTTCCCCATTGTCCGCTCCGTAATATCCGCTCTGCTCGGCCTCCCTCCCCGCGGCATCGCGAATGACGACCTGCATCGGTACGATGGTTCTGATCGGTTGGCCCTGATCATCCTTCAACCGGATGGCGATCTCGGCGCGGTCTCCCTGATTTACCTTTTCAGGAGCTTTAATCTGAAGCTTGCCTGCGGGTCTGTCCAGCGCGAGGAAAAGGGTTCCCTCTCCCGCATCAAGTTCGACGGAAAACTTCAGAACGCCCTCTTCCCGGATTGTCGGGACGATCCGCCGTTTCATCAGGTCATAGACAACCCCCTTGGCGCGGTCCCAGGTAATCACGGCTTTCGACGGTTTCCCTTTCTCCATCACGAGGCGGTATTGGCCAACATAGTCGCCGAAGACCCGGTGATCGTTGACTGCAAAGAGCATCTCTGCCGTCGTGCCCCGGCGACGGAGGACGACTTCCGGGTTGTCGCTGCTGACCGGTCGCCGATAGAAGGGATCGAGTTCATCGCGAAGCTGTCCGGCCTTGAGCATGAGTTCCGCTTTATCACTTTGAGCATCACCACTTCGCCGCAGGCTTGCCAGGAGGATGTCGGGTTGGATTCCCGGAGCGAGAAATTCATCTCCCACGACGACTCCGCCCCGTTGCTGGAACTTCAGGATCTCGGCGGCTACCTTGGCGGTCACGACGTCGCAATGCGGTGCAAGTAGAACAGAGTATCCGTCGAGTCCCTCCTTGATGACCGTTTCGTCATAGACGATCTTCGGTTGCAGGCCGGCATAACGGGCGACCAGATAAGCATCGGCTCCCCAGCCCCGGCCCCAGCCGAAAGTTCCTCTGCCCGCAAAGGTTTGCGAGGCGAAGCTCTCCAGAAACGCCACCTCAGTGGCGGCATCGGGAACCTGCAACAAGGTTGGCGCCAGAGGCTCGACCACCTCGCTAATGAGCGACGACAGGCGTTTGATCGTTTCAGAGTTCGTCCTGATGTATCCCGTCCTACCGCCTCCGACCAGCGACTCCCACCCATGAAACATGATTCCCTTCACCGGTTGGGAAAGCTTCAACCAAAGTGTTTCGCTCAAGTGGTCCGGCGAAATCGTGATAAACTTGGCGTCCGGCTCGCGCTCCTCCCATCCGGCGCGGTTGGCTACAGAAGGCTCCCCCGGCTGGGGGATCGGCGCTGATTGGGCGCGATACCAGAAGACCTGCGTCATATTCATGATCTGCTGCCCCGGCCGTCCTCCAGCCATGGCGAGAAGTTCATCCCCGGCCAGGTTGATCCGGAGCGGGTCGGGACTGGTGTACGTCCATTGACTCAGGTAATCGACGGCCCCGCCGCTTCCATAGACAGACGGCCCCCGCACCGCCGGTTGATGATAGGTCCAGATGTCGCTCCTGCCGGTCGATTTCAAGCCCTCGACGGTTAGCGAATGAATTCGGCTCCAGCCATTTCCCTCTTTCCAGAACCAGCGATAATAGTCGAGGATCGGGTCGTCATCAGGCACAATCCGGTCCCGTGGGAACCCGGGTACTTTCTTATAAGCTACGTCTCTGGGTTCTCCAACGATGGCGGGAATTTCCCTCCCTGAGAATGCGCGGTAAGCCGCAATGTCAACCGGGTGAAAGCTGGGCCGCGAGTGATCCCGCATTTCAGAATCGATCATCGCGCCCTGTAATGAAGGGAGATCGCCAAAATTTTCCGCGGTAAACACGCCAAGCGCCCGGGCCGCTTTCCGGGCTTCCGGCATCAGGCCATTCAAGGTGGGATAAACCTTCCCTTTACGGTCGATCCGGTTGTAGGTAGCCTTGAATTCAGGATTCCTCCCGGCGGAAATCTGCGCAATGGCGCCGATTTGCAGCGCGAAAGCGCGATCGAGTTTCTGGCGGACTTCGAGGATGGCTTTCGGCCCCAGAAACTCGACGACAGGCCCTCGCATCGCCTGCCAGATGGCGTAATAGTGGGTAAACCCGACCTTCTTGATCTCTTCCATATCGCCATTGCCCGCCATCACAGTCGGCATCCGGTTTGGCAGTGGGCGCGGCACAATCGTCACGCGAACCGGCATCGGAGTTCCAAGTGGTTTTTCCTTTGCATCCAGTACCTCGACCGTCACGCTATATTCGCCGGGCTTGACTTCGGCATCAACAGGCACCCGAAGGTATTCTGATTCTCCTGCCTCGATTTCAGGCACGGCCACCGGCTTTGCCTTCATCTCCCCGTTGATCCGGGCCCTGGCTCCTTTAAGTTTCCATGCGGTTTTGTTAGTGATCTTCAACCGAAGGCTCGCTTCCTTCTCCATCCGGTAAAAGGCGGTTCGCGACTCGTCCGCATCCAGGGTGACCGCTTCACGCGGAGTAAAGCGGGTGACCTCCCTCGAAATCCGGACTTCGGAAATCTTGCCCAGGAAGCGCTGTCCGGCGCTTCCGATGCGGTCGCCAATCACAAGCGGCCGCTTTCCGGGATGAACCGAAGTACGTTTCTCCAGCTTCTTTCCGCCCAGGTGTTCTCCATTCAGGAAAAAGGAACACCCGCCATGCCCGTCATAGACGAACGCCACGTGATACCAGGTTTCAGCCTTGAGTTCAAAGGGAGCGGAAACCGCTACTTCGGAATCACTGTCAAAACCAAGACCCGCCTCCAAACGAAACGGTTGCTGGCTGCCGGTTCTGCGCAGGAGAAGCATATAGTCTCCATGACCCTCCACGCGCTCACCCATGAAATATTTCTTATCCAACAGAAAGGCGATCTTCCGCGATGCCATCCGTTCGTCGGGTTGGATCCACATCTCCAGGGTAAAGGCCCCTCCCGGGGAAAGATCTGGAGCGCTTCCGGCAGACGCTCCCTGCGGAACATCTCCCGGCTGTTTCTCTTCGTCGATTCGCAAAGCGCCCGAGAACTTCCCCTCTTCGACAAAGTGGGTATCTGCTCCCCGCAACTCCAGTTGATGCCCATGGTTCGAGCTGTCGAGAGCAGGCGACTGAGGGTCAAATTTCCAAAGGGCGATCACATCTTCCCCGGTCGCCTCTTCGCCTCTGTACGCATCCGGAGCCTGCCCAAGCGAATGGCTTGCCCAGGCGACGGCGAACATGCCGAGAACGCCCAGAAATCTCCAATCTGACATTTTCTGTTTCTTGATCATCTTCACTAGTTACTTATTGAGCACTTCGAGGTAAACCGGCTTCCATATACCAGCATGTCCTCCGGAAGGTTTTGAGGCGCGCACGACGATCGTATTCTCCTCGCCCCACTTGAGGACTCCGCGGGTGTCGGCTGCAAACGGCTTGTTATAACCAGCCGGGCCGATATCGTGCGCCCCGAGAAATTCGCCATTCACCCAGACCCAGGCGGCTTCATCAACTCCATCAAACACCAGGTCGGTAGCAACCCGTTCCGGTGCGGCAGGCAGTTTGAAGGTAAGCCGATACCAGCCGACCCCTTCATACTTGAATCCGAAGTCCCGCCACGGTCGTTCGATCTCCACAGGAGCCCATCTGGCATCATCAAATTCGATGGAAGTCCAGTTCTTGACATGCCCTGTCTGGGTGGGATCGGTTTTGAAACGCCATCCTTTCTTTGGGAGGTTGATTCGGGAGGCATTCAACTGCGTATCTCGAAACTCCGGCCGATCCCGGGCCGAGGTCGCCTCCGCGTCGAAGGTCCAGAGCGCATTGGTGGCAGACCGGGCAACCTGATGAGATGAATCGGCCTGCATTTCCCGGAGCAACGCGAGGATCTGAGGAGTTCTCGGCTCAATGCCTGCCAGTTCCTCGACCGCCACGACGCGCACCAGTTCATCCCTGTCCTGTCGGAGAACGCTTTCCAGGAGAGCAACCCGCGCTTCGCCCTTTTCCATCTTTACAAAGGCCCGCACCGCCGTTCGCCGAACCAGGGGATCGGTATCGTCCCGGGCATAACTCTTGAGTAGATCAAGGGCGGGAACGCCCAGCTTTGCCAATGACCGGACCGCCGCGCGTCGTACGAGGGGGTTGGGGTCGTCGCGGAATTCCGGGAAACTGCTGAGAGTATCCGCGTTCAAGGCCTGTATTCGCCGATCCATTGCCCCTGCATCTTCAGCGCAGAGAGGATGATGCGGATAGCCGATGGCCATCGACATGAGAAAGAGAAAGGAGAGACCGTGTTTGACTTTCATTATTTAGCTTGATCGTTTAACCGGATGTATTGTTCCTCCGCCCACGGGTACTGTCTTCTATCGCTACCCATAACGGCCTTTTTGTCGCGGCCTGTTTCCACATGTCCATCACAGTACAGGACATTGACCGCGCCGGAGTGTCTTTTCGAGAAGGCATCCCAGTTGGTGTTGACATCATCCCGGCTGGCCCGATACCACCCGTCATATGGTTGATTTGGAGCGTCATAGTCGAGCGCGAAGATGATCTTGGAAGGTTCAGGCATGGAAGTCTGGAAGGCTGAAAGGTGCTTCGCGGTAATACCGGCGCAGACGCCATACCGGTTGACGGCATACGATATGTAACCATTGATCCCAAGATTCTTCAGTAGTCCCGGCTGCACGTTCTCCGGAGGGATGGCCGGGCAAATAAAGCATCTGAAGTCCTTCATTTCATGATACTGTGCGAGATACCATGCCCAGCCATACGCCTGCCCCACCGTGTTCCCATTTTCGTCCCGAGCCTGATAAACCCCGGGAGGGTATTCGTAACGGTGATCAGCCAGGTAGCTTTGCATCAGGATACCGATCTGCCGCAGGTTTCCAGCACACTTTGCCCGGCGGCTCAACTCCAGCAGTTTGCTGCCGGTGCCAAACGCAATCATCAGGAGGAGACAGAGGATGCCCGTGACGAGCAGAAGCTCAAGCACAGTATAACCATGCCTCCATCCGCCATGTAGCTTGCCGGACATTCCAGAACAAAGGGGGTAGGATCTGTTGAGTGAAGTTATCCTCTCCGTCGGGCCGGGATCATCATGATCGCGCCTCCGGCAAGAAGAAGGGCGATCGTGCTCCCTTCAGGTATGGCGGCATAGCTCAAGACAAGGTGGTTTCCCGATTGATTGAGAGACCATTCCCCCGTAAATCCATTTTGAAAAAGGTCGGCATCAATGTGCCACTTGGAAAGGTCGAACTGATCGATGCCTGCCGTAGTGGTAAGAATGACCCATGATCTGGAGATATCGGAGAAATCGGAAAGGGGACCGGATTGAGCGTCGGGGAGCAACGTGGATAACTTGAGTCGGATCTCCGTCGATCCGGCAAGATCCAATCCTCCGAGTATGGCAATCTGGTCGTAGCCGACACCGGCCTCGTCTTCCATCCAGCTCCGGATCTCCCATTCATAGGTCAGCGCCGTCCAGGCCTGATTCTCTCCGAAGGTCTGTACGCCAACTCCTTCTCCCGGGGCCAGGATGCGGTTGACGTGGTCCAACGCTATGGCAACATCGATTCTGCCGCTTCCTTCCAGACGCCCGCCCGCAGCGCCAAAGGCAACGGCGGCGTTGATTCCGGAAACTCCTCCATTGACCAGAAGCGTCCCGCCGTCGACCATCAGTTGATTTCCAACGGTCGTTTCATTCCGGATCGCCAGCGTCCCGGAGGTCACCGCAGCAGTGCCTGTTCCCAGGGCATGATCGTGGGCAACGATCAACCTTCCCCCTTCTACAGATGTCGTTCCTGAGTAGTCGTTGGACCCGGAAAGCGTCAGCGAGCCGATTCCCTTTTTGGCGATGGACAGAATGGCGTTTCCGCCCTTCTCACTGAGAATCCCGGAAAAGACATTGTTCTCAGTCGCCGTATCAATTTCCAGACTGCCGGAGTATTTTTGAGCGGAAGAAGTAAGATTGGTGATATAGACATTACCGCCGCCATTGAGGCCGCTGGCGCGAAAGTATTGGGTGGCAGTGGAGCTGTTCGACCCCTCCCAAAGCTGGAGATCCGCACCCGCCTTCACGTTGACGTTGCCCAACCGGATCGGCGCTGCGGCGTTGTCTCTCGTACTGAGCCGCATGCTTAGTCTCCCACCATTGATGGTCGTATTGCCCTCAATGGTAAGATTCTGCGCTACGGCAAAGTCGGAGCCTACCTGGACCGTTCCTGCATTGACGGTGAGATCTCCCTCGATTTTCAATGCGATGGAGCCTCCGCTTGCCGTGTGGAACCGCAGGTTCCCGTTTCCACCTTTGGTCAGATCGCCCGTCACGTTCAGAAGCACCGTGCTGGTCGTGCCCTCAAGGCTACCATTTCGAATCAGGATGCTGGCGGCATCGTCGTACGTGAAATCGATGACATTATAAGTCCCCGCGCCTTCATTGAAATAGAGGCGCGAGGTCGGCGAGGTGGGAAGGCCGGAGAACTTCACCGAGTTGGCGGCCGGTTCATTTTTAAGGGCGGGAACCACGCCGGGGAGCCAGTTCGAAGTGGAATGCCAATCGTTATGTTCGCCGGTGGCAATGAAAGTCATTTCATCAGCTTTTACGAAGCTGGATGCAAGAAATGTGGTTAGTAACAGGTATGGGAGGAATAGGTTTTTCATAAGCCGGTAGGATTCTTAAGTCGACGATCACCAACGATGTCCGGGCGCTGGTGCGGAGTCATGGCCGGTCCGGGGATTTCGCCTGTGCGCCTTCGGATCGGAGAAGTCAGGTCGTGGCACGGTCCAGAAACTGGGGCTGAAGCAGGTGGAGCGGCTGGACGGCTTTCCCTTCGAGGCGGTGATGCAACAGTTCTGCGGCCAGAATCCCATGCCGGGTGAGCTTCATGTCAATCGTGCTCAATCCGCTATGGGAGTAGTCGCCCAGCATGTTTCCGCACCCTATCACGGCAATCTCTTCAGGCACCTTGACGCCTCGCTTCCATAGCGCATGCAGGGCACCGAGGGCCTGTAAGTCTTCGGAGGCAAAGACAGCATCCAGACCGGGGTTTCGGGCCAGCAGGCGTTCCATCGCCCGTTCCCCGCCATTGATGCCCCAGGTCGCGACCTCAAATTGCGTAGGGGGTAGCTCCATGCCGAGTTGGCAAACCTCATGGGAGATCGACTCATAGGAGTAAACCCGGTCCGGCAGTTCCGTACCGATAACGCCGATGGTTTTTCTTCCCATCTTTCCAAGATGCCGGAAGGCCATGGCGATGACGGGCGAGGGCTCCATGGCCACCCGGATGACGCCGTCGGGATATTGGAGATGCGGTTCACCAATGATCACAACGGGGATGCCTCTTTGGAGCAGGCGTCCGACGGCGTCCGGGTGGATTCGCGGCAACGCGATCACGCCGTCGCATTTTCCAAACGAGACCAGCTCTTCAATCGTAGTATCGGAGGGAGACTGTTGGAGCAGTTCCGGCATCCCTATCATCTCGATGCGGAAAAGCAGCGCCCTGTCCTGGGCGAATTCGCGAATGCCATCCAGGATCAGCGAAGTATAGGGATATTTGATGCCGTTGGCATTGGAGTGGACGAACAGCACGTTCAGAGCGAGGGCGGCCCGGGAGGTGTTGACGTAGGTCCCTTTTCCCTGGTGGCCGACGATCAGGCCATCCTGCATCAGGGTTTGCAGCGCGCGACGCATGGTGAGGCGGCTTACCCCGAAATCTTCCATCATGACCGCTTCCGTCGGCAGTTTCGCCCCGGGCAACCATTCGCGGGACGCGATCTTTTGGCTCAACGCATGGGCAATGGCGATATGCTTCGGATTTTTTCTGGAAGTAGCGAAACTTGTCATTACAAGTTGCTACTTTAGGATGTTCCGGGAGTTGGTGTCAATTTTATTTTGACCTATTTTTCCGGGGATAGACCGGCGTATAGCGGTGTTTATGTTTTCTGATGCGCGATCTCAGTATTTTTCAGATCGAAAACTTGTGTATACAAGTTTTCAACTTTTGTCTTCAAAACTCCTGATACTTCGAGATCAATCTCACCGGGCAGCCTCCCGGGATGGCTCACTGCCCGGAGGGCGGAAATTTACCCGGCAGGAGGCCGATATGGCGCGAGGTCAACTCCGGGTTCTGCGTGAAAAGATCGGGGAAATCGAGTGTGGTACGCGGAATCCAGTCGCCCAGAAACGCCACCGGCTTGCCTTTGGGGTCTTTGGGTTCCTTGCCTTCGGTGATCGCAAAGCGCGGGTCGTCCACCACGAGGTTTTTCTGCCCGGTTTTCTTTTCATACTCCGCGAGCGACATCCGGTAGGGAGCTTCGCCTCTCCCGTAGAAAAAGAACGGCTGGCGCTCCTCATCGGGAACGCGAAGGTAGAAGGCGTTGTTCTCCATCACGTATTGTTTGAAGCCGCCGAATTCAAAGAGGTGGACCTTTACTTTGGAGACAATGCTATCCACGAAGATGTTATTCTTCACCACGATATCGCCGGGGCTCCCGCCGGAATTCAGAATCGGGCAAATGAGATTGTTGAGGAAGACATTGTTTTCCACCCGCAGCTTGTCGCTGGCGCGGAAAGTGATCCCCTGGAAACCGCGGGCGATGACACAGTTGGCCACCACCACCTCCTCGCAACGGTCGGCGCGAAGCTGGGTGCCGGGAGTGCCGCTGCCGTGGGCATTGAAGAAGCAGCGCTCAACGCGGATTTGCCGGCTCTCACGAAGATCGACCACGGAACGCCACCCCGCACCGCCGAAGTCGCGGAAATAGAGGCCCTCAAGGCGGATGTGCTCCTTGCCCAGGATGGAAAAGGCGACCGCCAGCGAACGCCCGGCACCGTCAAAGATGACCTTCTCGCCGGGCGCAGCCTTGAAGGTAATGGGTTTGCCCGGGCTGCCGCTGGCCCGTATGCGCACGGTGCCGGTATAGACGCCCCCCGCGATCAGGACGGTATCCCCCGCTTCCGCCGCATCAGCCGCACGGGCGACGGTTTTCCACGCCTCCTCCCGGCTCAGGCCGCTGCGGGCATCATCTCCATTCGGTGCGACATGGAGGACGCGCGGTTCCCCCGGGGTCTTGGCGGTGGTGAAGGTGTGGATCGTTTCCTCCGGTCGGGCGGGGAGGACGGTCTGGGCGATCTGCTGCGTCGTGGGCCGCGCTTCAAGGAGGCGGTAATGATACTGCGTGCCCGGTTTGAGCCCGGTGAGGCTGAGGGTGTTGAACCCGTCGGAAAGGGAGGTGGTCCCTTCATTGAGCGTGACGCGGTGCGGCAGTTCGGGCGTCTCTCCCCAGGCGAGCGTGAGCGTGGCGGGAACCTGCGTGCGCCATTCGAGGTTGGCCGTCGTGTCGGTAACGGAGTGAAGCCGGGGCGCGGAGACCCGCATCTCGCGGGGCTGATAGGGTTGATAAAACCCAAGCCGCCCGCCATTGGGCCCGCCCGCACCAAAGGCGGCGGCGTTTTCCAGCACCGGCAGCCCGTTCTTTACGGTAAACCGCGCCGGTTCGACGCGGGAGTACCGATCGTGGCGCTGCTGCAAGGCGGCGAAGTCCCACCGTTTTTTGGCGACCTGCCAGGCGTCTTTGGTGCGGCTGTAAGCGTTGTAATCGCTATGGGCGATGACGCTCTGCCGGTCGAGCCGCACGGCGGGGGCTTTTGCGTTGTCGTAAAGGTTGCCGCCCAGCCAGACGCCCCGGCATTCCTTGAGCGCGAGGGCGGCGCGGCCAAACCCGGTGAACTCGCAGTGGGTCACTTTCAGGTTTTGCGTCGATACGGCATCCAGCGCCGTCGTGGCGGCGGAAAAACGGCAGTTGTTGAAGGCGATGTCGCGGCCATCGGCAAGAGCCACGGTCCCGGTGAAGTTGAGCCGTTCAAACTCCAGACCCCTGCTCCCGGCAATCCGCAGGTCGCCCCGGAGGATCACCGGCCGGTTGCCGCGCCCGCGCAGGGAGGTTGGCTTCGCCTTGTCGCCCGCGAGGCTCAAGACCGCGTCGGTGCCAGGATCGTAGACGCCCCCTTCGAGGTAAAGCGTGTCGCCGGGACGCAGCCGGGCCAGCGCGTGCGGCAGGCTCTTCCACGCTTTTTTCATGGAGAGGCCATCCGCCGCGTCGTCCCCGCCGGGTTTGACGTAGAAGATCGTCGGTTCGTACGGGTACGCGCCCCGGTCGGTGCCGTCGGGGCCGCTTGCGCGAAGGGGGGCGGTGGCCTGGAGGCGGAAGTCGAGGTTGGCGGCGTCGGCAAACCACTCCTCCCGCCGTTGCGCCAGCGTTTGCTGGTTGCCGAGGAGCCCATAGAGGCCGGAGACGACGCTTTCATCCGGGTGGCGGTTGTACTGGTTGGCGGTGCCGATGATCGAATTGCGGACGTGGTGCACATGGCAGAGGCCGAGGGTGACGCAGTTCTCCACCAGCCCGTACTCCGGCGCCTGGCCGCCCTTGATGAAGATGTCGGTATAGGAGCCGCCCCAGGCGAGGTTGTGCCGCATCACCGCCGGGCCGCGAATCCCCGCGCCATAGAGACGGAGGTTGTTCGGCTCGCCAAGAAAGGCGTAGCTGTCGCGGATTTCGTCGTGGTTGGAGGTGAAACCAAGGATGTTTCCGCCCTCCCCGGCAAACTTCGAGCCATTGGCAAAGGCGCGGCAATGTTCGGTGAGGTTCCAGCCGTTGTCATCGATGGCCTCTTTTTCTTTTCCGCTGTCAAAAGCGATGCCGCCGCCGTTGAGCCAGGCGACGCAGTTGCGGATGACGCATTGGCGGGCATGGAGAAGCAGGATGCCCCAGCGCGTGTGGTGTTCCTTCCACGACAACAACCCCGCGCTCTGAAACCCGGTTGCGGCGATGCCCTCGAGCGTCACGCGGCGCGGGCGGGCGAGCAGAAGGCCGTGCCCGTCAACGACCGAAACCGTATAGTGGTGCTCGCGCGGCGGGCGGGCGTCGGAAGTGGAGATAAAAAGGCGCTTGGCGGCCGCGTCATAAAAGCAGGAGCCGTGGGCGTATTCGAGTTCCTCCACCGTGGGGGTGACGGCCATCCGCCTCAGGGTGTCGACTTCATTGACCCCCTGCACGGCTCCGGAAAAGTCGATGGCATACACGTATTGGAAACCGTCCACCTTCCGGAACGCGGCACGGTCGAGCGCTACGTCGCCCCGCAATACGACGGTGCCGGGAAGTTCGGCGCGGATCGTGGTCTCCGCCTTCAGGTTGCCGAGCCCCTCGCGCCTGACGCTTTCGGCATACTCGCCCGGGCCGATGGTGAGCGTGTCGCCGGGGGCGAGGGCGTCGACGCCTTTCTGGATCGTGCGGAACGCCGTTTCCCGGCTCTGCCCGTCGCGGGCATCGTCCCCCTGCCGGGAGACAAAGTATTCAAGCGCCCGCGCGGACGGGCAGGAGAGCGCCAGCAAGGCGGTGCAGAGTAGGAGAGGTATGGATTTCATGGGAGAATCTGGTTACGGGCGTTGCGCGGGCGGATGAAAGAAAGGGGGCGCGGCTCGATGCAGGGGCGGAAATCTTCGAGGTCGCCGCAGCGGAGCAGACCCCAGGCGGTAATATCGAGGTTGAAGCGGGAAGCGTCGTAGAAGCGTGTGCGGCAAAGGTCGCGGTAGCTCATCAGCATGTCGGCGCAGGTGACGGCGGCGATCCGCTCCTCCAGCACGGCGGCGAAGTAGGCCCAGATGGCCCCCCGGCCCGTGCCGTAAAGCTCCACCGGCCCCCGGGGGTGCAAATAGTCAAATGCGCGGAGGAGATCAAAGACTCGCAGGCCGAGGGTGCTCATGCCGAGCATCATGGCGTCGCACGCCATTTTGTAACCGGTGGTAAAGAACGGGTACTCCTGCGCGAAGGCGTCGAGGTCGCCGTCGGTCCGGTAGGCTTCCGAGGCGCTCACGGAGCGTGCGCGCACACCGCCGAGACCGCGGGGGTCAAAGACAAAGACGGCCTTCCCCTCGCGCAGCAGCGGCTCCACCAGCGCCATATTCTCCGGCAGGTCGGCAGTACCGCGGTCGAGCACCATCAACACGGTCGCGCGGGAGGGGTGGTGCGGAAGAAAGAGCGGCCCGCAGACGGCCATGCCCGGTGCGCTGAAAAAGAAGGTCTCTTCCACCACGTACCCGCCATGCTCGCGCCGGTGAATGCGCGGGTGGATCGCCGCCCCGCGGTTCCCCGCCGTGCTCACCCCCAGCGTTTCGGCCAGTTCGGTGCGCAGCCGGGCGGGGGAGCGGGCGGGCCGGGGCGGTTGCGCGGCCAGCAACTCGCAGTTCAGGTCGAAGATGGTGCGGCTTTCGGGAAAGTCGATGACCACCTGCCCGGATTGCGTTACTTGCAGGTCCGCGTCCTCCAGCACGGGCGAATCGGTCGTCACGAAATCCCCCGGTCGGTTCCGGAGATGTTGGCGCAGCCAGTTTACGCACGCCTCGCGCAGCCCCGGGGTGTATTCGTGCGGCGCGGCGTCCACGGCGAGGCCCGCCTTTTCCTCCATGCCGTACAAGGCATAAACGGCGCGGGCGCGTTCGTGGGAGGCGAGGGTGCCCTCCAGCGGAAAAGGGTCGTAAGCCGCCGCGCCGACCAGCGCCGGGCGGGGGGCCATGGCGGCGAGGTAGTCGTCATGGTCCGGACCGCGGGACATCGCCCCGTAGATGATCTGCTCCATGTCCTGCGGGTGCCCCGTCTGCATCATCGCTTCCTGCGAGGTGATCCAGGTGCACGGCACGGCCGCCCGCAGGCGCGGCTCCAGCGCCATGAGCAGCGCCGTCTGCGTGCCGCCGCCGCTGTTCCCGGTGGCGGCGATGCGGTCGGGGTCGACATCGCCGCGTTCGATCAGCCAGTCGATGCCGCGCATCGCGTCCCACACAAAGTGCCGCGCCACGTTGGCCCCCTGCAACAGGAAGGGCAGCCCGGCGTAGGAATGCTCGACGGTGTTGGAGTAGTGGACGCTCCGGCCCTCGCGCAGGTATTGAAACCGCTCGCCCTGACCGATCGGGTCGATCGCCAAAACGATGAACCCGTTGGCGGCGAGGTCGCGGCAGACCCGTTGATAGCGTGCATACGCCTTGCCGTTGTCGCTGTGGCCGCAGAGAAAGAGAACGGCGGGGGCTTTTGCCTCCCGCTCCCGGGGGAGATAGCAGAGGGCGGAAACCCAATAGCGCGGCAGCGATTCAAAGAGGAGTTTCTCAATGGAGAGTCCCTGCTCTTCCACGACACCGGTGACACGGGGGTTCAGCGGCGATTTCTTTCCCGGCAGGCCGCCGATGGCTTCCAGCAGATGCCCGCGCACCTGTTCGCGGTGTCGCTCAAAGGCTTCCACTGTTTTCAACGCCGCCTTCAACGCCGCCTGTGCCGCAGTACACTCCCGCGCACGCCGACGCAGATCGGCCTCCATCTGCCCGGCCACGTCGTGGGCGATGGGGGTGCCGTGCAGTTTGAAAGGGTAGGGAGGCAGAGGTGTCGTCATCGTCACAAAAAAATCAGACCGCATTTTTCTCCCGCTCCGCCATTTCCAGAATGCATTCCCGGAGGCCGGAGACTTCCCCCGCCAGCGCCGCATCGCCGCGACGGCTCCAGCCGACCCCCTGCCCGGAGGGGAAGGCCCCGGTGCGGAGGAAGGCGCGCAGGCTCTCCTCAATCCCCGTGATCCGCATCGAGCCGTCGGCATCGACCGTGCAGGCGGCAGCGGGGATCGGGTGGATCGCCCGCGCGGCGAGGTGGTTGAGCGCATTCCAGGTGACCAGCGGGCGGCAATCGGCCAGCGTGGTGAGCGGGCGTTCCTCCTCCCCGCGCAGATAGGCAAGGTAGCGGACGAACTGGTCGCGGAAGAGCCGGGCGGCGGAATCGGTCTCGCGGATTTCCCGCTGCCCCCCGCGATGGAGAATCTCCACGCTTTCGTAGGGACGGATGCGGATTTCCGCCCGCTCGCACCGGATGATTTCCAGCAAATCCCGCCCCGGCTCGCAGGCATGGCTCAAGGCGACCCGCAGCGGGAGCCCTTCCTCCGTGATCATTTCGGAAAAAACGGTGTCAGCCCCTTCGATCGCGTAGGCGCGGTAAAGCTCGCACCGCACTTCGCGAGGACGCGCCCAGGAAAGGACCCCCTCTCTCCCGGCAAAGAAGAGGAGATTGTGTACGTTGTGGGAAACGGCGTTGCCGAAGCAGGAATCGAGCACGAGACGCCCGTGGAGCGAGAGCTTCCCGGCCCAGGGAGAGCGCCGGTAGTAGGCCGCGTCGCGGCTCCACGCGCCGTAGAGGGAAAGCCCGAGCAGTTCGCCCCACTCCCCGTCAAGAAGTCGTTGTTTCAGTTCCCGCCGCCACGGCTCGGCGAGGTAGTTGAAGCTGACCTCCGTCTGGAAATCGTGCCCGGCTTCGACGGCAATCATTGCCTCCAGTTCGCCCGGGTCGAGCGTCGGCGGTTTCTCCAGGTAACAGCCGATGTTGCGGGAAGCGACCGCCGCGTGCATGGCCGCGTGGCAGTGGATCGGCGTGGCGATGGAGACGAGGTGAGCCGGGGGCGCGAAACGCGCGAGCATCTCCTCAAACCCCGCCAGCACTGCGACGCCGCGCCGGGCAAAGGCAAAACTCTGCGCCACTTCCCCCAACCGGGCGTGGCGCGGGTCGCACGTCGCCAGAAGGCGGATCTCCCCTTGTTGCTCCAGTTCGAAGGCTTCGGCATGGTGATGCCGTGCAAAACCGCCGATCCCGGCGATGCAGAGGTTGAGGGGCGTGAAGGGATGGAGGCTCATTCGGGTTGCCAGTACGGTTTGGCTTTCATGGCGGCACTGGAGGGCATGGCGGCGACGTGGCCGTCGAGGAAGACGGCGTTGAAGCGTCCCCCGTGACGCAAAGTGGGACGGTTCGAGTCGGAAAAGGGATGGACGATCGGGTCCTTGGGGGCGGCCGGATCGTCCGACGGCTCGCGGCCATCGGTGACGAGGATCAGGCTGGCGGGGTTCCTGATGGTGACGGTGTTGAAGGGCCACGTCTGTTGGCCTTTCTGCCAGCTATAGGAACTGGTCAGGTGATAGTAGTTGAACCCGTAGCTGCAAAAGACGTGGCTCCTTTCCTCCGGCGAGGCAGGAACCCAGGGGCGAGGTTTCGGCCAGGCGCGCACGCTGGGGTCTGCGGGACACTCGAAAACCGGGGACACCGGGCCGCCGTAATCGGGCGAACCGAGGTAGGGGGCAAGGTAGCTCATCCAATGCCAGCGTAGTTTGCGGACCCGCTCTGCGTCGGAGGTTTCAAAAAAGGCGTAGGTATTGTGCGGGGGGAAGTAGCCGCGGTTCTCCACGGTGAAGGCGCGCATCGCGCTGCCGATGGCTTTGAGGTTCGTCACGCATCTGGTCGCGTGGGCGGCGGAGCGGACCTTGTTCACCCCTGCCAGCAGCAGGGAGGCGAGCAGCGCGACAACGGCCAGCGAGACGAGCAACTCCATCAGGGTGAAGGCGCGGGTCGGTTTCATGCTTCGGGGGGGAGGTTGCGGACGAGGTAAGCCTGGGTCTGCCCGCTTTCGTCGGAGTTGAAAAGGAGCGTGCGCCCATCCGGGGAAAAGAACGGGTGCACGTGGGCCGAAGGCTTCCACGAGGAGCGGGGAGAGAAGAGCGGGCGGATCTTGCGTGCCGCCCCGGTTTCGGGCTCCCCGAGATCGAAGAGGTAGATGGCGTCGCGGTCCGCCACTTCGGGGTTCCAGCAGGGGCGGTAGTCGGCCACCAGCCGGGTGCCCGAGAGGCTGGAGGCGATGTGGTTGAAGTGCGGCTGCGCAAACTCCCGGCAGACGCGGTTGCGCCCGCCCCCGGCCGTGGCTGCGCCTTCGTGGCCCCAGTGAGGAGCGGGGCGGCTTTCCACCACGCGGAGTTCGCTGCGCATTTCCCGCAGTTGCTCCCAGGTCCCGGCGACGATGGAGCCGATCACCACGCCGCTGCGGCCCCGCCAGCATTGGTGGCCGACGACCCATTCGCCCTCCACCCGGCCCCACGGAATGTTGCGCCAGTGTTGCCCGTCATCGCGCACCACGTGCAGGTCTGCCCCGCGCCCGGGCGGGCGGCGTTGCAGGCTTCCGTCGGGAAGGTTCAGGCCGCCGTGGTTTTCCTGAACGAGAAGGTCGTGCCGCTCCACCGGGTCCTCCGAGCGCGAATACTGGGCGTGGATATTCCGCCACGCAGGGCCGTGCAGGATGAGGCGCGCCTCCCCGGTTTCCAGTTCAAAGACCAGCAGGCCGTATGGCCCGCCGTGGTGGTTGCCGTCGCCCAGAAAACAGCCGACCGCGAGTCGCCGTCCGTCCGTGGAGATGGTGGAGAGCGGGTTGGGCCTGCTGGCGCGAAACGGCGTGCCGGGGATGGCGGCGTCGAGCACGCTCACCGTCTCCGGAGCGCTTCCGTCGAGGTTGCGCCGCCGCAGCAGCAGGCGGCCCGCGCCGGGTTCGCTCTCGTCGACGAAGTAGTAGAGAAAACGCCCGTCGGGCGAGACGGAGAAGGCAGTGACGCCGCGCTCGTCGCTGACCGGGGTCAACCCGCCCGTTTCGGCATCGCAGAGGAGCAGCCGGTGATCCGGATGCCGGTGATCGCAGGACTGGACGCCGATCCCTTCATGCAGGATGAAAAAGCGGGAATCCGGGGAAAAAACCTGCGCCTCCATGGAAATATGACAGGCGGGCAGGGCGGGGTTGGCGGTGATCTGCCAGATCTCCAGCCCTTCGGGGGAAGCGGCATCGAGCAGGTCGGGCCGGTATCGCAGGCGTTGGACGGGGGCGTTCATGAAGGGAAGGTGCGGGATGTTTCAGAGCGGGCGGCGGCGTCCCATCTTTCCCGCAGCGGGAAGCAGGAGCAACGCGGCGACCAGCAGCGCCCAGGTGGAAGGTTCGGGGATGGCGGCGGCGTAAACCAGCCAGAGCTGGGTCTCATCCGCCCCTGCGATCTCGTCGCCCCGGTGCAGGGTGAAAGCGCCGGTAAAAGCGTTGGCGAAAAGGGAGGTGTCGATCTGGAAGGCCAGCGGGTCAAAGGCAAGGGCATTGCCGAAATCGGCGATCATCCATTGGTAGTTGAGCGAGGCATCAAAATGCGCGGCTTCCCCGGCGTCGTTGCCCAGGGTGAGGCTGGCGATGCGGATCGTAAAGCGATCGAGTTCCGTGGCGGTGAGCGTCAAGGTTCCCGTGCCGTTGAGCAGATCCCACCCCGGATCGGCCCCGGCGCTGCCGGTAGCGTCATTGATCTCCCATAGGTAGGTGCCGCCCCCGGCCCAGGTCTGGTTGGTAGTGCCTGCCGTGCCGGGGCTGTTGCCGGGACTGATCGTGCGGTCTGCGCCGATGACGAGGCCACGAAGGCTGCCAGCCCAGTTCGTCCCCGCCAGCGTGCCGGAGGTGAAGGTGAGCGTGCCGGTATAGTTGTTTTCAGCGTCATAGGCGAACGAGCCGCCGTCGAGGGTGACGGCGCGGTTGAGCGCGGTGGCGCTTTCGTAACGGAGCACGCCGCCGTTGAGGGCGATGGCGCTGGTTGCGTTGATCGTCCCGGCTCCGGTGATGACCAGCGTCCCTTCATTCACCGTCGTGGCCCCGGTGTAAAGGGCTGCCTGCGAGAGCGTGGCTGTGCCGCCGGTGGTTTTGGTCAACGCAGCGTCATTGTTGTTGAGCGTTTTGTCGATCAGCCCCGAGCGGATATCGTAGGAGGAAGCCGTCAACCGCCCGGTGGCTCCGCCGGTGAGGGAGCCGCCGTTGAGCGTGAATGCGCCCACGGTATCAAACAGGGTGCTCATGTTCCAGGTGCCGCCGGTGTTGATTGTCACCGATGCGGTGTCGCCGACGCGATGGCTCAAAGCCCCCTGGAGAACGGTGCCGCCGTTGTTGATCGTCAACGAAGAGCTGGAATTGATGTTCCCGGCCGCGGTGGGGCCAAACTGCAACGTGCCGGAATCGACCACCGTGGCCCCGGTATAGCTGGCGGCGACGGTGGAGATCGTCAAGGTCCCGCTGCCTGCCTTGGTGAGACCGTATCCGTTGCCCCCATCTCCGAGCCCGCCGCTGAAGGTGACCGGGTTGGTCCCTTCAACTGTCAAAGTGCGGTTGCCGGTAAGCGTGCCCGCGCCTGAAAAAGTCGTCTGGCTGGAAGTGTTGTTATTGACCGTCACATTCCCGTCGAGCGTGAAAGCATTGGCCAGGAACCGGGCACCGCCTCCCGAGGTGCGCTCAACGGTTCCCGAACGAAGGACGAGCGTGCCGGTCCCAAAGGCGGTGTTGTTCTCGACCCTGACGTTTCCTCCATCCAGCGTGAACCCGCCGGTATAGGTGCCGGTCACGCCGGTATCGAAAACCAACGTTCCCTCTCCGGTTTTGGTGATGCCGCCTGCGCCGCTGATCGTGGTGTTGGTGAACAGCACGGTTCTCGCCGCCTCTCCGCCGACGAGCAACGAAGAGTTGAGAGCGATGCTGGTGATGTTGTAGAGGCGCAACGTGCCGGCGCTCCCTGAAATCATTCGGATTTCCGCCGGGGAAGCGCCGTTGTCAAACGTCAGGGTGCTGGCACCGCTAATATCGCGGCTTGAGGGGCCGCCAAGCCTTAGCGTGCCCACGGTGCGGTCTCCGTCGAGCGTGATCGTGATATGCCCGACCAGATCGGGCGCTTCAATCGTCACCGTGGAGCCGATGCCGCCGGGCACGGGGTCCGGCTCGCCGTTCCACTTGGCGGAGTCCGACCAGTCCCCACTGGAGGCCCCGGGCTTCCACGATCCATCCACAGCCAATACCGGTCGGGCCGTCATGGCGTGAAGGCAGAGAGCAAGCCCCGTTGCCCGACCGAGATAACAGAACAACGATAGAGGGTTCATCATTGCGTCAAAGTAGCTGATTGAGCATCCTTTTGAGAATGAACGAACCTGTCTAAAACATGGACTTTCCATTCACCCGCGCCGTGGGTAGCGACCCTTCCCCGAGGCGGGCGGTCCGGCAGCGGGTCGTTGATCAGCCCAAAAGCGGTTGAACCGCGCGGCCGGAAAGGCTTCGCCCTGCGCGGTGGTCCTGCCGCAGGTTTCCCCTTTGTGAGCCAAACATCCAGCTTTTTGAAACGGGCATCCATTCACTCCGGGGGGATCACTCCGCTATTGGAAAGAGACACTTTCTCTTTTTCATGAAATCCAACCGCCCCACTCTTTCCTGGAACCGCCGGCAGGTTCCCCAACCGCTTCATGCCGCCCTTGAAGCCTTGCATGGCGACTACCCGCTGGTCGAAACCGACGGCCCCGGCTCGCTGGAGCTGGCGTCCCATCCCGCTCCCTCCGCTCTCCATGTCTACCCCCGGCAGGGGGGAGGCTTCCGGGTGGAATATGGGGAAAGGGCGTCGGCCTTGCGCGGCGTTGGCCATGCCCTGGCCGGGCAGGAGGCGCGGGAGAACGCCTGCTTTGAATCCTTCGGCGTCATGCTCGATTGCTCCCGCAATGCGGTGATGACCGTGCCTTACCTCAAACGCTGGCTGCGACAGCTAGCGCTGCTCGGTTACAACCGCCTGATGCTCTATACCGAAGATACCTACCGGCTGCCGGGCGAACCATACTTCGGCTACATGCGGGGCGGCTACAGCGCAGGGGAGATCCGCGAAATCGACGCCTATGCCGCCCTTTTTGGCATCGAGGTCATCGCCTGCATCCAGACGCTGGGCCATTTGCACCAGATCCTGAAGTGGCCCCGGTTCCAGGAAGTGGGGGATACCCCCGGGGTCTTGCTGGTGGACGAGGAAAAGACCTATGGGTTGATTGAAAAGATGATCCGCTTCTGGCAGGAAAACCTGCGCAGCCGCCGTATCCACATCGGCATGGACGAGGCGCACGACATGGGGCGCGGGCGTTTCCTCGACCGCAACGGCTGGCAACCGCCGTTTGAAATCTTCACCCGCCATCTCCGCCGCGTGAGCGCGCTCTGCGGGGAACACGGCCTGCGGCCGATGATCTGGTCGGACATGTTTTTCCGCATGGGCAACCCGGGCATGGATTACTACGACCCTGCGACCCGCATCCCCGATTTCGTCCGGGAGCAGATCCCGCCGACCGTGGATCTGGTTTACTGGGATTACACGAGCACGGAGGCGGCGTTCTATGAGGAATGGCTCCGCCGCCACCGCACCCTCGGCGGGGAGCCGGTCATGGCTTCCGGCCTTTGGACGTGGAACCGCTTCTGGTACGACCACGCCACCACCCGCGCCGCCGTGGAGCCGTGTCTGCGCGCCTGTCGCAGCCAGGGGTTGCGGGAATTCATCTTCACGCTATGGGGAGATGGCGGGAGCTATTGCGAGTTTGACTCCGCCTTCGCCGGGCTGGCCTGGGGGGCGGACCTCGCCCATGGCGGCACGGGGGAGCGCGATGCCGTCGCCCCAATGGTCCGCGGCGTCTGTGGAAGCGACTACGACGGGTTGCTCCAAGGCACGCGGTTGCGAGTGGAGCCGGGGGAGGGGCTCGCCACAGTGGAGCCGTCCACGATTTTGTGGGATGATCCGCTGCTCGCGATCGGCGCGCAAAGCCACCCCGCCAAGGTCTGGCCCAGGGTGCGGGAAGAGATCGCCCGGTTGAAGGAAGAACTCCGGGAAACGCCCGGGCACCCCGGCTCCGTCGACTGGGCCTACCTGCGCGACCTGCTCGAAGTGCTTCATTCCAAGCTCCAGTTTCAGCACGCCTTCCCAGAGGCTTATGAAACAGGCGACCGCAACGCCCTGCAGCGGCTGGCGGAGGAAGTCCTCCCGCGCATCCAGCGTCAGCTCGTTACCCTTGAGCAAAGCTATCGCCGCCAATGGCTGCGGCGCAACAAGGCGCTCGGCATGGAAGTCATCCAGCTCCGTTTCGGCGCGATGCAGGTCCGCTGTGCGGAAGCCTCCCGGCGCATCGGCGAATACCTTGCGGGAACCATCCCCCGGATTGAGGAGCTTGACGCCCGCGAACACCAGCCCGATGGCCATCCGATCAAATACTTCTACTGGCTGGCAACCGGGAGCTGCGTGCTCTGACGATGCGAAGGCCGTTTGCACCCGTCAGGCCATCTTGTGCTGCTTGCGGTAGGCGCGGGGGGAGAGATTCCACATGGCGCTGAAGCGCCGGGAAAAATAAAACTCATCGTCGAAGCCGACTTTCCTCGCGATTTCGTTGACCGGAAGGTCTGTCTCGATCAGCAGGCGGCAGGCCGTCTGAATGCGGAGCCGCTCGAGATAACGCCGCGGAGAGACGCCGACCTTGGCATCCCACCGGCGTCGGAACGTCGCCTCCGACATCCGGGCCAGCCGGACGGTTTCCATAAGGTTGAACGGTTGCCTTGGCTCCCGGCGCATCTTTTGCAGCACCCGCTCAATGAGGTCATCCTCGACCACATCATGCGGAGCCGTCTGGGATTCGATGATCACCTGCTCGCAAAGCCGGTCCACCCGGTCCACAGCCTGCTCGAGCGGAAACTGGTGGGAGAGCGTGGCAAGCTCCTCGCTCAGAACCCAGAGATTTCCGGGGTTGTTCAGGAGCCAGGTGCGCCGGGAGCGGTGAACGAGGCGGATGCGCTCCAACTCCGCCACGTACCGGGCGTCGAAGTCGAAGTAGAGCTGCTTCCAGCCGTTTGCGGTATCGGTGATGCAAATATCAACCGTTTCCCGTGGGTAGATAATAAACGCGCAGGGAGCCGAGAGATGGTATTCCCGCCGGTCCACCCGGAGGTCGGCATTCCCCTCGAAGAGAAAGCTGCAATGGAAGTTGCGGAACGTATGCTGCCGAAGGCCATCGGCCCAGAACGTCATGAAATGGGTATTGGCAACCTGCACGGAGGCCGGGTAGCGGCGTTGAATCGGCGACCAATGCCTGTGTGGAAAACCCATTGCTCCCTACGATTACCGTCGACCTCGAATTTTTTCAAGGAACTAACCAACGGTGAAACGTACCGATACGGTGGCCTGCTCCGCTGCCGGTCGCCGTAAGATCGGTGATTTCGACATTGAGCTTCCGATCGTGATAAAAAAAAGACTGCACCAGAAGGAGCAGCCTTTCTTTTTGACTGATGTTTTGGCGTGGTCAGCCCACAGGGTCCTCGCCCGTGGCGGCCCACTCGATGGCGCGGGTCACTTCAAGCGCGCTCTCCGGGCTCACGGTCATTTTCGCCCCCTCGCGAATCACGGCGGAGACGTTGTCGTAGAAGTTGCCCACCGGCTTTGAAGGGACGACCTTTCGCGTCTCTTCCTGCCAGGGAAGCACATCCGCATTGCCGTACTTGCGCTCCTTGGAGTGGCCGTCGACCACCTCAAGCGCCGGAGCCTTCGCGGAATCGTAAAAGCGGAGCTTGGCTTCGGTGTGATCCGCGATCAGCGTACCGCAGGACCCGAGCAGGATCGTACGGGGCAGCGGAAGCGCGCAACTGGTGCTCAGGAAAAGCTCGGCAATCCGGCCCGATTTGGCCTTGATGAAAAGATGGGCGTGATCGTCCGCATCCCCGGCATCCTTGATGTGCTGCACGCTGGCGCAGAGGCATTCGACCGGAGAGTCGAGGAGATCCAAAGCCGTTGTCAGGGCATGAGGCCCGTGGTTGTTGAGCAGCCCGCCGCCGTTGGCCTTGAGCGTCTGCCAGTCGTTGCGGCGGCTGTAGCTCGCCCAGTTGTAACGGATTCCGTGGACCTCTCCAAGAATGCCCGAGGAGATGATCTCGCGCAGAAACTGGTATTCATCCGAAAAGAGGTGCTGGTGGTGAACGAAAAGCCGCGTACCGGCCGCAGCGGCCGCGTCGGCGATCTTTTTTGCTCCGGCGTAGCTGGTGGCAATCGGCTTTTCCAGCACGCAATCCTTCCCGGCGGCGATCACGGCCAGGGCGTCGCGTTCGTGAAAGGTGCTCGGGGTGGCGACGACGATCAGGTCGGCCGATCCCTTGGCGAGCATGGTTTCGAGGTCGGGGTACGCCTCGCAGCCCAGCTCGGCCTTCGCCTGGAGCCGCCGCTGCTCCTCGGGATCTGCGACCTCGACAATCTGGAAGTCCTCCCGGTCGCGGAGGCCCTTTACATGAATATTCCAACCAGCCCGCCCGAGGGCAAGGATGCCGACTTTGATTTTGTTGCTCATATGCAGAGCCTATAAAAGTGAGTACGAAACCGGATGTCCAGCGTCAACCCGTTCGCGGTGGATGCCGACGGTTGGACCGGGCACGGGAAAACGCGCAGGCCATTAGAGAGCGTCGGGGAGCGTTCATCATCCCTTCTTCACCACCGCAATACACTCCACCTCGTACTTGAGCGCGGGCGAGAGGCAGTGGGAGATGGTGGTGCGGGCGGGAAACGGTTCGGAAAAGTATTCCTTGTAGATCCGCTGGTAGGTCGGGCTGTCCGCGGAGTCGCGCAGGTAGTTGCGGGTCTGGACAACGTGCTTGAGGTCGCTCCCGGCGTCTTCGAGGATCTTTTTCATATTGTCGAGCGAGCGGCGCATCTCGCCTTCGAAGGTATCTTCGATAATCTTGCCGGTGGCATCCACGGACGCCTGTCCGGAGACGAAAAGGAGGTCGCCATACTTGACGACCGGGCTGAACGGCAGGTGGGAGACGGGGGTATCGGGCAGTTTCGGGTATTCGATTTCCATAAGTAAAGTTTATTGATCAGGTGGCTGGCAGAAGCCGTGTTTGACCAGCGAGATCGCCTGGCGGATACCCTCCTGGAGGATGGCGGGGTTCTGCAGGTCGAGGCCGACGGTCTGCGATAGCGTGTGCCGGTTGGAGAAGTAGATCATGCAGATGCCGATCAGGTGGATCAGCATATGCTGGGGGTCGAGCCCGGGGCGGATCTGTCGGGAGGCAATGCCGCGTTCGATGACCCGACCGAGCGCCTGGAGGATCGGCGCCTTGGTGAGCGAGGCGGGCAGGGCCGGGAGATGTCGTCCGAGGTTTTCCCAGAGGATCAGGTCGACAAAATCCGGGTGGTTCTGGAGAAAGCCGAAGTAGGCATAGACGAGCCGCTCCACGGCGACTTCGACAGAGGGTTCATCGACAAAAATCTCCGTCTCCACGTTGGCGAGGCGGTCATAGGCGGCTTCGAGCGCGGCGGTGTAGAGGCCGCTTTTGTTGCCGAAATAATGGTAGACCATCCGCTTGTTGACCCCGGCTGCGGAGACGATCTCGTCCACGCTGACGCCGGAGAATCCCTTGCGGGCGAAAAGGTGCGTCGCGGTTTGCAGGATGCGAAGCCGCGTTTGCGTGGAACGGTTGGCCGGAGTTGGGGCCGGGACCGGGGCCGGGTTATGGGCTGAAGCAGACAAAGGGGGCGAAATCTCTCATATTTCCCCGGAGGAGACGACCCTTTTTTCCCGTTTTGCGTGAAGTTGGAGAAGCGATCCATCTCCTGATTTTCGTGTCAGGGTCCAAAAACCGGCGTTTCCGGGACCACAGACATCATTTTCCTAAAAGAAAGGCGCGCGACTGCTGGACCGGGTGCAGTTTGCCGTCGTGGACAAAACCCTCGGGGCGACCCTTCAAAAGTTCGATCAATTCCTCCCTGAAGCGCGTGAGTATGGTGGGACAGGCTTTGCTTTGATTCCGTGTCTCCCGCGGGTCGTTTTCCAGGTCGAACAGTTGTTCCTCACCAGTCATGGAGCGCCAAATGTACTTCCATTTTTCGTCGGTGAGAAAATGGTGGGCCTGCTCCGATGAGTATTGCTTCCCATGTTCTCCATGAAGAAGCGTTCGCACTTTTTCACGTTGACCAAGCAGAACGGGGAGCAGGCTCTTACCGTCCACTTCATCCTTAAGCTCCAGACCCGCAAGATCGACGAGCGTTGGAAAAAGATCTTCCAGACAGGTGAGCGCTTTTGAGTGACGCCCCGTTTGGAAACCAAGGCCGCCCGACGCAGAAAAGATGAGGGGGATGCGGGCTGAACCTTCGTAGGGTTCACATTTCCGGAAATGATGATGGTCCCCAAGCATCTCTCCATGATCGCTCGTAAAAATAATGATCCACTCCCGCCGGCGATCACTGCTTAGCTTTTTGAAATCCCGGATGAGCCAATAAAGCTGATCGTCGAGATGATTGATGAGACCGTAATAGCCGGCATGCGCCGCGCGGAGCGCCTCTCCTTTGAGGTCAATGCGATTGGCATCCACCACCGGCAGCGAGGCCGGCTCGTGCACCCAGTCGCCGACCGCTGGAGGCGGCAGATTCATCCTGACATAACGGTCATAATAGAATGCCGGGGGAAAAAGCGGTGGATGCGGTGCCTGGTAGGAAGCCGTGAGAAACAAGGGGCAGGTCTCGTCGCTCTCCTTCAGAAAGCTGCGGCTTCTTTCCGTCACCCAGGTTGTCGGATGCAAGGCTTCATCGAAAGGCCAGGGCCGGGCCGTCCAACCGTTGAAGGAAAGGCCGACAGAACGGATGGAACCCCTTCCTTTTGTCTGCTGCGAGAGATCATTCCCGAAAGCATCGTCCGTCTCGGAGGTGGAGCCGAGCATCACCTGTTCAAATCCATATCGGGCGGAGGCAGGATATTGATGCATCTTGCGACCGATCATCACGGTCTGATAGCCGGAGCGCCGCAGGATATCCGGAAACGTCGGCTGGGTGATGGGATGGCCGTCGCTCATCGACACCAGCCCGTGACGGGCCGGATGTAAACCGGTGAGCAACGAGCGACGGGCCGGTATGCAGGAAGGGCAGGTGGAGTAAGCTCTCGTGAACGAAACGCCGTTGGCGACCAGTTCGTCCAGATTGGGCGTCATCACCACGGGGTGTCCCGATGAAGCCAGGCAATCCCCCCGGAACTGATCGGCTACGATCAGCAGAATATTTGGACTTAAATGCATGAGGACAGCCTACGGTTGCGCTGTGCGATGCGCACTGTTGTTGGCGGCAGCGGTCGATCCCGCTGGAAATCTGTCACTCCTCTCCACCTTTTCCAGCGTCTTCATTGCGGAGATGGCGCGGTGCCGGATTCGCAGACTCTTGATCTCGCCCTTGAACCATCCATCGCCATAACCACCGACCACGGTGACCGTATCGCCAACGCCGGGTCCTTTCATCCCGATCCGGCTTTGCGACTTTCCATTGACCGAGCAGATCAGGCTTTCCTGATCAAACGTGACGACGAGGTGCGACCACTGGTCCGATGGCAACGGGAGGCCGGTTGATTTTCGGGCCGACTCGCCGCTGGCAGTGAGAAGTTCGGCTTCAAGGACCCCCTGGTTGAGATACAGCATCAGGGAACCGGGATGGTAGGCCCGGTTGCCGAGGATGACCTGCCGCCCCGTCCCGCTTCCTGGCTTGATGTCCATCGAGATCGTGAAAGCCGAGCGGCGCGGAATGACCCCTTGCGGCAAGGTAACGAAGGTGCCCTTCCCGTCAAAGGCGAGGGCGTATTGACCATCCTCTCCCTTGACCCAGTCGGGTGCGGTTATCGGGATCTCTGGATCACGGCCCTTCCCCTTGATGAACGGGGTGCCGTCGCCGCCTTCGCCTCCGCCCCGTTCCACGACCTGGGTGACATTTCCACCGAGCAATCCCCAGAACGACCGGCCCGCATCGGTCATCAATGCAGCGCCGTGGCGTGGATCGAAATGGTAGCGAATGTCCGGAACGCGGTCTGCCGTCACCTCCACGGTCACCGGTTGTCTCTTTGTGTCCGAATAGACGGTGATCGTCTCCTTCCTGTTGGCTGCCTCTCCGATCACGACGGGCTTGCTGCGATAGAGACGACCGGAAGGGGTGATCACCTGTAGATGAAAGATGGAATGGGAAAGATCAGGCGTCACCGGAACCTCGAAGGCGGCTTCCTTTTCGTTAAGATGGAAAGGGATGCGGTACTGGCGGGTATAGTGACTGATAACGATGTTGACTCCATAGGGTCCGGCCAGGGCATAAAGGGACTGGTCAAGAATCTTGTTCACCGCAATGGTGCCTTCATAGATGCCGGGCATGGCGACCTTCAGCACGGCGGTGCCGATCTCCTTGCGCGGTATGGCGAGCAGAGCCCGGTTTGGCTTGATGCTGGCCTGAAGATTGGAAAGAGTCTGGCCTCGCAAGCGTCCGGCCCTTTCTCCCTCCGGCAGGAGCCACCTGGCGCTCGCGCCGGAAAGGGAAATGCTTCCTTCAAGCGGTAGCATTTTGGGGGACCATTGACATTTTTCCCAGTCAATGCTCAGGATCACCTGCTCTTCATTGTCGCGCCATTTTTCCGATGGCGAGTGAGTATAGATCACATCGTCATTGTCGAGAACGTCGACATACGCCAACGGCTCCCCGGCGGTTATGGCTCCCGTGGCCGTTCTGGTTTCTCTTGAGCCTGCCTTGGAAAGCTGAAGGTCGGCCTTCCCGACGTTTAGCAGATCGCGCAAAGGTTGTTTGACCCATTTGTAGTCCCAGTTCCATGTGGCGCGCAGGTCGATATAATGCAGCCCGTCCATGAAGATGGTTTTCTCTCCGTCGGTGTCGATTTCGAGGCGCGGGATCAATACACGATGAGCGGCGAGGGTTTCGCTTGGGATGGAAACGGTGTGATCGGTCAGGTGATCGCGGGAAAAACGGAACGCTTCGGAGGTGTACACCGGCGTTCCTTCCGGATCAAGCAAGGTCAGGCGGGCGGTATAGGCGGCGTTGTCCGTGGAGTCGGGAACGTTTAACAGCTCGACCTCGAGCTTCTCGCCCAGGACAAGCACTTTGCGGTAGCTGACGATCAGGTTGGGGATCTTCAGGTCATCCCCGGCGAGGGGCGTCAACTTCTCTCCCTTGATCCCGGCCATATAGTAGCGCATGATCCGCATCGACGAGGTGCCGTTATAGACTGTAGGGCGAAGGCTCGTGTTTTCATTCTGCTCATCCCATTCGGGAATGTTGATGATGTCGGGTTCGGCCGCAAGGGCGGCCTCGAAAGAACCGCGTAATGTCTTTGTCCCGTCACTGCTATAGATATAGCCGACCCGCGTGACGTTCTCATGTCCTATCCCCGCCGGGAGCGCAAAGTATTTGTCTTTGAACTCCGGCTCACTCAGGACGCTCTTCATCATGCGCACAATAAAGTCACGAAAGAATACCGGATCAAAACGCCGGTCCTCGTCCCTCGTCACGGAAGGGATGGAGTAGTAGAGACCGTCGGTGACGCGGAGCCATTCGCGGAATCGCTGCCTGATCTGTTCTTCATCTTCCGGGGTGACGGCGTTCCTGTTGAACTTTTCCCTCCACGACGTGAGCGATTGGTTGCCGAAACGGGTGAAGGAAGGGAGAAAGATGATGCGCTCCCCGTATTTGGCTTTGATCTCGCCGAGCACCTCTTTCCAATACTTGAGATCGAGAGGCGGCTTATCTGCGTTATAGGAGGTGATGACCAGTTTGCCGTCGATCGTGAAAGAAGCGGGGTGATGGATGGCTTTTCCGACCACCTCGACCTTTCCCGAGCGGTCTCCTCCATGGAAAAACTCGGAGAGGATTTTGAATCCATCCTTTCCACTACGGGCGGCATAGTCATAGATGATGGAGCGGCCGGTCGTCTCCGGGAAGAATGCCATCCCGTCGAGGCCGTATTGTTCCAGCACTTCCCGGATTCGCAGAAAGCTTGGGTAATAGACGCTCCGAGGCTCTGAAGTGTCCCGCAACTCCGGATTGACGAACAACGGACGGTCCACCCACCGGCTCAGGTAATCGTCCCGTTCCAGACCATACTTCCATTGGGCGCGGCTGAACACGTAGGTGCGGTCCGTCTTCCGCTGCCGTTGCACGGTGTCGGGAGTGATCTGCTTTTCCTGCGGTGGTGAGGAATCGGCAAGGGATGCCCAAGGTTGGATGCAGAACAGATAAGCGGCAAGGACAATCGTTGGTTTGATCATGAAGATGTTGACCCTCAATAGAGTGACGGAAAGGAGTTTTGCGACCGCAGTCTGCGTCCGGCCGCCAGGCCGAAGATAGCGACAGCCATCCCCACAAGGGCCATGGTGGACGGCTCGGGAATGGCGGTGACGGAAATCATCCCGGTGGTCGAGAGTACGGAGGTATCCCACTGGAGATCGAGCCCGTTCCAGTTTGTGGGAAGCTCAAAGGTATCAAACGCGCCATTGATGTTTCCCGTGACGTTGAAGATCTGAAAGCTTTCGGTCTTGTTTAACGCAATGGAGAAGTTTTCCATCAGGTTGATCTTCAACTGACCGTCGAGGGTCAAATGGCCGGTGATGTCGAGAGCATCGTACCCGGTTTCCCGTTCCGATCCATTCAGGGCGATGAGTGTCGTGCTGGTCGCGCCCAGCGTCAGATCATTGGCAAATTTCAGGACTCCATGAGCAGGCTCGGCATTCCCGAAAGCATCGTCTCCGGGTTGCAGGATGCCGTCGATCGAGGTCGCGCCCGCTATATGGCCGCGTCCGCCCAGGGTTCCCCCCGATGCGACGGTTACGCTTCCCGTTCCCAGTGAGCTGGCCGTGGAAGAAGCGGTCATGTAGTTGGCGAGGAGCACGGCTCCGGCGGCTACGGTGGTCCCCTCTGTATAGGTGTTCGCGCCGGATAACACGGTAACGCCTGCCTTGGCGCTGACCGTCGTCGAACCGCGGATCTCCACCGCCGTGGTCGAAGACGGGCCCGTGGTGAAATGGTAGCGGTTGCCGGTATGATTGAAAACCACCGAGTTGACATTCGCTGCCAACGGGTTTGCCGAAGCAAAGCCGCTGACGTGGACTGCGTCTAGCCAGCCGGGCGCGGCAGCCGTCGAGGCGCCCCCGATGTTCAAGGTGGCGGTTTGGCCGGATTGAGTGTTGACGGAGAGCCCCACATAACTGTAACCGCTCACGGTGCCCCCGTTCTGGATCGTCAAGGTGCCCTGTGAGTCGTCAGCGCTGTTCCCGATATAAAGTCTGCCGCTTCCGGTCAAAGCGCCTCCGTTGACATTGACCAAGCCGTACAGGGTTCCGGCGGCATCTCCGATTCGTGTCCGGCCGCTGCCGGTGACCTTCAGCGAACCACTGCTGAAGATGGTGAGCTGGCTTAGGGGAGTCCCTCCGACCCGAAGGTAGTCGATATCCGTCACGGCCACATGGATCTCGGCGCTGCCGCCATTCTGAATGTAGGCCGTATCCGCAACTCCCGGAACACCTTCGCTCCAGTTTCCCGCCGTTTGCCAATCATGGTCGATGGCGTCAGACTTCCACCTGGTCGATACCTGGGCCTGCGTACTTTGCAGCGACAGGCAGGCGGCGAGGGTAAGGACCATCAGGGATGCTTTGGAAAGAGGTGTTTTCATGGGGATTTCCGGGTGCAGAGGGGTTGAAGTTGGGAGGACAAAAGAAGGAGAGTCAGGCGGCAGACGCCATCTCCCGACAGCGGAGGATTCGGGTTGATGTTACTACGAATTAATATTGCTACGAATTTATGGACTTGCAGTCAACGCTTTTCTCGACGGCGGAAAGAGTTCGGAGATGGGAATCACCCTGTTCTGTACGGTCGAGCGCCATACCGCTTCTCCCACGGCGACCGCCAGGAGCCCGTCGCGCAGGGAGGGGACGCGATCCAGCTCACGGCTCAATGGAGAGGGCTCGCCAAAGAGATCCTCCCTCAGGATGGCGTCCGCGCCTCCATGGCCGCCCGACTTCACCTCAACGATTTCCGTGACCGGCGCTCCGAAGAGGGGACAGACGCGCAACTCGACCTCCTTGCTGACAGGCAAACTGCTTCGGTTGGGTGCTGTACAGTAGCGAACTTCCAGGCGTCCGTGCGTGCCGCTGATGCCGAGGGTATAGCCTTCCCAGACACTTGAAAAGACCACGGAATAACAGGCGGAAGCTCCCGTGTTGTAGCGGATCACCGCGGAGTAGGTGTCTTCCACGTTAATCTCTTCGTCATAGATATAGAGAGGCCGGGGGTATTGCATCGGGTAGGAGAGGGAGATCCCGTCCTTCTGCCACGCGGGCGGCAGGTGATCATCCTGCAAGGCTGCCTCGCTTTGTGAAAACCATTTCTGATAATAGGGACATGCCTTCTTTTGGGCGCTGACGCTCAAGTCTCCGGCGGGGCGATGAGGACTCCCGGGGCCATAATAGTTTCTTGCGCCAAAAGCGAAAACATCCGTCGGCGTCGCCTCAAGCCACCAGTTGAGCAGATCGAAATGGTGGCTGGACTTATGGACCGAGAGCCCGCCGGAGCATTCGCGAAGACGGTTCCAACGATAGAAGTAGGAGGCGCCGTGGTAGGTATCGAGAAGGTAGTCCATGTTGACCTGCGTTACCCGTCCGATGATTCCGGTGCGGAGCACCTGCTTGATCCGCGTGTGCAGCGGCATGTAACGATAATTGTGTGCCACGATCACCTCGCCCGCGGATTGCGACTGCGCCTGGAGGAGCCGTTCTCCCTGACGGCAATCGGTCACCACCGGCTTTTCGCAGATGGCGTCGAGCCCGTGTTCGAGCGCGGCCTTCGCATATTCCACGTGGGTATGGTCGGGGCTGGTGACAACGAGATGCGTGGCTTTTGAGGTCTGGATCAGATCGGATAACCGATCCGGCGTCACCACGGGCAGGTCTATGTTCTCCGATTCCAGAAAGGCTTTGGAACGTTGCGGATCAATATCCACCGCTCCGACCAATTGGCCGTTGGGGAAATCCCCCCTCAATAGAGGTTTTCCAAACATGTGGATGCCGCGAAGGCTTAACCCGCAGAGAAGATACCGGCTTTGTTTTACGTTTCGGGACGCAGGGGCTGAATGAAGATCAGGCATGGGAAAGTCAGGGGATGGTCAAGGGGTCGAGTGACCAGGGTTGATAGTGGTTGCAGGCGTGTTGATCGGCAATCTTGCGGCCGTCGTTTTGCGCAAGCGCATTCTGTTGAAAGAACGTTTCCAGCCGGTGGCCGAGAGACTCGCGTACCTTTTTAAAGGCGGGATCGTCGATCCGGTTGATGGTTTCCCGCGGGTCATTGTCGAGAACATAGAGTTCATTCTTAAAATGCCCGTTCGGGCCGGGATAGCGGAGAACCAGCTTGTAACGGGCCGTTCGAATCATCCGTGCATTGCCGTATTCACAGAATTGTGCATCCCGCCATGGCAGCTTGTTTTCGCCCCGCAGTAACGGGAGATAGGATCGCCCGGGACGGGGCGCGTGAGCATCTGCCGCCGGCGTCTGGGCTTGTGCCGCATCGCATATCGTCGCAAAGAGATCGCAGTGATTGACCATGTCTGAACGTTCCTGCCCTTCAGGAATGACGCCGGGCCACATCAACAGGCAGGGCACCCGGATGGATTCTTCATAAAAGTTCTGCGGAATCGTCGCATTCCCCTTGCTCCAGATGCCGTGGTGTCCATTGTTGTGTCCGTGATCTGAAGTATAGATAATGAGCGTATTCTTTGCGAGATCGAGGTTGTCGAGTTCGTCCAGAATGCGACCGATTTGTTCATCGATCATCGAAACCGCAGCGTAATATTGCGCCATTTCCTGTCGGAAAATCGCGGGATCTTCGGGACGTCGGAGGCGGACCGCCGCATGAGCGTCCGAGAGGCTTTCCTGCGGGATATCGCGGAATGATGCGTTCCGGTAGCTGGAAACCAGTCGGGCGGGCTCGCCCGAGTGGGGTGTGTGGCAGTTGGTATAGCCTGCCACCAGAAAGAACGGGCTGGTTTGATCGTTTTCGCGCAGGAAGCGGAGGCATTCGTCGGTCAGGTGCGTTGCCTGATGCCCGTGCTTCTTCTCCAACTGATTCCCGCGCACGTAAGGTTGCTCTCCAAATCTGGCATTGGTCGTATCCGGCCCGCCCATGGTGAACCAGAAGTCGAAGCCTTGGGATTCCATAAAGGGTCCGCAGTGCCATTTTCCCACCAGACCCGTTGTGTAGCCCGCTGCCTTCAGCGCGTCAGCCAGAGTTCCCTGCCCATCAAGCGCAGGATGCTTCCCCCCTGGCGATCCAACCATTGCCAGATAGTCGTGAATTCCGTGAGCCGAGGGCATTTTTCCGGTGAAAAAGGAGGCGCGCGCGGGCGAGCAGACAGGGGAGGGGGTAAAAGCGTTTTTCATTCGGGCGCCGGAACGGGCGATATGGTCCATGGAAGGGGTGCGCAGCTCGGAGTTGCCGTAGCATCCACTGGCCCATTGGCCGTGATCATCACTGATGAAAACGAGGATATTTGGTCGATGGCTCATGCGGTTTTGTCTTCTTCTTATTCTATGGGACGCCCCTCCTTGAGGTACTGCTCCGAAACGCTCCAGGCGCGACCGCCGGAATAGGCCCCCTGGGTCTCATGCAATGTGGTGAAATAGGTAGCTTCCTTGCTTTCAACGTGTCCGTCGGCAAACAGGGCGTTGGCTTTTCCGGCGTGTCTGAGATGAATGAATTTATTGTTCGCTTCATTCTTCGGGTCCGGAGCCAGGCTATAGCCTTGGGAATGCCATCCATCCGCCGTCCATAAACTATCCGCCACGATAAAGAAATCGGCGGGATTTTGAATCGTTTTGAAAGGATGATGCATGCGATGGTTTGCTAACTTCCATGTCACCCCGGGCGGAACCCATGCGCGTAGCCCGTAGGTGTCTGTCGCGTCTTTCTCGGCAGGCTTTCGTTTTGCCTCCTTATTGTTGCGGGGGAAAAAGGATGGACAGAACAGAATGTCGGGATTGGCGATATATCCCGCTGTGATGAGGCGTCTTGGCCATGCACGGGGCGACTTTACATCTTCCGAGTAGGGAGCCATGATCTGCCCGTTGTTGTCCGCCACATAGGCGAAGAGCGCGACCCCGACCTGGCGCAGATTGGCTGTGCAGACCCCCGTCTCAAGTTTTCGCTTCAACGAACCGATCGCACCCATCGCCAGGATGGCCAGAACGGCAATCAGGATGACGACCGCGAGAACTTCAACGAGTGAAAATCCATTATTGTATTTTCGCATATCGGGCTGTTGAGCGGCGATGAATCAGTTTGCAGGGGAAGGTCTGTATCTTTCCTTCAAGATGCAGTTCCGGGTTTTCAATCTTCTCGATGATTCGCTGAACGCTCCAGCGGGCCATCTCACGCGAGGGCTGTTGGATCGTCGTCAGGGGAACACCGCAAAACGGCGAAAACGGAGCGTCATCGGCTCCGGAGATAAGCAACTTTCCCGGCACATCCACGCCAAGTTCAATGGCCGCCGAAAGAGCGCCGGTCGCGACCTGATCATTGGAGCAAACCAGCGACGCGGGAAGCGTACCGGCTTGGATCATCTCCCTTGCTTTGAACTGACCCAGCTCAAACGCGTTATTGAAATCTGCGGTTTTGACCGGATAGATCACCTCTCCTACCAGCGTGCGGCGTTTACGCGAAAAACGGGTAGGCAACCCCAGGATCTGCCCATCCGTTTTTTCGGTGATCACTTCCCCGCCGGCGGCACGAACAGCCTCGGCAAATCCGTTGACCCGCTGCATGACGGCCACCCCTGCATATTGATTGCCGGCATCGTGATAGGGCAGGAGCAGCGAGAGGCGTTGGCTGCCAAGCCGGAGATGTTCCTCGGTCAGCTCACGGAAAGCCTCCTGCATGTCCGCCTGCACATATCCGGCGGTCAGGTTCACCCCGACGATGGGGCTGCTCAAGGCCACGACCGGAAGAGCACGCACGCTCATGAATTGCTCCCAGCTCGGGCTGAAATTTTTGACGAGATTGCACAAAATCAGGCCCTCCACCGCCGCGCCGAGAAGGTAATCCTGCGCTGCGAGTTCGTCCTGGCCAAACCAGTCGAGGTCCAGGGCCACGAGTTGATAACCTGCTTCGATGGCTTCCTGGGCCAGAAATTTCACTCTCTCCTGGGAGGCGTGATAGAGGCCGGTCCGGAAAACCGCTCCAATGGTGTGGCTGCGCCCCTTGCGTAAGATCATCGCATGTCGCTGGGTCCGGTAGCCCAGTTCTTTCACCTTCGCCTTCACCCGCGCCACGGTCTCGGGCAGGAGCTTGTGTTGTTGCGTGCCGCTAAGGGCGAAAGCCACCGTCGATTGCGATACGCCCAAGGCATCTGCAATATCCTTCTGCGTGGGTCCAAACCGATGCGCAGCTTTTCTGGGACTGACGGACGTTGCTTCGGTGGATCTCTTTCGCGATTTCATGGATGGCATTACTACGAATTACCGTTCATTTATACGAGTTTCCAAATGACGGTCAACGCTTTTCTCACCGGGTGATGGGCTGCATCCCTGTCGAAGGTTGTTTTTTACCTTCAGCCTTTGGGATTCCGGGCGTATCGTGCCCTTCCTGACCGGCATGAATCTTCAGTCGAACACCAAAACCGACACCAAAACCGTCATCGTCCTCTTAAGCGGGGGAATGGACTCCGTGGTGGCGCTTTACGAAGCGCACCGCAGCCATCGGGTCGTGGGCGCGTTGAGCTTCCACTACGGCTCGAAACACAACGACCGGGAGATCCCCTTCGCCCGGCACCACGCCGGGTTGCTCGGCGTGCCGCATCAGGTGATCCCGCTCGGGTTCATCGGGGAACATTTCAAGTCGGACCTGCTCCTTTCCGGCGGCGAGATCCCCAAGGGGGCGTACCGCGAGGCGACGATGAAATCGACCGTGGTGCCGTTCCGCAACGGGATCATGCTTGCCGTGGCAGGCGGTTTTGCCGAAAGCCTCGGCGCGAACGGGCTGGTCATCGCGGCGCACGGCGGAGACCGCGAGGTTTACCCCGACTGCGGCGAGGCGTTCATGCGCGCCATGAGCGAGGCATTGACCGCAGGCACCTACACGCGGGTGGAAGTGTTGCGCCCTTTCATTGCCATGAGCAAGGCGGAGATCGCCACGCGCGGGGGCGAACTGGGGGTCGATTTCGCGCAGACCTGGTCGTGCTACGAAGGGGGCGAACGCCACTGCGGCACCTGTTCGACCTGCCTGGAACGCCGCGGCGCTTTCAAGGAAGCCGGGCTGCCGGACCCGACGGCGTACCGCGAACCGACGGCATAAACTCTTTTTTCCAACCATGCTCGTTTCCGAGATTTTTTATTCCGTGCAGGGGGAAGGGGAGTTGACCGGGGTGCCTTCGCTCTTTGTCCGCTCCTCGGGGTGCAATCTCCGCTGTTCCTGGTGCGATACGAAGTACGCCTCATGGAAACCGGAGGGGGAGACGATGACCGTGGAGGCGATCGTGGAAAAGGCGCTTGCCGTCCCCGCCCGGCACGCGGTCCTGACCGGGGGCGAGCCGATGCTCGCCCCGGAAATGCCCGCGCTCGCCGCCCGCCTGCGGCAGGAGGGGTTCCATATCACCATTGAGACCGCCGGGACGCTTCCCCCGGAGGGCATTGCATGCGATCTCGCCTCGATCAGCCCCAAGCTTGCCAATTCCCTCCCCGCCGAAGGGGAAATCTCCCCGCTCTGGCGGGAGCGCCACGAAGCGCGCCGGCTCGCGCCGGAGGTATTGCGCGATTGGGTGACTCATTACCCCTACCAGTTGAAATTCGTGGTGGAGGGGGCGGAAGATCTCGCGGAAATCGAGGCGCTTCTGGCGTCGATCGGCCACCCGGTCATCCCTTCCAAGGTGCTGCTCATGCCGCAGGGAACCGACATCGGCACTCTGCGGGGCCGCAACGCCGCGCTGCTCGACCTCTGCCTGCGCAAGGGGTACCGGTATTGCCACCGGCTGCACGTGGAACTCTTCGGCAACCGCCGCGGGACGTGAGCCCGCGTGCGGGCGGCAAATTCCGTGGTGGCCTTTTGGCTTGAAAGAGCGTAGCGTTTGGAACGTGATGAACCCGTTCCTGGATCAACTGCTCGTTCTCCTGCTGATCGTGGCTGCCGTTGGCTACTTTGTGCGCCGGATGGTGCGCACCAGCAAAAAGGGGTGCGACTCCGGGTGTTGCACCGGCTCGAAATGGTCGCCGCCCGAGCCAACCGTCCGGCCCGCCACCAGGGGCGACGCCGCTTCATCGCCGCCGCCCCCCAATCACCTTTGACATGTTACAAGGTACCACCACCCACACGGAGGGGAAGAACTGGGAAGCGATCCGCGCTGACTTTCCGATCCTCGACCAACAGGTCAACGGGCAGCCGCTGATCTATTTCGACAACGCCGCGACTTCGCAGAAGCCCAAAGCCGTCATCGAGACGCTCCGGCATTACTACGAGCACGACAACAGCAACGTCCATCGCGGGATGCACGAACTGAGCGCCCGCGCCACGGCTTCCTTCGAGGCCGCGCGCACCCGGCTCGCCCGCTACATCAACGCCGCGAGCGATGAGGAGATCGTCTTCACGCGCGGAACGACCGAGGCGATCAACCTCGTCGCCAACGCCTGGGGGGCGAACCACCTCAAACCGGGCGACGTGATCGTGCTGACCGAGATGGAGCACCACAGCAACCTCGTGCCGTGGCAACTGATCGCGCAGCGGACCGGGGCGACCCTCCGGTTCATCCCGATCAACGACTGCCACGAACTGGCGCTCGAAAAAGTGTCCGGACTTTTGACCCCGGAGGTGAAACTCCTCTCGCTGGTCCACATTTCCAACTCGCTCGGGACGATCAACCCCGTGGCGGAGCTTTGCCGCCAGGCCCGGGAACAAGGGATTACCACGCTGGTCGACGCTGCCCAGAGCGCGGGCCATGCCCCGCTCGACGTGCAGGCGATCGGGTGCGATTTCCTGGCCGTCTCCGGTCACAAGATGTGCGGACCGACCGGGATCGGCTTCCTCTATGGTCGCAAGGAGGTGCTCAACGCCATGGAACCGTGGGAGGGGGGCGGCGAGATGATTTTGAGCGTCCGCTACGAAGCGAGCACCTGGAAACCGGCCCCCCACCGGTTCGAAGCC